>Ga0180302_10001790_pt1 | contig 10320 bp, 17 predicted proteins | sample GuaBasSediGuay17_FD_121794 | JGI IMG/M metagenome (GOLD analysis project Ga0180302, IMG submission 121794) | Subseafloor sediment microbial communities from Guaymas Basin, Gulf of California, Mexico - Guay17, Core 4571-4, 12-15 cm | ecosystem: Environmental > Aquatic > Marine > Hydrothermal... | reverse complement strand
TCCTGGCGTCTTTAATGCATGAATAGTCTACATGGGTATACTCGCTCAGTGGGCGCCCCTTTGAGACTGTCTGCCGCTCAGCGATATCCCGGTTTTACATAGATTCTTGTCTTCAAATCCAATATAGCACTAGGTTCATACGAGTTAAAGGTGGATCCCTAAGTAGATTATGATGTTTAAGTATAGTCCACTCTTTAATCTTTAATAGAGTCAATTATCTTATATTTACCTTTGTCGATTGGTATGAAATATTTTACTTTTATAGAGTGTAGTACGAACCTTAAGCTTAATGCATTATATACCCCTATTTTTGCTTTCTCTATACGCATCTTTGTCTACACCAGTCGCGTATCTCCTTATGTTATATGATGTGTTCTCTTTAACTCTCTGTAGTAATTCATAAAGTATTATAGAGATCGTGTAAGACTCTTTGCCGCAAGCATAGTCCGCACTCCATATTCCAATGTTCTTTCTCTTAGATATGAGCCTGTTTATAAGAGTACGCTAGTACCATGGATCTCGGAAAAAGTATGAGACATTTATTGCTAAGTAATCTATATTAGCTTCTCCCTTTCATCTTGCTTTTGCAATAGCATCTGGTTATACTCGTGTTTCTGTATGAGGCTCTCTAATTTAACACCTTCGTCTAGAGTTATTTCATGGGCATCTAGTAATTTTTGAGCCAGTATTTTAAGGCTTATATCACTAGTTGAGATAAGACTTAATCCTTTAATGTTGATTTTCCTAGCACCATATGTAAAGTAGGGTATTAGCGAGTAGACTACATAACGTTCTGGGTAAAAGCTCTTGATTTTATATAGTTCACTGCATAAAATCTTCAAAGGGTTTAATATTTTGATATTAAGGGGTTCACCTATCAAACTTGAAAAGCTTTCTTGAAGTTCTTCTTCAAATGGATTCATCGATGAACTATATATTTATCACGTCATCTTTCATCATCTGTAGATTCATACTCTATCACTCTAATCTCAATCCCATAACAACTCTACTGATAGAGATTTATTTAGAACTAGAATTATAGTATACCCTTACACCTCGATACTTGATCTAAAAGGAGACTGGCCAGAGTAATCACACCAACGACTAGCAATCGAGATGGAATGTGATTATCTAATCTTATGAGGCCCATAAGTAATCATGATTGAGTGTCGCCGAACCTGAGTAGGTACCTATATTCTTATATCTTAGTCTAAAAGGGGTAACGATGAATACTCCAGCACTACTAAAGAGTATCAAGGATAGTTCAAAGATAGCACGAAATGAAGCCCAAAGTATACTATTGTATGTCCGAAATGGGGATTTTGAGCAGGCTGAACTACATCTGAATAAGCTTAATGAGCTAATTGACAAGATTCATGAATCCGTTCTTGTCCTTGAAAGATTAATTATAACGAGAGTCCATGGAGTGGGACTTCGATGTGACGAAAGACGTATATGTACAATCACAGGGGTAATGATAATTACTTATTAGTAAAGCTTGAGGATGGCGTTTACGCGATGGGGATTAATAAAGTAAAGGAAGTTTTATCATTGAAAACAGATCACATAAGACGTTTTAACTCTAAGTTATCTCATGTTGTAGTCGTAGCTAAAGTACGAGATAGTGTAGTGTCACTCATAGACTTATCCAAGCTTGTTGATGAAAAGTCCATACAACAAGAAGGTGGGAATAAAGAAGTAAAAATACTAACGGTTACAAGTAATGAAGAGCATGCAAGGTTAATAGTTAAGGATGAACTTGATGTATGCAAGTTTCCCCATCATTTTATCGGAAAAGTTCTTGATTATATAATAGGTGTTCATATCTTATATGATGAGCTAATTTTCATCCTAGATGTTGATAAACTCTTAAGTAATGATCGCTTAAGGTTGTGAAAAATGCCTCAAGATAAACATTCTTTTGTATATGAAGAACTGCAAAAAACCGGGTTAAAAAAACAAATAACTGAGGCCCTCTCATCTCTTCATATGGATCATGGTATCACAGAACAAAAGGTTAATATGTTCGAACATAAAATTGAGCAAATTATAAATAAACTTGATGAACTTGAGGCCAAGATAACACATCTCGAAAAACTTCTAAGCTAGAGGGTGATATTGTTGGGAATGTAATTTGATAATACACTCATATAAAGTGGATGTGGGAAAGTCAACTACAGCAGCAAACCTAGCGGCCATGTTAGCCTTAAAAAGGTTGCAACAGTCTATCACGAGAGGTTCTCAGTGAAATAGCTAAGCTTGTGAAATACATGAATGGTTACATAACAGATGCTAATGAAAAGGATTTGTTGATAGCACTTAGAATATCAGCCAAGTAGATCCTAACATTATCTATGCATTGTATATACTCAAAGTCAACTTTCAATCTGGTCCGAATAGAGTTTGGAAGTAAATCTATGTTACTCTCTGTACAACCGTTAGAAAACATTAGCGATGTATTAAGAAGTCTAGCAGACGAAGTAAAGGAAATAAGTGAAACTGTGATAGAATACTCAAGCACCTTTGAAGAGACAAAGAAAAATTAGCAGAATTAGCCAATGTAGCTGAAGAAAATGCAGGAATCTCAGAAGAGATTAGTAGCACTCAATACTGAGGAGCTAGCCAGTACCGCTGAGGAACTTAGTAAACGTGGTAACGAATTAGGCAAAATAGCTGAAGCTCTAAACGAGATGATATCAAAAGTTAAAGTGTAAGTTTTATCCTCAATATTTTACTTCGTAAGGTAACTCAGCTCTTTTATTTTGTTTAATCTTCTGTTAATGAAGCCATGAAAGAAACCCTTTAATTGCATGCTCAAACATAATTGCAAGTCTCGATAAGACATACAGTATCATTACTCCTCCTAAGAATAGTAAGGCCACACCAAGTACTCTCATTACCCCATAGTATATGGAAACGTATCTTATGCCCAAGCTTAAACAGAATATGCTGATAATAAATAGTATACCGAGTGTAATGGGATGCCCTAAAATTATGTTTAAAATATTACTTTTTAAACCATAGAATAATATGCTAAATACGATATATGTTAAGACGAAGAATAGTATTATGTATACTAGATCATATAGACTTTCCTTTTTCATACTTTATATTCACTCACACTACACTATGATCTGTCACAATACTATACTATTACAGTTCTCACTATTCAAGTTAACCTTTGGTTAGAGTGTTGTCTACTCTGAGTCGCCTTCAAAATCACTAATTTTAGTATGCTAATAGTATATGTGTCATGAGGGCTACGGTATACTATGACGTATAAGCATACTTTAGCCGATGTAATGATAGTAGTATTGATACTACTAGTTATAGTTAGCAGTAGCCAGTTTACCATAGCCAAGTGTGAAGCTAGCCCTACCTCTACATTTAATTTCTCAATGAAGTCAGTTTGGTGTTTGAATAATACATGGATTCAAGTAGAGTTATCTTACAATCCGGAATTCGGATTATATTCAGGAGGTCCAATAAGAGCTTCCTTAAGGATCATTAAGAATGAGCTTGAATCGAAATGTTATGCTATAGCTTTAGCTGATGTGCTTTATGGGAATAATACATACCGCGTAGGCTCATACTATATAGGCCTATTTGATAGCAATAGTCCTCTAGTAAATACAAAGTTACATGTACGCTTAAATGGAGTAGTTAATGGTACTGGTGGAGCATCACTTATATTTACACTTATGATGATTCAGGGATCAAATATTATAGGAACACACACAATGATCCTGCCTATAGTATTAAAGAGCGAACTACCTTCAGTAATGACGTGGTCTGATATACTAATACTTAAGGATAATATCGCGGTATTAGAGGTATCAACTGTAGGCTTATGGAATCCTATGAAGGAAAACGACATATACGTTAAAATGAGTTTTGTTGAGCGATTAAAAGATAATGCTTACATCTTAGTGCTACTTAAATATGATAAATACAGTCTATCTTCAGACTTTAAGGTAGCCAAGGCTAATACTACTACTGTGTTCTTTGAGCTGAAACCACTATTACCCTATATGCCCAAGAATAGTACGGTAGAAATTTTACTACTTTCTAAAGTAAGCTACTCTAATAATGAGTATAGTTTCTCTAGGATCTTAAGAATTCCAGTATGTACGGAGCCGCAATTAAATATTGATGTTTCTATTGATAAAACAGAATTTTATGAGCATGAAGGGGTAACGTTGAATGTTACATTATATAATCCGTTACTAACAATACTGGATGGAATTAAAGTGTCCTTTAAGATTGGGGATAAAGTAGAGGAAATTAGAAGCGACATAACGATACCGCCTAAAACTTACATCACTGTATCTCGACATCTCTTTGTCCCTATAGGAACGAAATCTATCAAGGTTTACGTAGAGGGTAGTGATGGTAAGATTAATATTTATAGAGAAGTTAAGGTCCATGTAAAACCAAGTTTGAAATTGATAACAGTAAGTAATGTAATAAAAGGCTCATCTGTAAATTTAGGGGTAATATCGAAGGTATGTAATGTTAGTGGTGTAGTGGAAATGTTAGCTGGCAAGACATGGACTAAAATCCTTGACTTTAAAATAAAGGAGGATGTGCAAACGATAAGAGTGCAACGTCTCAAGCCAGGTGCTTACCAATTTAGGGTTAAAGTTAATTATAAAGGTCATATACTCACAAGCAATATTGTTAAAATAGTAGTAGAAGCAGAACAAAAGGCCACTCCACATTTACTGCTCAATCAGACCATTACCTCGCACACTCAAATACCCCTTCGCGTAAGCTTTATATTGCCATTAAACATTCTAATACCACTGGTATTAACCGTAATATTTTCAAGTGTATTGCTGTGGAAGCGGAGAAGAAGATAAACACTATCTGAAAAGTTACCAAGTACTTCGTGAGGTTTTCTCGATTATCTAAATAATTTATAGAGTAAGAACATTAGTACAACTAAGAATGCTAACAACCCTATAGATGTGAAGGCACAAGTCTGTCTAAGTATAGGCGAGCTCTCAATTGCTGGTAATAACAGTATGATTGTAGTTAAAGTGTATAGTGAAACTAAGCTTGTCGCAATTGCCAACCTCCTAATTAGAAGCTTAGGATGAAGAGTTTTAAAAATTGAAGAGAACACTCTGAAACTGAACTTTCTATCTGCATGTGTAATGTTGTATGGCAGCCTATGATATATCTTTAATCCTCTTTCTGTTAATGAGTAGTATACAAGTCTTTTGTATTTACTATGTAAAATCTCATGAATGCCTTTTCCGAATTTGCTATTCTTAACCTTCTTTTTTAATATATTGAATGGTTGTTGTGAGAAGAGATCTAAGTATGATTGTGCTCTTCTCTTGTGCAGCCCCATGATTTTAGATAGAGTTTCTAAATCTAAGGTGTTATCTTTTGTTAAACCAAGTGCCATTATGACGTTATATAGATGGTTTATTGTAATTACATCATATATTAGTCTCCAATCATCCCTACACTTTGACTTAAAATCTTGTTTATGAGAATTCTTGTTTACTCCTAATGTTGATGTTAATATCTTGTAGAGTAGTATACCTTCGCTTGTTAGAATATATTTATTATTTTCATTTCTTTCTACAAGCTTCTTACTAACCATTTTTCTTAGTGCATCAGCTATTGACTTATACTTTTTATTTAGTATTTTAGATATTTCATGAATAGTTAGTCCCTCAGGAGTGTTAGCTAGTAAGAGTAGGATGTCTAATTGTGTTGATGCTTTTGATAAGTCTAATTTTCTATTAATTCTCCTTAATATTTCGAGCTTCTCTCTGAGCATTGTACCCAAACAGTAGTATCCCTCCTGGAAGAGCTACGATTGTACGATTATTATTGTAATATCAGAAAGTTATTACAATTACTACCTTGAATCGGTATACTCAAGGAAAAAAATAAATAAAGTCTATGTACTCTGGAATATGTAATACCCTCCATTCTATCATGACTATGTGATCTTAAGTAAGGGTGTAATAATGAGATTCAAGTTTTTCCATGCTTACCATAATTATCATATATACTTAAACATTTATAGTAGGTGTGTCTTGTAGAACATGGGATATAGTTAGGGGGGCGAGATTGTATGGAAACACGTTTTACTTTTCTTGAACATACGGCTGACGTGTATATTGAAGCTTATGGTAATACTTTAGAAGAGCTATTTGAGAATTCGGCTATTGCAATGTTTGAAGTTATGACTGATACGAGTAAAGTCAAACCAATAGAAGTCAAGAGTGTCAAGACTGGGGGATTCGATTTAGAAAGCTTATTATATCGTTGGCTTGAGGAGTGGCTTATAATACATGACTCAGAGAATATGGTTTTCTCAAAGTTTAAGGTTAACACTATTAAGAAAGTTAATGAAGAAGAATATGTTATTGAAGGTTATGGTTGGGGTGAAAAGTTTAATCCCAAGGTTCACGAGGTCCGTACTGAGGTCAAGGCTGTTACCTATCATATGATGGAGATTAAACAGATTAATGGTAAATGGATTGCTCGATTCCTACTAGACATCTAAAGAGGTTACATAGGTCATGACAAAGTTTGAAACATTACGTGAAAAAATCATGAGGCTACTTAGTGAAACTAGAGACCCCCTTAGTGTTGATGAAATATGCTACCTACTTGGATTATCCTTAAATGAAAGAGATAGAGTGTATGAGAGTTTATCGCATATTGCAAAAACTATTAAGAGGCAAAGTAAGGGTAGAAAACAGTTATTAATGCTTCCTCCTCAATGTAGGAGCTGTGGTTACATATTTAAAGAGCTTAGTAAACCTAAGAAGCCTAGTAAATGCCCTAAGTGTAAGAGTCAAAGGATAAATCCTCCGAGATTCATAATTAGATAGACTAAGTGGATAATTTACCTGCCTTTAAGACTTTAATTCCTAAGGACTTTAGAGTTTCTGTGCATTTTTCACAAAAAGCTGCCTCTTTATAGTCTACCTCTATGATACTATTACTGAAGCTCATTACGCACCTCTTATTATTACAGTGGTTTAAGTGTAGTGTATGTCCAAGCTCATGTAAAATCTCCTTAACTATTCTTGTAATGTAGACTTTGTAGTCAAAGTTTAATCCATAGAAGTCTGGTCTTAATCTAAGTGTGAAGACTAAGGCCGTTCTTAGGCTTTCTGAGGCAATACCGAATACGAAATTTAAGCTCTCGACGTATGCATCTATCTCAGCTAGCCCTATAACTCTATCTAAACCATACCCTTTCGTTTCCTCACGTAACCATAACAGTAATTTGCTAGCATCATACTGTTTACGGTTAAAATTAAAGAACCTTAGAGGTGGCTGTAATTGCGTTGATGAGACGTAAAATTCTGCATTTATTTTCTCCTTCATGATTGTAGTTACATCGCTTATGACTGATGTATCGTAAAGTGTTAATGGTTGGATGAGTATTTTCATGCTATTTACCTGCCACCTATGAGAAGCCTCCTAATTATAGACTTAAATATACTTAACGGGCTTTCCTCTCTTTCCTCTTTACTCTTCTTACGTATGCCTAGTATTTCTCTTTCATAAAGTTCACGAACCCATGACTCTCTAGTAGCAGTTCGCGCTTTGCCCATAGCTACACTATGTAGTATCCTTAGTTCATCTAGTGTTGCGTAGTCAAGTGGTATACCTTTTCTATTTGCCTTTTCCCATCTATCATAGAGGTGTTTAAGTATCTCTTGAACTCTTGGATCATTATAGAATGCTACTTTTCTCCAAACCTCTTTACTTTCATCGACCTCTCTGATAATAGCCTCTTTTAGCTTCCTCTTTATCTTTTCCTCTTTACTATCTGTAATCTTAAGCCCCTCCCTTGAATGGAGTTGTCTACTCTCTACTCTACACAAAGACCTTGATAAATATTGTCGTAATGTTAGTCGAAGACTAAACCATACTCTATAACTAATGGTACTGGTTTAACCCTATTACCCTCACGTAATGTTACCACAAAACCCAAGTTTCTAAGCCACATTATATCCTTCCACACATTTGCTTTATCCCTACCCAGTTTTACCGCTACCTCACTAACACTATTAACTCCTTTATTTAACACCTCTAGCAGCCTTATAGTGTTCTCAGAGAACAATTTACTATGAACAGTGGGATCGTAGGCTACATAGTTTTCTTCAAAATATTCAACTTCGCCCTCCTCCTCACCTAACTTTAATAGTGTATCTATAAGGTCAAGCTCCCAAGCATACTCTTCACACCCATCACTTAATTTCTCCATAAGCTCCTTTCTTCTTAACTCTAAACTATAAAGGTTTAGTCTTCTAATGATCTTCAATAATACCATAAATTTAGTCCTCCACTATTTAGCTTGAATTAGATAACTTAAATTAGTTTAATAACTTTTGTAAAACATAGTGAATGAAACATGACCTCTGAACTTAGGGTAGGCTTAGTTCAATTAGCTTCGACCCAGAGTAAGCATAGGAATCTTGAGAAACTAAAGAAAATGATTGTGAAATGTGAAGCTGATTTAGTAATTTTACCTGAATATTTTATGGCCGACATTAAGGGTTTAGCACCCGTTGAAGTATATGATATTAGTGAAGATGTTAATGGACCCCTTATAAACGAGATATCAAGAATAGCAGTAGAATATTCAACTTTCATACTTGCTACAATGTTTGAGAAAACGGAGAAAAAGCCTAAAGTCTATAACTCTGTTGTATTCATAAACCCTAAAGGTGATGTTATAGGTGTTTATAGGAAGATACACTTGTTTGATGCCTATGGTTATAAGGAATCAGACTATATGTTACATGGCGATAAACCTTCACCTATTATTAACATTGGCTCGGCTCGAATAGCTGCCGCAATATGTTTTGATATTAGATTTCCGGAGCTCTACCGTTACTACGCACTTAAAGGCGCCAATATAGTAGTTAACCCATCAGCTTGGTATAAGGGACCCTTCAAGGAGGAAACTCTACGTTTTCTAGCACAGGCAAGAGCTCATGAAAACACATTTTACATGATTATAGTAAACCAGTGTGGAACAGACTTCACAGGTAGAAGTATGATTGTTAATCCTTATGGAATTGTAGAAGTCGACTTAGGTACTAAGGAAAGGTATTTAGAATATCAAATCGACATGAATGCCATAAATGAGGCAAGAAAAGTTCTTCCAGTACTTAAGCTTAGAAGAGGCGAAATATACAGAAGTTTCAATATAGATTAGATGTATATTATGAAGAGGCTAAAGTGATATGATGAAAAATACCATTATATTAGTTAACAGAATTCTGCAGGAGCATAAGGAGATAATGAGTATTTTTGCTGAAATAAACAAAAGAATAGAAAAAGTGATAAGTAGAGCACAGAATCTACAATTCTATGATGTATCGCAAATAGTAGGTAAAGTAACCTTCTTAATCACTTTAATCCTTGACCATGAAGCTATAGAGGAAGGAGAGCTATATCCTATATTTGAAGACTTAGGATACATTACCGATGTAGAGAAATTAAGAAATGATCATAGACAAATAACTAAGTACTTAAATGATATAAGGAGGCTTTTTGAGAATTACGCTCATAGAAAAATAGACCTAAAGAAATTACTAGACACCGTCATAGTACAGTTCAATAGTTTATATCCATTGTTCAAAGAACATATAGATCTAGAGGAAAAGATAATAAAAATACTTAATGCAAGGTTGAGACTAGATCAACAGAAAACATCCAATATTATATAGGGACCATAATATCGCAATATTCTTATTATTTTAAACTTAAGCAAAAACTAAATATCTAGAAGTCCATAGTTACAATGAATAACCTATGAAGGTATAGTTATGGAAAAGATGAAGGTTCGCGAGTTAATTAATAAGATTCTACAAGAGCATACAGAGGTTACAAGTTATCTTAACGAAATAAAAAGAATTACAAATGATTTATCAAGAAGTATTCCAAATATAACATATCATAATGTGTTTAATCTATTAGGTAAGTTAATTTACTTTGCTACAGTTTTCCTTTCACATGAAAAGAGCGAAGAAAAAGACTTATATCCCATACTTGAAAGTATGGGATACATTTCTGAAGTTAAGAACTTCTTAGAAGACCATAAGGTAATAGAGGAATACTTGAACGATATAAATGGTCTTCTTACAAGATACGGTAATAGAGATATAGACCTAATAGGTTTAATACAGAACTTCATAGTAATATTTACTAACTTATATACAACACTTAATGAACATAAAGATCGGGAGGACAAGTTACTAAAGGCCATTCTGCTTAAGAGATTATTGTAGGCTAGACACCATGCCCTTTGATCCCATTGAGCTAAGT
>Ga0180302_10001789_pt1 | contig 10323 bp, 9 predicted proteins | sample GuaBasSediGuay17_FD_121794 | JGI IMG/M metagenome (GOLD analysis project Ga0180302, IMG submission 121794) | Subseafloor sediment microbial communities from Guaymas Basin, Gulf of California, Mexico - Guay17, Core 4571-4, 12-15 cm | ecosystem: Environmental > Aquatic > Marine > Hydrothermal... | reverse complement strand
TTAGAATAATGAAGCCTAAGAAGATGAGAGGTAAACCTGATGCAAACAAGTATAACCAGGTTCCTTAGAGGGCTTCTAGTAGCAGTAGAGGGGATAGAAGGAAGTGGTAAGACTACAGTAGCAAGAGAGTTAGTTGAAAAAATGAACAATTCCGAATTGTTAAAATCTGGTAAAATTGATGTAATATACACATATGAGCCTACTGATGGATACTACGGTTCACAAATAAAGAAAATTTTAAGAGGTGAGAGAAAGCCTAAGTTCCATGCTGAGAAGTTGTTGCTTTTCATCTTAGATAGAGCAGATCATGTAGAGAAGGTGATAAGACCAAACTTAGAAAGGGGAAATATAGTAGTAGTGGACAGGTATATTCATTCAAACTTAGCCTACCAATTTGCAGAAGGTTTTTCCCTCGACTTAATAGAGTTTCTTAATAAAGACTTTCCTCCTCCTCATCTAGTAATATATTTAGATTGTGATCCAAAAATAGCTATAAGACGAATAGAGCCTAGGTATTATCTTTCTAAAAAAGAGATTTATGATAAACAGGATTTTCTTGAGTTAGTTAGGGCATCTTATGAATTCGTATTAAGAAGAGGCATGTTCATAGAGTATGACTACATTGTATTTAGGACAGATAATTTTGATGCTGACAAAGTAGTTAAACAATCTTATGACTTTGTTATGAAATTTGTAAAAAGAATGTTAAGGTAACGACATTTTTCACTCTCTCAAGATGTAACTCACTCTCCTGCTCCATTTATTAATGTCCTTATAATATTCATAATGTAGTGTCTAATTCAGAAGCGATGGGTGTTGAGTGTTCTATTGCTGGGTCTTTAAAGTTACTCGTACATTGTGCAACTTACGTTGGTAGGAGTGAGGAGAAGAAAATTGTTAGGCTTCGTAGGGTTCGTGCAATACAGTACTTGAATGGGCTAGACTTTAACTTCAAATATCTCTCCCTTAACTACACATTCTTGATACTCTATCGCGTCGAAGATAACAGCGAATATATTGATAACTGATGTTGTTAGCATCTCTCCATTTCATACTATAACAACTAAAGTTTTTGATGGATGCTATAGCTGTATAGACCTAAATGAAAGTTCCCGTAGATATTAAAATTGTTGCTGTCAAGAAGATAGCACCTTCTCACAGATTAGAAGTGAAGGAGGATTATGTCACTGGTTTAGCTATGTCTGTTATGATAGAGAGCTTTACTCGTTGAATAACTATATTGGTAAGAGGCTTGTTAAGGCTTATCAGCCATCTATACAATAACTATATTTCCTTTCCTCTTATTGGTATTATCTTTTTACTAATGGAATCTATTTCATATCCCAACATTTCGAGAAGTGGTACTCCCATTATTGGAGTGTCCTCCTCTTCACCAAAGATAACTGAAGTGCCTCTTGACTTGCCTTCATACTCTACTATAGCTACGCCATGCTCTCTCTTAACAATAATTCCTCCAAATGCTTTAATGTCTATAGTTCCAATGGGCTTTACCTTTAACTTCTCTAAAATACTCCTAGATACGACAGTATAAGTAGAGCCACTGTCAACTAAAAGTTCTACTTCTTCACTGTGAGATAGGTCACTTGGATTGTATATACGAACTTTAACATAAACTCTTCTCATGAACTTTCCCTTACCGTAGTACGAAGTGACTTGACCGTGAGCATATTTCTGTCCGAGCTATTGTCTAAGTACTCTTACTATGACCTAGATTTAAACACCTATGTAGTAGTGCTTGAAGTTAGAGTTACTTGCGATTAGTATTATCCAAAGTCCATAAAAATTAAAATTAAACTAGCCCTCCTAAAAGCGTTAACATCACTTGGCTTAACATCGTAATGTCCAGTACAAACGGTAGGAGAAGCAATAATCTCAACTACAACCAAGTTCTAAAGCAAACAATGCCTACCGTGCCTAGATCAAGTGTTATCTTAAACCCCTTTGTAATAATCGTTAACGTTAATTCAGTTGTGTGAGTCTTCCCGTCTCTACCAACACTTTTAACCTTAACCTTATACGTTCCAGACTTAGCGTTTATTCCTATATTCAATGTCAAGACTATTATTGCTAGTGGCGTGGACTTAAAGTTGCAGTTATATCTATACTGTGTCCAATGCTAACTATATACTTGTAGTATGACTTGAGAATGTCGTAGAACTGCTCCCTTAGCTCTACTCTCGCTCTATTTATTAATGTCTTCACCATATTTATAGTGTGGTGTCTAATCTCCATGTAGTCCTGGGGCTTTATAAATGGGTGCTCGTCATGAAACGTGATGAGGAATTCGGGTGCTGATAAATGATGTGTGGTCCTAGACTGATTTTCTCGAGTATAAGCTTTAAATATGAGAAGCCTCTTCTAAGTATGAAACCCTCTAATTTCGAGTTTCAGGTGGTAGTTTGGTCTATGATGTAAAGGTTCATGGTCTTACCCTATTTTTGGTAAATAAAGATTTGAAAGTAACATTCTTGGACCTCAAGTTAGCTGGTATTAGGGTTACTGATGAATGGTTAGACAGATACCTAAGGTGGTCTGATGTCTTTACTGATGTTGAACTACATCATAGGGAATTGTTAGAGGGTTGTAGAGCTAGTATTAGGGTGTGCAGGTACAGTGACCGCAGATATAGGAATCGCGTTCTTCTTTGTAAGTTTTATATAAACAGAGAAAGGTCTGTTAAGAGAGTAAGAGCTATTGCTATAGCATCGTTTACTCCTGGTCTTCTAAGGGTTATCGTTAATAAGCTTGAAGGAATGGGTTGGAAGAGAGCATTTCTTGTGGAGGTTAGTAGGTGGAGAACAAAAAGAAGTGTTAAGAGTTGGTAGAGCAAAACCTTTCAGTTCATCCTTATTGCTTGGGTTTCAATATGTAACCTCATTAACCTATTGTTCTATTGTCCTTCATCTTTTTGATATGAAGTACACTATTACATATCTATCTATAACTCTAAGGGAGGTATGAATAAGCTGACATGGTTTAAACCCCTTACATGTAAGGGGAAATTTCTTAAGCTTTATTATACTGTTGATAATACTGTATAGCTTAATTTAAAGTCCACTTTATACTAGTATCAGACTCTCCTAAGTGCAAGTAAGTAAAGACCTAAACTCCAGAAAAAGGTTAAGGTTGTATCTTGTGATACTATTTATGTGAATATATTATGTTTACAATGAAACGCTACAATAAGCGATGGTTGCAGGAAAAGATCCTCATATGGATGAATGAGGTAATTAGAGAGCATAAACTACCATTTGAAAGAGCTGAAGGAGAGATTGGGATACATACGTCAAAGGGTCTTAGGAAGTATTCCAATCTAGCAATATGGTACAGGAAACCTGAGAGGATTGCTTGCTTGATAGAACTAAAACTACCTTTGGTTAACATATACGATAGTGAATTGACTGACAGGATTCTTCAGAGGGCGCTACTTGCAAAGGCTCCTTTCTTTGCCATTTGGAACTTGAATAAGTTTGTTCTTTGGGAAGTTTTTGAACCAGGAATAGACTTGTTTGATAGGCGATTGAAACATTGGGATGTGGTTAATGTAAAGTTACCTACTGATATTAAGAAAACAAGAGTGGAAAAAGCTATTAAGTCATTTATACTGGAGTTCTTAACTGAGTTAGCTAAACTATATAAGTACAAGTTATCAAAATCTGGGACTTCTGTAATACCTAAACTGTATCCTGATGAGATAATGGTTTTAAAGTTAAGAAGTATTGTGGACACGCTTTACATCCCTTTTTCTCTCTATTTTTTAAAGAAGATGAGAGATGACTATTATTTTCATAAAAAGATAGTAGAATGGGCTACAAAGCAAGGTTGGTTATTTAGAGATTCTGAGGAGAATTATGATAGATTAGCTAGACAAATGGCATATTTTTTGATCAATGAACTACTATTCTACAACGTCCTTAAATCAATGTTTAGACTAGAGCCTATCGATATTGATGGTGTCAAGACAGGAAATGAATTAAAGGAAAGGCTGCGGAGGTATTTTGATACAGGAATAAAGTTAGGTTATGGCATGATATTCTCAACTGATTTTCTAAAAATGATGCCCATACCTGATGTAATAGTGAACGGATTAAAGAAGTTAATAGTTGAACTAAACAAGTGCGATTTCTCGAAGATAGGTTACGATGTTGTAGGCAAAGTATTTGAGAAGCTAATACCCAAAGATGAAAGACATAAGTTAGGTCAGTACTTTACTAGGACAGATGTAGTAGACCTAATTCTCAGTTTTACAGTAAAACATCCAGATGCTAAAGTGTTGGACCCTGCATGTGGTTCAGGAACCTTTCTCGTTAGAGCTTATCAAAGGAAAAAATACCTAGCAAGGAAACTTTACAGAAGAGGGAGCTATAACAGACCCTACAAACCTCATAATGAGCTAATAGATGAATTATGGGGAGTAGACATAGCAAAATTTCCAGCGCACCTCTCGGAAATTAATCTTCTAATTAGAGATTTAGAAGCAGTGGGGAACAGACCAAATATTATATGTAAAGACTTTTTTGAAATTCGACCCAAAGTTTCGCTTTATAAATCAACTTACAAGGTCCCAGAAACGTACAGAAGCAAGTTAGAGGTAGAGCTTCCTGTGAGCTTTGACACGGTTGTAACGAATCCTCCTTATACGAGGCAAGAGGAGATGGAAGATGCGTTTACGAGAGGGTATAAGGAAAGAGTTAGAGAGCTTATCAGGAGATTATATGGAATAAATGTTGGTAAGAGGTCAAGCATATATGCCTATTTCTTCTATCATGGAGGTTCCTTTTTGAAAGAAGGAGGGAGAATGGGACTAATAACATCGAATTCTTGGCTTGATGTTGATTATGGTAAGCGTTTACAAGAATATTTTCTTAAAAACTTCAAGATAGTAGCTATAATAGAGTCAAGAGTTGAACGGTGGTTTGAAGATGCAGACATTGTAACAGCTATAACTATACTAGAAAAGTGTAGTGACAAAGAAAAAAGAGACAGAAACCTAGTCAAATTTGTACAGCTAAAAACTCCTCTAAGAGATTTTTCTCTTGGAGTAGAGGATGGAGTAGAGGAAAGGTATTGGGAGACGTTAGATGGTCTTGTTGAGCTCATTGAGGGAAGAAGAGGGTATTACGAGGATACTAAGATAAGAATATTTCCAAAGAAACAAGCTGAACTATGGAATGAAGGATATGATAGCAAAGAAAATAGATACGTTGGTTCTAAATGGGGAAAATATATCAGAGCACCAAGCATATTCTTCAAGATACTATCTAAAAGTGGAGAACTATTTGTACCCTTAAAAGAATTCGCCATTATTAAGAGAGGCTTCACAACAGGTGCTGATGATTTCTTCTATGTAACCATGGAAGAGATAAAAAAGTGGGGAATTGAAAAAGAGTTCTATACAAGAATAGAGAATGGAAAAGTCTTAGTAAACTACGTATTCAAATCTCCTAAGGAAGCCAAATATGCTGTAGTAAGACCAACAGACCTCAGGTATATAGTTCTATTAATTAACAAAGACAAAGATGAACTAAAGGAAACTAACATTCTGAAGTATATAATGTGGGGTGAGGAGAGAGGATATAATAAAAAACCTACATGTAGAGGGAGAAAAAGATGGTACGATTTAGGACTAAGAAAGCCAGCTCCCCTAATATGGATGAAGGGAGTTTGGAAGAGACATATAACCTTTTTAAATGAAGCTAAGGCATATGTTAATCAACAGTTATATGAACTTCACGTTAAAGACCTCAAGTATCTCATACCACTAGCAGCATATCTGAACTCAACTCTTAAAATGCTCTTTTCGGAACTATGGGGAAGAGTGAATTTCGGTCAAGGTGTCCTTTGGATCGCCACATATGAAGCCGCAAACCATCCAGTAATAGACTTGAGAAAAGTCAGCAGGAGAGTATTGGATGATATTAGAGAAATCTTTTATATTTTTTCAAAGAGACCTGTAGGGAATGTCTTTGAAGAGATACTAGGAGTGAATCTTGATGATAAGGTCATAGAAAAGTTATCAGTAGATGAAATAATATCAAAAGTTGATTTAAAAAGAGTTAAACCAAGCCGTTTAGAGCTAGATAGTATATTTTTTGATATACTAGATTTAACAGAGAAAGAGAGGTTAGAAGTGTATAAAGCAGTAATAGAGCTAGTTTCATCAAGAGTGAAAAGGTCATTGTCTGTAAGGAGGAAAATAAGGTATTAGCAAAAGCAGTTCTTTTAAAGAAAAAGAAGTGCTAAGAGCTAGCAAGTCGACAATCATTATTTCTTCTGCTATACTTGAAACATTATCTAGAGAATACATGATTATATTCCTTGTTTTGCTAATCATTTAGACTTTATAATTCAGGTTAAAGTCTAACTCGGTGAGCAAAAGATGGATAAGGCTATAGCTACATTCCTAGTATCCTTAATACTAATCCATGTAATGTTACTTATACATACAGTACCTGTGGTCTATGCAGAGGAAAACAAAGAGTTCTACAGAGTCAGAATAGACTACATATTAGTAACCACTGCTAACAAGCAAGTGTTACTGAAATCAGGCGAATCTAAAGAGATTAGAGCCCCTCCTTCACCCTCTGGCTACGACTTTGAATACATGGAGGTTAGCTGTGCCCCTCACTTTCCTGCTGACATAACTCCATTAACTTATGATAAGGAAGTTAAAGAATTGGATGAACTAAGCTCTGTTATATCATATAATGGAACTATCAAGCTATCCAATACTGGATCTAAAAATGTAACAATGGACTTGCTAATTCGAGTTGTATATAGTAAAAGAACTTGGGTTTATGTAAAGAATTCAACGGTAGAAATAACTGTTAGAAAACCAGAAGCACCGTTTACTCTTAGCAACTTAACAGTAAAAGTCACAGTAGAAAACTTTCTACCATTAAGAGTAAAAGACGTTAAAGATCCTTTAGGTAGGTCTTTAATAAGTGCTCAAATTCAGGAAGAAACAGATCCAGACGTGATTTCGATCGATCCCAAACATGTTCAGATAAAGTTCTCTGAAAATTTAGAAGAAGGAACTTATGTTGTTGAATTTGAGGAGGATCCTGAGTACGCTATGCCTTGTTCATTCATTGTAGCAGAGGGTCAATTTGAGAATGACACAGTTGGAGCAGGTGATGCTAGGCTATTTTCATCAGCTCCAGTTGAAGGTTGGAAACTACTTGGCTATGTAGTACTAGTTTATTCAATAGCTCCTGAAGCAGAGGCTGATCATCTTGGAATCTACTTAGAGGCTCCTCTCTTTGACTACGTATACTTTGGAGAGAACTTAATAGAGATTAAGGCATTGAGCTATTTAGTCCCTCCTCTTAGGTTCAACTTCTGGGTTAAGGGATATGTTGTCTTTGGTAAATGGTTTAAAGTCGTTAATAACTCACCTAAGCATATTAATGTAATTTATGCTCCAATAATGATTAAGGAGACTGGAATTTGGAACAAGGAAGGTGTCAAGGTTAATGTTGAGAGAAATGATTTAAAGTTCGCCACATATGCTTTCATAGTAGTTCAAGTTCCATCTTACGGATTAGTCACTGACATTAAAACTCCTTCAGGTGCTTCACTCGGTGCATACGTTAATACTAAACATGTATGGGGTACTTCGATTAGGTCTGTTAGCACTTTAAAGGATGAGGCTTATGTTCAAGTAAAGGACAACAAAGATGGCGAGTACGGTCTCTACACTATTGAGATCTCCTGGAAACCTGTGAAGTTTAAGGTCATTGACTCAAAGGGCAGACCTATTCCAGGTGCTGAAGTAAAACTTGAAGGTCCTATGAGTTTTAGTGGTGTAACTAATAATACAGGATTTACTGACATAGTTGTTTATTGTCCAGGATTGTATAATGTAAGCGTTATGTTCAAAGGTCATGTAGTACACGAAAGCACTCTATTTCCATACAAAGATGAGGTTATGACATTGTCCTGTGCAGTTTACGACTTAACCGTAATTGTTAAAGGCTTCTGGGATCAGCCACTCTCAGGAACGCAAGTAGTCGTCGAAGAGGGAGATGGAAACTTTGTAGATTCTAACAGCACTAACTCAAAGGGACTCGTTGAGTTTATACAATTGCCTAAGGGAGAATATGAAGTATTGGTCTCGTATAAGCGCATGGAAAAAAGAGAGAAAGTAATACTGGACGACAATAAAGAAATTGTAGTAAAACTAGATGTAGTTATCGAAATACCATACATAGGATTACCTTTGTCTCTCAGTGAGACTTTAGGTGTAACTGCAGCAGTAGTAGGCTTCCTAGCATTAGCAAAGCTCCTTGGTAAGAAACGCGAGGAAGAGTTAGAAGAAGAATAAGAATTCTTTCAAATTGCAGGTATACCTTTTTATTTACTACCTTCTAAAGATACCTAAGGTCTCACGTTAAACCAGCGGGCGTTTATAATGGAACGTGTCACTAGAACAATAAAAGTCTACCTATCTCAAGAAGAATTCAGTAACTATTTAAGTTTCATTAAAAGAGTTATTGAAGAAAACTATAAAGGTAAAGTAAGGTATGCATTAGAAGCATTCTATGGAAACAAGCCATGTATAATAATTGGGTTAACAGTTGATAAAACGTCAATAGACATTCAAGTAGTGGCTGACACAACACCCTGGTATTCTCTAACGTATGACCCATATTTGACACCGAGGAGTTTTGTAAGTCTCATCGAACACTTAATCGAAAACGCTACATATCTATTCGCTGAAACAAAAGGTAAAGGTATACTTTATTATGTAATAGTCCCTGGACTCGACGTAGTTCCACTAAGAAGCGAATCAATACGGTACAAATTAATTCATAAACTCCTCACTGGAAACTTAGTTTTTATGTTCGCTATTTCTTTAGCTATATACTGCGTAGCTTGGCTTTTAGTTAAGTACTATGCACCACTAGCTCTTGTAGCAACACAGTTTATAGTACTATTATTCTCAGATAGAATAGTAGCCTCAATGGGTGATTGGGAACTAAAAGAGTCAAATCCCTACGTCTACCTAATAGGACTACGCATTCCACTTGAAATTTACAGTCAACTCATAAAGAATATATTGTTCCCTAAGCGTTATGAAATAAAACGTAGAATATACGAAGAACTCATGAGCAAAAACCTCTTAATAACACCTGATGATGTATCATATCTACTTCAAGAATATGGTGTTTATGTAGATGCATCAGATATAGTTGTAAAGAGGGTTAATTTATTCTCCATCGTGAAGGAAGTCTTTTGGAAGTACAATCTACCTTTACCAAAAGTTGTGCTAAGCAATATAATACTACCAAATGCTGCCGCTAGCGGAATCTTCTTACAAAGCACTACACTCTTAGTAACCTCAGGGCTACTTACTAGACTCAATGAAGAAGAAGTAAAGGCTGTAATTGCTCATGAAGCTAGTCACCTTAAGAATAAAGACCCCCTAATACTGAACTTACTGATAACAGCAGAATATTTACTTAGAGTTTACATATTCATGACATTTATGAAGTACTTTAATGTAATTACTGAGCTAGCTTATCTATACGTCTCCTTGACTGTATTATTTTTCCTTGCCAAGTTTATAGAGGCGAGAGCTGACATAGAGGCTGCGATTAGGTTAGGAACACCGTACCCTTTAATATCTGCACTTAAGAAGATTGGTGCGAGGAGATTAATGGGAGAACTTACAACGGTTGATAGATTACTTAGTTGGCTTAAGTGGAATCCTCATCCTCCAATAACCTTCAGGTTAGAGAAACTTCATGAATTAAGCAAGAAGAAAGTTATAAGTCCTTGGTCTGAAGCAATATTTAGCTGTCTTTCGGATTTCATGAGGACACTAGGTTCCTTACTTAAACCTCGAAGTGAAAAATATTCTATATCGTAATAAGACCCTAGTGATATAACGAGAGTACTATTACTTAATCAAGCGATACCTACTACTTACTAACCAACAACCTTGTTACGGTGGCTAAATGTTATATTACAAGATAAGAAGATGTATGGAACTAATCGATGAACTGCTACTATCAGAAACTATGTCCAGAGACGATAAGAGGAAACTAATTGAATTGAAAGAGGAAATATTTTCGATAAACGAGGAAATAGTCAAATTAAAAGTAGAAGTGTGGGGTATTAAAGAGTGCCTAGAAAGGATAACGGACATATTAGAACTAGACCTAACTAAATATCTCAGGAAACTCCGTTCCCAAACAGTTATCGTGCGCAGTCAAGCTCTAACTACATCGAGCTTTAGATCACGTAAATAAGGAAGCAACCATTCCTTATGTCTCTTCTTAAGTCCTTTCCAGTCCA
>Ga0180302_10001788_pt1 | contig 10326 bp, 10 predicted proteins | sample GuaBasSediGuay17_FD_121794 | JGI IMG/M metagenome (GOLD analysis project Ga0180302, IMG submission 121794) | Subseafloor sediment microbial communities from Guaymas Basin, Gulf of California, Mexico - Guay17, Core 4571-4, 12-15 cm | ecosystem: Environmental > Aquatic > Marine > Hydrothermal... | reverse complement strand
TTACTATAGATATCAAAATGGATTAATGAGTCTTCTAATTGTCGTTTGATTATATTATGATAATATTCCACAATTTCCTCAGGTTGCTTTTGTTCTTGTATTGCACGTACCAGAATTGGGGTGCCATGACAATCACTACCACATACGTAAAATGCAGTGTAACCCTTACTTTTGAGAAATCGAGCGTGGATATCTGCCGGGAGGTATGTTGAACGTAGATGACCCACATGTAATTTTGCATTGCAGTAAGGCAATGCAGCCGTTATAATGAACATTTTTTCTTTAGCTAGATCCTTTCTATCTTCGAAAGGCACCACCATTTTATCTGACTTTTGAGAAAAAGACTTTCTCTTTTTAAATTTTTAAAGAGAATAAGCAATATTTTCGAATGCACTTAGACAGCCCCGAAAACGTACGATGTAAAATGACTACCCTAATTTAATACATGTCTCTTAGTAGTTTGTATTTTTTATTTTTACTGAATAGAATTGTGATATAAATGCACATGGAACATGTAACTCGAATTCCACTAACTGAGTTGGAGGCTAAAAAACTCTTAGAAAGATACGGAATACCTTTCCCAAAAAGAGGTATAGCAAGATCACGTGAAGATGCAATAAAGATTGCGAGGGAAGTTGGTTTTCCATGTGTTTTTAAGATATTATCTCCCGATATTATTCACAAAACAGATGTTGGTGGTGTTATTTTGAACGTTAGTAATGAGGAAGAAGCAGCAAAAGCATGGGATACAATAATGGAAAATGTTAAGAAAAAAGCACCTAATGCGCGAATTGAGGGAATTCTGATAGAGGAAATGATAAAGGGTGGCTACGAAATCATAATTGGAGGTCTTCGTGACCCCATTTTTGGTCCCGTTGTTATGTTTGGAGGCCTTGGTGGGATATACACAGAGCTCTTCGAAGATGTTTCATTTAGACTTGCGCCCATTGATGAAAAAGAAGCAGATGAAATGATAAAAGAGACGAAAGGATACAAAATTCTAATCGGCTATCGAGGAATGCCACCAGCAAACCTAGATTTAATCAAAAAGATACTCGTTACAGTATCCAAAATTATGGTAGATATTCCAGAGATACTTGAACTCGATCTCAATCCGGTTAGAGCGTTTCCAGACCGTGTTGTAGTTCTAGATGCAAAAATCATTTGTTCAAAGAAAATAAGTGTGTAATGGTGATTTTTTGAGAAAGATTCTTTTCCTAATAATTTTTGCGTGGATTTTTCTAGTGTTTATAATTCCATTAAGCGCCTGGATTGTAATTCATTATACTGGAGATACCATATTGGGTAGTTTCATGCGCGTTCTTATTCCAGGTTTAATTTTTGCAATATTTATTCTGATTTGGTGGCGACTGGTACTCATACTAACGAAATCAGAAATTCTTAGTTTTCGCAGGAGATATCCAACGGCAGTAGAACAGATAGAACGTCTTGAACGCGAGGAAATACAAAAATAGCTCCTGCTTTGAGTAATTCTTCTTTTGTACCGTGACCGCTCAACACGCCAATTGGCACACAACCAGCTTTTCTTGCAGCAATTATATCATATGGTAGATCGCCAATAACCACACAGTTATTCGGATTTACATTAAGAACCTTACATATTTTTAGTATTCCTTCTGGATCTGGTTTTGGCCAGAGAACATCATCTCTAGAAACAATTATATCAAAATATTGAATTAACGAGATTTTTTCCAGTACTTTATTGATAAATTCTCTACTATTTGATGAAAAAATTGCTGTCTTTAACGACATTTTCTTAATAGTCTTCAGGAAATGGCTTACGTTCTTTGTTGGAGTTATTGGATACTTAATTCCTTTCATTTCAAATTTGGTTATTATATCATAAACGGATTTTCTAACTCTAAAGAATTCACTTTGTGAAGAACATGTACGAAGTAAACATGATGTAATATCAACAAGGAAAGAACTACGGCGCTCAAGTACAATGCCCATTTTCCTCAGAAACTCATAAACTGCTCTCTTCATGCCGCTCCAGTCAATTTTGGGTGGATTGATTACAGTTCCGTCAAAATCAAGAATAATCGCTTTAATTAGCTTAAGTGAATCTGGAAGCCGTATTATTGCTGGCATTATTACTCGACCTAGTCAATCTAAGAAGGTTCATTCCATGCCTTTTCAATAATTTATAAAATGCATTCAAAGGAAATCCAACAATAGCAAAAAAGTCCCCATGAATTTCTTCAACAAAAAGTCCGGCTAAATCTTGAATTCCATAGCCTCCGGCTTTATCTAGTGGTTCGTCTGTTGTAATATAGTCTAATATTTCCGCATCAGATAATTCCATAAATTTGACGAGACTTCGAACAATTACGTAATCCCAAATCTTTTTTTCGATGTCATAAATGACAATAGAGGTATAAACTTCATGTGTTTTTCCAGAGAGCATTTTTAAAAACTTAAACGCATTATCCTTGTTTTGAGGCTTTCCAAGAATCTCTCCATCAACTACTACAACAGTATCTGCACTCACTATTAGTGCATTTGCTTTAACTCTATCTAGAATGCTATAAATCTTAGCTTTAGCATTCATCAGGACCGTCTTCTCTGGCGTATTAAAGATTTTTTCTTCTGCTTTTGGCTTTATAGCCTCAAAGGGAATACCCAAGTTTCTCAGAAGCTCTATCCGTCGTGGGGATGATGATGCTAATATGATTTTCTTTCTGGCCATTTTGTACTTACCAATAAATTTTCTCTTGTTTAAAGTTAAATTTAGCTAGTGTTAAAAACTATTTCAAAAGGTGTGGTAGTTTGGAATGTCGAAAGTTAAGGTATATCTAACGGATACCCTAACTGGAGAAAAAGTTGAATTAAAGCCCGTTGAGCCAGGTAAAGTAAAAATTTACTTCTGTGGTCCTACAGTTTACGATCATTGCCATATTGGTCATGCAAAAGCATATATTCAGTGCGATTTTCTTATTAGGCTTCTCAAATACCTTGGTTACGAGGTTAAATACATTAGGAATGTGACAGATATAGACGATAAGATAATAAAAAGAGCTCAAAGGGAGGGCAAAACACCCTTTGAGATTGCATACAAGTTCTATCGTGAATTTGCCGATGTTGAACGAGAATTAAAATTGATTCCGCCTGATGTAGAACCATTTGCAACAGCGCATATTCCAGACATGATTCAATTAATACAGACATTAATTGACAAAGGATACGCGTATGTTGGAAAAACAGCAGTATGGTTTCATGTTCCAAAATTCAAGGATTATGGTAAGCTTTCCAAAATAAAGCTAAAGGATCTTGTTGCTGGAGCGAGAATTGAGCCAGCACCAGATAAAAAACATCCAGCAGATTTTGCGTTATGGAAGTTTCAAAAACCGGGTGAACCAGCATGGCCATCCCCATGGGGCCCTGGTAGACCTGGTTGGCACATTGAATGTTCGGCCATGGTTTTGAAGCATTTAGGCGAAACGATTGATATTCATGGTGGGGGGGCGGACTTAATATTTCCACATCATGAGAATGAAATTGCTCAAAGTGAAGCGGCTACAGGAAAACCATTTGCAAATATATGGTTCCATGTAGGTCTCTTACAGATTAAGAAAGAGAAGATGTCAAAGAGCCTTGGCAATATTATTCCGGTTAAGGAAGTTCTGAAGAGGTATGATGCAGAAACTATTCGATATGCATATGCAACAACACATTTTAGGAAACCATTAGAGTTTTCCTGGGATCTATTGGATCAAGCAGAAAAATCACTAAATGGCTTATATTCAGTATTATTTGAGCTGGAAATAAATGCCTCAAAAGCTAAACATGGAGAGATTCGGAAGGAGATTAAAGAAGCTCTAGAATTCTTTAAGAATGAGTTTATAAATGCGATGGCGGATGACCTAAATACACCTAAAGCTCTTTCAGTTTTACATGAAATGGCTAATTATGCTAGAAAGAATATGAATAACTTCAATGCCAAAGAAATGAGAGAATTCGCTAAGCTTTTTAGGGAACTTGGATGGATTCTTGGTATTCTCCAGCAGTCTCTTGAGGAAAGAATTCAAGAATTTAAGAGGAGAGGAAAGATAGTTGATTTTGTCCCATCAGGGTATATTCAACATGAGATTGCAGGCAAATTTACTGAAAGATTAATTAAATTAATTGTGGATGTTCGTTCAGAGTTAAGAAAACGGAAAATGTATGACATTGCCGATAAGATTCGTGATGAACTAAGAAATATGGGAATAGTTCTTGAGGATATGAAAGAAGGAACACGATGGAAAATAATGAGAATATAGGTGAGAAGGATGCTAGGAGGTCTTAAAAAAGCTTTCGAAAGATTTGCTAAAACAATTGCAGAAAAAGAGCTCACTAAAAAAGATTTGGAGAATGCTTGCTGGACGCTTACACTTGAATTAATTTCTAGTGATGTAGCTCCAAAAGTGGCTGAAGAAATCGTTGAACACATAAAGAGGAAACTTATTGGTATTCGTGTAAAAAGATTTACCAGCGTGAAAAAGATACTACGTGATGCACTAAAGGAGTATTTAGAGAATTTGCTTAAAACTCCCGCACTGGATTTGGTAGAGTTAGCGTTAGAAAGAAAAAAGGAGAATCAAAGGAGGATAAAAGAGGGAAAGGCGTGGATACCATTGCGATTGCTCTTTTTGGGGCCAAATGGTCATGGTAAAACTACGACGATAGCAAAACTTGCTTGGATGTTTAAGAAAAGAGGATTTTCTGTTGTTCTAGCATGTTCTGATACGTTTCGTGCTGGAGCGATAGAACAATTAGAAACACATGCAAAGAGATTGAAGGTGGCATTTATTAAGAGACCTTATGGTTCAGATCCAGCAAGCGTGGCATACGATGCAGTGGCTCATGCATCATCAAAACGTAAAGATGTGGTATTGATAGACACAGCTGGAAGATTAGGTGGAAATATAGACCTGATGGAGGAGATGAGAAAAATAGCACGAGTCATAAAACCCGATTTAAAAATTCTTGTAGTTGATGCGCTGGGCGGAAATGAATTAGCAGAGCAAGCAAGACTTTTTAATGAACAAGTAGGCATTGATGGAAGTGTTCTTACAAAGGTTGATGCAGATCCTAAGGGTGGTGCTATAATTACTGTACTTTATGCTACACGAAAACCAATATTCTACATAGGAACGGGTCAGAAATATGATGATTTAGAACCATTTAATCCCGAAAAGTACTTATCATGGATTTTTGGGTAATTTTTTCTTAAATCTTTTAAGCAATATTGAAATTATCTTTATGGCAGATGCCGGGGTTGCCGAGTGGTAAGGCGCCGGCCTGCTAAGCCGGTGGCGTTACGCCTCGCGGGTTCGAATCCCGCCCCCGGCATTGAGCATAATAACTAGCTAGATTGAACCATAATTAGTTATTTTTTCAGTTAGAAGTGTTTTCTACGTTTTTATTTTAATGATTCTTCTTTTTTGAAAAAATGGGGTGTGAAGCATAAAAATGCAATAGAATGGGCGGGTAGTCTAGTGGTAGGACGCCGCGCTCACAACGCGGAGGTCGGCGGTTCGATTCCGCCCCCGCCCACTAATCCTTTTTCAAGAAACCTTGTTGTGCTTTAGTAAAAATAAATAGGTTTCTGTTAGACTAGCTTTGATGATAATGTGTGCTGAAACAGAGTTTGAAATTCTTCGAACGTTAATATCGAAAATGGATAAAGAACCTATAGAAAAAGTGTTGATGGAGTCTTTTAAATTAGCACATCCCGTAATTATTGGTAATCAAGAATTCATGAGATTGTCAGAGAAGAAGTTCAAATTAAGAGAAGCTAAGCTCTTGCTTAAGGTAATTTCATTTTGTCAGAAAATAGATCCTATGCATTTTAAAGAGATTATAGGGGATTTATTAGACATAATTTATCTTTACTGGTCTACAAAGAACCGTATTAGGAAACTAAAAAAAGCATTAAAGTTGAGAGTATTGATTTTTTCTATGATATCATCATTATTAATTGCTATCTCATTTGGTATTATGAACAAGATAAGTAGTGACATCTTCGCATTTAATAATGAATACTATTTGATGATGTATGCATTTTCCGTATTCATTATTTTTTCAGTAGTTAGTTTCATAATATCAAATGTTTTCTTTGAAACTTTGAAAACACGAGTTATGGTGATATTAATATCACTCATGGGAATGCTTACATATATAATTTTGACATCCTTTTTCTAAAACTTAATTGCATCTTAATGGAAATAAGAAAGAACGCTAAAAATTCATTTTTTAACTTGTTGATAAAAAAGTAAGAGACAAATTAAATGGAGAAAATCATAACTAAACGGAACCTCGAAAGATTCCTTTGTCTCATATTGTTCCTCACTATTTATTTAACTTTAAAATGCTCTAGGAAGTATATTAATATATGGCGGGGGAGAAAGCGGGGTAGCGCAGCCAGGTCTAGCGCGCCGGGCTCATAACCCGGATGTCGGTGGTTCAAATCCACCCCCCGCTACTAATTGTATCCTCGTCAAGTAATTATTTGGAAAATAGCAGTGGTTTTAATTCCCACTAGTTATAAATCGGTAAGCTGGAAAGTTAAAGGTCTAGTTTATTCCTAGTTATTTTCAAAGCGAGAAGCGGTTCTGAGAAACGTCAAGCTTAAACTTTTTAAGTAGTCTATTTTATTAATTATGGAACATATTCCCCTGGGCGGGTGGTGTAGCCTGGGAGCACGTCCGGCTGAAGGTTAATCAGATACCGGATGGTCGAGGGTTCGAATCCCTCCCCGCCCATCAACCTTAATTAAAACATGAAGTACTTCTTGGACAAAGTTAGCTTATCAAATGTTATCACTTTATGCATATTTTTGTTTAATTTTAGTATTTTCTCTACGTCTTTTTTATACTTCTTAACTTAAATTATGTTTAATTTTTATGAAGTTACCACGAATATCATACACTTTTATTTAGAAGCATTGAGATATTTCACAACAAAAAGTGTTGGGAGAAGAATTGATGAGCAGTGAATTCATAAGAAAGAAATGTGACATACTTTTGCGAGAAATAAGACATACCCTAGAAAGTGTCTTGCAGAAGGATGAGAGAATCTATGCTATGCTTGTTATTGATGATTCTGGTCATTACGTAACACATGTTATAAGAAAAGGCGTACTTCAGTCACCATTAATATCCTCATTAGCAAATGGATTAGAATATATAGCCTCAGCAATCTCTGGAATTGCTGGTTTAAGTAGAGAAACAGGATACGAATTAGGAATTGGGGCTCTTTATTCGATATTAATAGAGTTCGAGAAAGTTAACCTAATAATAATTTCTAAGCCACCGTATTCATTAGCTATACTTAGTGACAAAAGTTTACTTCCAGGAACTTTACGAATATTGGCTTTAAAAACATTACAGAAAATTGCAGAATTATTATTTGAACTTCAAAATATCATGAAAGAAGATCTTAAAACAACACTTAGATCCTTGTATACCGAGTTAAAGAGTGAAGGCCTGTTTGAGGAAGGCGAATAATATTTATACGAAACTCTTTCTTGGAATTCACTTTTGAAATTTAGGAAAAACAATTATCTTAGGGAGTTAAATGTTCAGGAAAAGGAGAATTATTGGAATACTTGGTAACAAAGGTGTTGGAAAAACTACATATTTGGTAATGCTCCTAAAGACCTTAAGCAACCTTAAGAGGATTACACCACCACGTTTTGAGGAGGGAGAGGAGTATTTCTTTGCCATACAGCGCGCATTATTTGAGCATGGTGCTCCACCGTCAACAAAACCAGCATCCTATTACTTCAAAATACGTGCAAAATTCGAAGCAGATGGTAAAAAGTATGAGCTAATTACTGTGGATTTGCCAGGGGGAGAAATTGAGCGACTTGGTCCATATTGTAGAAAGTTAATTGATTATTCCCATGGAATAATCTTTTTAATTGAACCGATTAATGACGCAATTATCAGAATTTCTCAAGTGAAAACGATTTACCGAATTCTTGATTACATGAGTTCAAATTGGCGCAGAAAAATAAAGAAGCCTATTGCAATAGCATTCTCAAAGAATGATATCTACAACATAAATGATCCCGCAAAAACTTTCTGGGAATACACTAGTCCAATTTATAACTTAGTACGGTTAATGGAAATCTATGTGGAAAAATATGCATTCTTTGCAATCTCGTCATTAGGTGCCCCTCTTGAGGAACTTAGAAGTAAAGGATTATTACCTGCTCCAAAAGATGTAGAAAAACCATTTCTTTGGATAATAAGCAATCTATAGGAGATAGCAATGAGCATTGCCCCCTATATTAAAACATATTCATGCGATGTAGCAATAGTAACGTCTATTCATGGAATTGATTATGGAATAATTGCAAAAACTAAGGATGTGTTGCATGACGAAATTCCTTTTGTTGAAGCTCATTCATTGCCATCAATTTTTCCTCCGGATCTCCATGTGAAATTCGCATTAAGAACTTTTTATACGCCAAAACGCTTATGTGTTTCCCTTGTTTTTAAAGCAGATAAAGACGAATTTGGCCGTGAGCGTTTTTGTGCTCTTTCTGTGCTTTTGCCTAGAGACTTTATGATTTTTTGTTTGGATCCACGTAAGATTTTTGATCAACTCGGCATTTCTTGGAAAGATTTAAAGGATATAAAGACAAAAAAGCAAGCTATTGCACTTGAAAATAAAATAAAGGACAAAATGTTTAAAGTTAAGCCGATGACAGAGCAAGAAATTCTCAATTACTCCTCTTTATTACACCAAAGCAGCAAAAAATTACTCGAAGTATTTAATGAAAAATTAGAACTGGTTCTTTCGGAGTTACTTTCCTCTCGGCATAAGTTAATCATTAGTGCAAGTACTAAAACAGTTAATTTAGAAACAATTTGGGCTAATAATTCTTCAATAGAAGTGATATCCAGCATCTTAACTGTTCTTCCTCCGCCACTGAGGATGCAAATCACATTTAGTAGCATCGCATATGATACAAATTCTGAAATATCTCGTATAATTTTTGTTCCCCCAGAATTTATTGTGCCACGTGATACAACTTACTCGATATTCTATTTAGAAGGTGAAGAAAGAAAAATTCGAACAAGCAAGGAAGCTAAAATACTTGCAAAACTTGTTGAAAAATCTGCAGATGAGCTTACAGAGGAGCTGGAACTTCTTCACCTACTCTCATTGTCATACTATTTAACATCGCGATATAAGAAACAAAAGGAATTTTCACGCTTTTTAGAGTTGATACGCAAACTTGTGAAATAAATGAGCATTCGTATAATTAATATTTCAAAGCCTTCAAAGAATATTACGAGACTAATTTGCAAAACGAGGGAAGATGTAAAACCAGGTTTTTTATTAAAGGTTGATGAAAAGATATTTCTAATAACACGTGTGGAAAAGTTAAGTGCTTCAAACATTCTACTCGATATACTAGCCGAAACTATTCCAGAAAACGTAACTAGTGCAACCATTATAGCTCCAGAAGAAACTAGAGGTCCCGTCTTTTCTGATGCTTCCCAATACATTATTTCAATCATTCGGGCAATGAATTTTAAGGTTATTGGTAATCCAATAAATGCTAAGATTCTGCTATTAACAAAATACGAAAACATAATGCAACTTACATCACCGAATTCTTATGAAAAAATTATAATTGCGCCATCTGTTACTGCAGGAAGAAAAGATTTCATTGAAATTAGTAATCATTTGCATAAGTTAACTGATGGTAATATAGAATTTCTAAACATACCTTTATCAGCGGATCAAGCTTATTTTCCACTTTTTGGCCTCATAGCAGTAAAACCCCCTGTTTTAGCATATCCACTAAAGGTAAGGAAAGGATTACTGCTCGGCTTTGTTGAGAAAGCTCCCATTTGTGCAGCATATGGGAACATTATTGTTCTTGCAAGCGAAGGATATATAATTCCGTTAGACAAAATTGAAGGTATTGCTTGCGATAATACTTTGTTACTTATAAAATTGCTAGACACAACATTAACGTTCACTTACAAAAAAGAAGAAAAAAGTACTACTTATATTCAAGTGCCGCTAAAAACTTTCGAGGACATCATTGATGCCGGAGTACTTTTGGCGCAAAAAGACTTTGACCAAATGTTGAAATTTATTTCAATAATCGGTGCAACTCCAATTGAAAGAAATGATTCACTTATGAGTGCCAAAGTTTATATACCGTTGCCATTGCAAGAAAAAACGGTATCAATCGAAGTTTCTGGGTATCATATAAGAATTAAAACCAAATCAAAGGATACACTAGATTTAATACGGAGAATAATTCACTCGTTTTTGCTTACGAAGATTCATAAG
>Ga0180302_10001787_pt1 | contig 10326 bp, 11 predicted proteins | sample GuaBasSediGuay17_FD_121794 | JGI IMG/M metagenome (GOLD analysis project Ga0180302, IMG submission 121794) | Subseafloor sediment microbial communities from Guaymas Basin, Gulf of California, Mexico - Guay17, Core 4571-4, 12-15 cm | ecosystem: Environmental > Aquatic > Marine > Hydrothermal... | reverse complement strand
GAGCACAGAAAGTTAGGGGTTGAGGGAGAGAATTATTACTACGGGCGTGGTGTGTCTTACTGTGCGACATGCGATGGAAATTTGTACAGCAGAGATGCTTTCAGGGCTGAGAAATATCTTCAGGACAGAATTGGGGAAAGGGGAATACCTGTTCTGTGGAACACAGTGGTTGAGAGAATAGCGGGCGATGGAAGAGGCGTAAGGACTGTGCACCTTAGGGATGTGAAAAAGAAGGAGAGGATAGAGACATGATTTTTAATGCTGATCTGCACGTGCATGGTAAGTATTCGGGTGCCACGAGCAATAAGATGATACCGAGCATGATGGCGCAAGAGGCAAAAAAGAAGGGAATACAACTCCTAGGCACCGGTGATTGCTTACACAGCGTATGGCTAAGAGAGTTCAAAAGAAAAGCCACCGTTATTGATGACGGCACCATTGAGATTAACGGTGTCAGGTTTGTTTTCACGGCAGAGGTTGAGGATAAGCACAGGGTTCACCATTTAATCCTTTTCCCAGACATTGCCGCCATTGATGAGTTCAAAGATTCCTTTTCCAAGCACTCGAAAAATATGGATGTGGATGGAAGACCAAGAATAAATGTGTGCGGGAGAGATATTGCCGACATTGCCCTACAAATTGACGCCCTCATTGGCCCATGCCACGCCTTCACGCCTTGGACATCGCTCTATGCCTACTTTTCATCGCTCAAAGAGTGCTATGGAGATCTTGCAAATAAAATTCATTTCATTGAACTCGGACTGAGCGCAGACAGCGATTATGCTGATAGGATAGAGGAATTGCATAGCCTAACTTTTCTGACGAACTCCGATGCTCATTCTCCGCACCCTGTGAGGCTTGCTAGGGAATTCAATAGAATGGAAGCACCTGATGTAAACTATGAGGGGCTGAGGAAGGCAATCCTAAGAAAAGGTGGCAGGGTTTTGCTCAACGTCGGGCTTCCACCGCAGGAGGGAAAATACAACGAAAGCGCGTGCATCAGGTGCTATAAACACTACACGCTTTCGGAAGCAAGAAAGGCAGGGTGGAGGTGCCAGTGCGGTGGAATTATAAAGAAGGGTGTAAAAGATCGCGTGGAAGAACTTGCAGATTTTGAGAAAGCAAGGCATCCAGAGCATAGACCGCCCTATGTTCATATAATACCGCTTGCAGAAATCATAGCAAAGGCTTTGAAAAAGAAAACTCCATTTTGCAGGGAAGTCATTGCACTCTGGAACACACTAATATCGCGTTTTGGGGATGAGGTCACGGTACTCTTGGACGCAAAAATTGATGACATCGAAAGGGTTGCAGGCAGGTTTGTAGCGTGCGCTGTTGAGGATTTCAGGACGGGAAGGGTAAGGATTAAACCAGGAGGCGGAGGAAAGTATGGGGTTGTGGAAATAAGCGAGGAGTGCATGAGCGATGATGAGGAAGGAATTATCGAAGGACAGAGCAAACTTGACCGCTATTTAGGTTGGTGATAATGCCGTGATTTGCAAAAAATGTGGGAAAAAGGCTGATGTCGTGATAAAAAGGATGCATATATCTCTTTGCAGGGAGCATTATGTGGATAGGATTAGGGGTATTGTTAGTGATACCATTAAAAAATTTGAGATGATTATGCCCAACGACCGTGTACTCGTTGCCGTGTCTGGAGGAAAAGACTCGCTTGCGCTCTGGGAGATCCTAAGCACCCTCGGATACCACACCGATGCCCTATTCATAGACCTGGGCATAGAGGACTACAGTGAATTCTGCAAGAGGGAATGCTATAATTTTGGGAAAGAAATTGGAGGAAAACTCATAATTTTTGATTTAAAAAAAGAATTTGGAAAAAGCCTAATGGATGTTGTTGCAAAAAGTCCAAGAAAGGCGTGTTCGGTGTGTGGAATAATTAAGAGATATATTATGAACTTTGTTGCTGTAAAAAAGGGATATGATGCCCTCGCAACAGGACATACATTGGATGATGAAGTGGCTTTTCTAGCATCGAACATCTTACGCTGGGATATTGTGCAGATATCAAGGCAAAAGCCTGTGCTCGAGTCATGGCACCCAATGCTTGCGAAGAAGGTAAAACCCCTCTGCATGCTGAGCGATTTGGAGATGATGAATTACGCTCTCGCTCTTGGAATTAGAGTGTGTGAAGAAAAGTGCCCATTGTCTACAAACGCATTTTCGCCTTTTATGAAAAAGATTCTTAATGATATCGAAAATCGAGCACCGGGAACAAAGAAAAATTTCTACCGCGAGTTTTTGAAAAACCGCAGTATCTTTGAAAGAACTGTAATAGATGATATAAAAATCATGGAGTGCGAAAACTGCGGCATGCCCACAGTGGGCAAGTACTGCTCCTTCTGCAAGATAATGGGATTTGCTTAATTTTCATATGCACCTCACATCCAACTTGCACGCAAAAATGTTTATATATGCCTATGGGATTATGTTGTATATAATGAAAGACAAAGTTTGTCCCCAGTGTGGTTCATTACTCGAAGGAAACAGATGCCCCGTGTGCGGATGGGAGATGAAAGGAGATGAGGAGGATTTTCTGAAAGAACTTGAAGAACTCGAAGCCATACTTATGGGTGAGGTAGTGGGCGAGGAGGGAGAAGAAACTGAGGAGAAACCTGTAACTTATGAGAGAACTGAAATACAAGAAACCACCATCGCGACCAAGACAGAAGAAGAAAGGATGGAAGCGGGGGAAGTGAAGGTAGAGAAAAAGAAGATGACCGCTGCGGCCATGAGAGCAAGAGAGCCTGCTGTTAAGATGGAAAAACCCATTGCTAAGAAAATTGAAGTAAAGGCTCCAAAAGCGCCTACTGTGAAGAAAAAGCCCAAAGCAAAAACTGTTGTTAGGGTGAGAGAAACACCAATAAAAATTAAAGTTAGAAGGGGATTTTTTGTCAGGTTCACACCTCCACTGCTAATAATATTGGGTGCCTCCATGTACGCGGTATCCTACTATATGATCGTACACGGCGGTTTAACAGGCATGTATTCAGGTGTTGCCATAGGAGCCTTTTCCATAGTGCTCGGTATTAACCTCTGGTGGGATGACCTCGCCGCAGTATTCGGTGCAGGGAAGGCAGAAGTCGGGGTTAAAGCCGTTCATCCTACCATGCTAAAAGTGAAGAGGCAGGAGAAGAAAGCTCTTCCAGCAATACATGGCAAAAAGATAACAGCACCGAAGCGCAAAGCGGTAAAGCCTGTACCTAAACCAAAACCCAAACCTAAACCAACAATCACCGCAAAACCCGCACCTAAACCTGCGATGAAAAAGGCTGAAGAAAAGCCCAAGAAGAAAGAGGAGATTGAGGACATACTTAAAGAACTGGAAGAACTTGAAAAACTTCTGTGATTAGCATAGGGGCATTGTTGCAGCGCGGAGCGCAGGCTCAGCGATTGATTTATATGTGTGTATCTTTTTATCCCTGAGCCATTATTTTGGCGGTGATGGTCTCATGTACGAGAATTACAGGGAGATTGAGAAAAAATGGCAGGAGCGGTGGGAAAAGGAGGGGTTATATATTGCTGAGAGGGATGATACCAAGAAGAAATTCTTTATTATATTTGCATACCCTGGCATATCAGGGTATCTTCACGTTGGGCACATGAGGGGGTACACATACGCCGATGTTATCGCTAGGTATAAACGAATGTGTGGCTATAACGTTCTATTTCCTGTCGGCACCCACGCTACCGGGAATATAGCAATAAACTTTGCAAAGCGCGTTGCTAGAGGGGAGCAAGCCTGGATAGATTATCTAAAGGACAACGGATGCCCAGACGAGATTATTAGGAAGTTGGGCGATCCTGCAGAGGTTGTTAAGTTTTTTAACAAAGTATATATTGAGGATTACTGGAAAAAGTTCGGATTTTTGGCTGATTGGCGCAGATTTACCACAACAATAAATCCGGATTACATGAAATTTATTGAATGGCAGTTTCGAAGATTGAAGGATAGAGGTTTGCTGTATAAGGGCACGTATTACGCACCGTTTTGTCCAAATTGCGGCCCGATCGCTATTGATGCTTCACAAACAGACATATTGAAGGGTGGGAGTGCCGAAAAGGTGGAGTATACCCTTTTGAAGTTTGAATACAACGATGATGAGTATGGCAAAGTATACCTTGTTGCCGCAACCCTTAGACCCGAGACTGTTTTTGGCCAGACAAACTTCTGGGTAAACCCTGATGTTGAATATGTGGTGGCGGAGGTTGGTGGCGAGAAGTGGGTGGTGAGTGCGGAAGCAGTAGAGAAGTTGAAGTATCAAAAGGAAAACGTGAAAACTTTGGGGAAAATAAGTGGGAAAAAACTCGTTGGAAAGTACTGCCGTGCCCCGATGATACATCGTAATATCCCCATCCTGCCCTCAAGGTTTGCAGAGGCAGATGTGGGCACGGGTCTTGTCACATCAGTACCATCGGATGCGCCAATTGACTGGATTGGACTGTACGTGCTGAAGAAGAGCAGGGAGATTTGTGAGAAGTACGGTATTGACCAATCCCTTGTTGAGAAAATTGAGCCGATACCAATCATTAGGATTGAAGGCTGGGGACCACTACCCGCGGTGGAAATTTGCCAGAAAATGGGGATTGAAAGCGATGATGACCCAAGACTTGAGGAGGCAAAGAAGATCGTGTATAAGGAGGGATTTCACAGGGGTGTAATGAACGAGAACTGTGGAAAGTATGCGGGAATGAGGGTTGATGAGGCAAAGGAGATTGTTAAGGAGGAGATGTTGCAGTCAGGCGAGGCTGATGTGATGTACGATTTGTCCGAGGAGGTAATATGCAGGTGCGGGGCTAGGGTTTTCATCAAGAAGGTTGATGACCAGTGGTTTATAAGGTATTCGGACGAGGAACTCACGGAAAGGGCAAAAGAGCATGCTAAAAACATGGAGATATACCCCAGCGAGTACTATAAAAACATGCCCTCCGTACTTGACTGGTTCCAAGATAGAGCGTGCGCTAGGCTTGGAGATTGGCTTGGAACGCCCATGCCCTTTGATAAAAAATGGATAATAGAGCCAATATCGGATTCCACCCTTTACCCAGCCTATTATTTGATATCAAAGTACGTGAACTCTGGCTTGATAAAGGTTGAGCAATTATGTGATGATTTCTTTGACTACGTATTTCTCGGAGTCGGTGATGTGAATGATGTAGCAAAAATCACAGGGCTAGATGCTGAAATTATTGAGAACGTTAGGAGAGATGTGGAATACTGGTACCCACTCGACATAAATCTGGGTGGAAAAGAGCATATGACCGTGCACTTTCCTGTTTTTGTTATGAACCATGTGGCAATAATGCCGGAGAAATATTGGCCCAGAGGCATATTTGTCCATTGGTATGTTGTTGGTAAGGGTGGGAAAATATCAAAGTCCAAGGGAGGGGCACAGCCTATACCAAGGGCTACGGAAAAGTTTTCAGTTGATGGGCTGCGCCTTTACTACTGCCACATAGCGAGCCCATTCGTTGATGTGGTCTGGGACGATGACAGGGTGATGATGTATAAGCAAAGATTAGAGAAAATTGATACACTCATCCACACTCTGTTGTCCATGGAAGATGAGGGAAAACACAGAATGGATTCCTGGCTGCTGAGCATATTTAATAGGAGAATCGCTAGCGTAAGGAAGAGTATGGACTCCTTTGACCTGAGGGCAGCAGCAAATGACATATATTTTGAAATTCCGTCGGATATCAGGTGGTATATTAAGAGGGGGGGGAAGAATAGGGAACTGCTCATAAGCATACTTAAGAAATGGCTCGCAATGATGTGCCCCTTTACGCCACACTTTGCAGAAGAATGGTGGGAAAAGGTTGGTAATGGCGGGCTTCTATCCGCATCATCCTATCCAAGCGAAGATGAGAATGCAATAAATATAGAGGCGGAGGCTGAGGAGGTTTATATAGGGAGGGTGATGGACGATATACAGGAAATCATTAAAGTTACTGGAATTAAGCCTGAAAAAATCGTGCTTTATGTGGCGCCAACATGGAAGTTTGAGTGCTATAGACTGGCCTTTGAAAAGGCAGCACTGGGGAAAAAAGCAATGGGCGAAATTATGTCCCACGTTAGAGATTTCGCCAAAAAACTGGGAAAAGCCGTGCCAAATTACGTGAGCAAGGTTTTGCGCGATGCACAGCAGATGAAAGATAAAGATAGGGAAATATTTGGCACGGTTATAAACGAGTTTGAAGTGCTCAAAAGTGCGAGGGATTTTATGCAGAGGGAATTCAACGCCACAATTCTTGTGTATAGGGCGGATGATGAGAATGTCTACGACCCTCACGGTAGGGCTGAAAAAGCAGAGCCTTGGAAGCCCGCAATATACGTGGAATGATTTGCTGTGCACCTTTATTTCGAAAAAATCGTTTATTGCTGAACTACGTGCTACATGGGCGATAACTTTTTATACGCCATTCCAATCTGCCCCACGTTGCCAATGCAGTAAAAAGGAGGGAAGATGAGTGATTGGAGCAATCATACTGACCTCAGTGCTCGCATTCCTTGCCTGGCTTTTCATGACCATGGGCTCAGGAAACCTCCTTTATTTATGGGATTTAAAGGAGATTTATGCGGGCATATTCTTCTCCGTGGTAACAGGAGTTGTTGCGGGAAGGTTTGTAAAAGGTAAGGACTGGAGAATGCTCAACCCTGCTCGTTGGTTCTTGTTTGCAGCGTACTTAATAGGTCCGTTTTTCATAGCGATGGCAAAGGCTAACTTTGATGTCGCTTATAGGGTGATAACGGGTAAAATCAGGCCTGGTATTGTTAGGATAAGACCAAATCTCAAGACAGACTTGGGCATAACAATGCTGGCAAACTCCATCACCCTGACACCAGGCACGCTGAGCGTGGATGTGGACGAGAACTCAGGCGACCTTTTTGTGCACTGGATAAATGTGAAGAATGGTGCTGAGGAAAAGGATATCTGCGATTACAAACTTGTTTGCGGAAAGTTTCCTGATTGGATAAGGAGGATTGCAGAATGAGCGATATGAGCACAATTTTCCTGATTACTGGCACGCTCTTGCTCGCATACATGCTGATAGGGCTTCTCAGACTTGCCCTTGGTCCAACAGTTGGGGATAGGGTTGTAGCCCTAGATACAATAAACACATTGGTGGTCGCAGGTATGATACTTCTCGGGGCGGCATTCAAGGAAATAATATACATAGATGTAGCCATAGTCTACGCCCTTCTCTCCTTCATAGGAACCCTGTATATTGCAAAGTATATGGAGGGAGGGATGTGATACCTGAATGCGTGATTTACCTATTCCTAGGCATTGGACTGTTCTTCAACTTCATGGGCTCGATAGGACTTATGCGCATGCCCGACATATACACTAGGTTGCACGCTGCCACAAAATGCACAACGTTCGGCTCTATATTCACATCGCTTGCTGTGATAATTTATGGAATTTTATGGTGGTACGACGGGCATTCTTCCTACGCCCCGCTTGCCACTCATACAATAGTAGCACTTGCAGCAATCCTTGTGACAAATCCGACAGGTGCCCATGCCATAGCAAGGGCTTCACACAGGGCGGGTGTCAAGCCTGAGAGAGCGGTAGTGGACAGGCTTGAGGAGGTGAAACTTCCATGAATGTTGACTATGTGGGAATCATGCATGTTGTTGTCCTGCTCATAGTGCTCGTATCAGCATACTTGGCAATTAAACTCAAAAACCTGCTATCTGCTGTTCTAGCACTGGCAGTTATGAGCCTGCTCCTCTCCCTTGAGTTCTACCTTCTCCACGCACCTGACGTCGCTATTGCCGAGGCAGGAATTGGTGCGGGACTTACAACCGCCATATACGTGCTAGCAATTAGAGCAACAAGACATTTGGAGGGGGGTGCATGAGAAACGCGGTTGCAGGTGTGGCTTTGCTCGTTATGGCTGCATTCCTTTTCTATGCTGCAGTGGAGATGCACAGTTTTGGCTCACCAGCATACAGCGATATGGACGATTATTTCATAGAAAACGCGCAGAAGGAGACTGGCGCAAACAACGTTGTGACATCCATAGTTTTTGATTACAGGGGCTTCGACACACTTGGTGAGGCAACAGTGCTTTTCACAGCAGTTGCGGGAACGACTGCCGTATTCAAGAAGAGGAGGGAGAAGAAATGATGGCAATGTCAAAGATTGTGCGCACAGTATCCAACCTCCTTTACTTCTTCATTCTAATATTTGGCTTCTATATAGTGATGCACGGTCACCTAACACCAGGCGGTGGATTCCAGGGAGGGGCAGTACTCGCATCTGCGATTGCACTTATCATAGTAGCCCATGGGATAGAAAAAGCCAAAAAGTTCTACAGCGAGTTCTCTCTAACATCTTGCGAATCCTTGGGACTCGTACTTTTCATATCCCTTGCATTCCTGGGAATATTCATGACTTTCTTCTACAACTTTTTATCCCCAGGGGCGCAGCCTGCAATCCCAATCTTTTCAACAGAGCCTCCGCTTGGCCCGAACCTTGGTAATCTTAACACAGGTGGTGTAATACCGCTCATGAACATAGCAGTGGGAATTGAGGTCATTGGCGGGCTTGGAGCAATAGTTTATGTCATGTTCAGGGGTGGTAAAAAATGAACTACCTTTACAACTTTCCGTTCATTGTTGTAGCCATCCTTATAGCCATGGGATTTTACGCCATGATGTTCAAGCGCAATTTGATTAAGATCGTGATAGGTCTGAACATTGTTGAGAGCGCTGTAAACCTGTTCTTGATAGCGCTGGGCTATAGAAAGGGAGCAGTTGCGCCGATATATACCAATGCTCCCGTAGCAAAGGGCGCACCAGCACATAGCATGGTATTGCCAACACCACAAGCTTTGACACTTACTGCAATAGTTATAGGGGTTGCAACAACCGCGATGATTCTTTCCTTTGTTGTTCAAATTGGCAAGCATTATGGAACAATTGATGCAAAGAAGGCTAGGAGGTTGAAAGGATGATACCGTACATTGAGCATTATCCTGCCCTCATAGTTGCAGTCCCGCTATTTGCTGCGTTCCTGACCCCGCTAATAAGCAAGATTGGGCCAAGGGCGAGAAATATTTTTGTTATTGCCATCATAGCGGTAGTTGAGGTAATGGTTCTTCTGCTGGCTTACGATGTCATACATAATGGTATCCGCGTCTACACGTACGGTTCATCATCCCCCACCCTGACCATGCCCTCTGGGTATAAGGTACCTGTGAGAATAATATTCGTTGTTGATGGCATGGGAGTTTTCATGTCGATAATAAGCGCCACTGTTACACTGGCCGCATCCATATATTCATGGGCGTTCATGAACGAAAAGTATGCGCTGGATAAGTTTTACACTCTCCTACTGCTCTCTCTTGTAGGAATGTTTGGCATGGAATTCACGGGCGATTTATTCAACATGTTCGTATTCCTTGAAATATTGTCCATATCTGCTGCAGCCTTAGTCGCTACACGCACTGACAGGGGAGAGGCGGGCGAGGCGGCATTTAAGTATATATTGGTCAGCGCGGTCGGCGCGATGATGATGCTATTCTCTATAGGCCTTCTATACGGGCAGTATGATGCCCTTAACATTGCAATGCTTGCCGAAAGAATGAAGTACACAATGCTGGATAAAATTGCCCTAGTCCTTCTTATCATGGCCTTTGCCATGAAGTGTGGTGCAGTGCCCATGCACATGTGGGTTCCTGATTCATATAGCGAGGCACCAGCATCAATAACCGCAATGCTTGTCGTCATAAGCCAGGTTTCGTTATACGCCCTATTCCGCACAGCGTTCACGCTTTATGGGCTGGAGGTTTCCATGAACTACTACACAATTGGCTGGGCTGTGATAATCCTTGGCGTTCTCTCCATGTTTATTGGCGTTACAATGGCCATACCGCAGAAGGACGTTAAGCGGTTGATGGCGTACCACGCAATATCGCAAACCGGATATATGCTTCTCGGCGTGGGCGTAGGAATAGCAGTGCTTGGAAACGCTGATGCTCTGAACGCCTACGGAATAAAAGCCATGGAGGGGGGAATATTTCATATAATAAACCATGCGATGTATAAAGGCCTTTTATTCCTGACCTCGGGAGCCATGTTTTATGTCACAGGAACGCGAGACCTCAACAAGATGGGTGGTCTGGCGCACAAAATGCCCCTGACCACGATATTCTTCATGATTGGTGCCCTTGCAATTGCTGGAATTCCACCATTCAACGGCTACGCTTCCAAGGTTTTGATCTATGAGTCGGTTTACAAGTTTAACCCAATCCTTGCAATAATCGCAATGGTTGTGAGTGTTCTCACCCTTGCAT
>Ga0180302_10001786_pt1 | contig 10327 bp, 14 predicted proteins | sample GuaBasSediGuay17_FD_121794 | JGI IMG/M metagenome (GOLD analysis project Ga0180302, IMG submission 121794) | Subseafloor sediment microbial communities from Guaymas Basin, Gulf of California, Mexico - Guay17, Core 4571-4, 12-15 cm | ecosystem: Environmental > Aquatic > Marine > Hydrothermal... | reverse complement strand
TTGGGGATGTGTCCGACGTTTGCGGGGACGACTTCCGCCTTAAACGGCCTCTCGATGTGCCTTGCTACGACCTTCGTGTTGACCGCCACGAGCCTCGTGGTGTCGATAATAAGGAAGCTCGTGCCGGGCCAGGTCCGCATAGCCACCTTCACCGTCATAATAGCCACCTTCGTGACCGTCGCGGACCTCTTCCTCAAGGCCAAGTTCCCCGCTATAAGCAAGGCCTTGGGCCCCTATGTCCCCCTCATAGTCGTGAACTGCTTTATACTGGGACGTCAGGAGGTGTTCGCATCCAAGAACCCCACGGGCCGTTCCATCTTGGACGCTTTGGGGGTGGGCAGCGGGTTCATATTCGCCCTGACGCTTCTGGGGAGCATAAGGGAACTTCTGGGCTCGGGGGAGGTGTTCGGGCACGAGGTGATACCTGGCTGGCACCCCTGGGTGGTGATGATCCTTCCCGCTGGGGCTTTCCTGACCTTGGGGTTCCTGGTGGCAGCGATGAACGCAATAGAAAGGACCAAATAAGGAGGCAAGATGGAGCTCCTTCTCATATTCGTAGCGGCGGTCCTTACGAACAACTTCGTGCTCCACTATTTCTTAGGCATATGCCCTTTCTTAGGAGTATCCTCGAGGATGGAGACGGCGGTGGGGATGGGCCTCGCCGTCATATTCGTTATGACCCTGACGGCCACCGTGACATGGCTCATCTACCACCACATTTTGGTCAGGTTCGGCCTGCCGTTTTTGGAATATGTAACCTTCATACTCGTGATAGCGTCGCTGGTCCAGATAGTGGAGATGTTCCTCAGGAGGTTCAGCCCCGAACTTTACAGGGCCTTGGGCATATATCTCCCCCTCATAACCACGAACTGCTCCATACTGGGCCTCGCTCTCTTTATGGTCCTCAGGGAATACGACTTCATAGAGGGGCTGGTGTTCGGCATCGGAGCCGGCATAGGCTTCACGCTCGTGCTGACCATAATGGCCGGGATAAGAGAGGAGCTTGCCTTTGCGGACCTACCGAGGGCCTTCAGGGGTGCTCCCATAACCCTCATAACTGCCGGAATATTGGCCCTCGCCTTTATGGGGTTCTCGGGGTTGATAAGGGTGTAAAAGGAGGAGATATGAACCCGATATTGGTCTCGGTCCTTAGCATGGGGCTTTTGGCCTTGGCGTTCGCCGCTATCCTGGCCGTGGTCAACAGGAAGCTCGCTGTCCAGGAGGACCCGAGGGTCGAGGCGGTTTTGGAGGCCCTTCCGGGCGCAAACTGCGGTGCCTGCGGGTCCGCAAGCTGTAGGGATATGGCCGAGAGGATAGTAAAGGGGGATGCCGAGCCCGGGGCCTGTCCCGTGGGTGGGACCGAGTCTGCCCGCAGGATAGCCGAGATATTGGGCCTGGGCGAGGTCGAGGTCGTGGAGAAGGTCGCCGTGGTCCACTGCGGCGCAACTTCCGAACAGAAGGTCAAGGTGGCGGAGTACAGGGGGGTGAAGACCTGTTCGGCCGCGAACCTCTTAGGAGGAGAGTACGCATGCAGGTACGGATGCTTGGGGTACGGCGACTGCGTCAGGGCCTGCGGGTTCGGCGCCATATACATGGCCGACGGACGTCCCAAGGTGGATGTGGAAAGGTGCACGGGCTGCGGCAAGTGCGCCCAGGCCTGCCCGAGGGGTATAATAACCTTAGAGCCGTACGACAGGAAGAGAGGGGAAACGATCTTCGTCGCCTGTAACAACCCGGACAGGGCCCCTGCGGTCAGAAGGGTATGTGAGGTCGGATGCATAGGTTGCAGGATGTGCGCCAGGACGAGCGACAACGGAGCCTTCTACATGGACGGGAACCTGGCTAAGGTCGACTACGGGAAGGTGTACGAGAGCGGGAACTGGGACGAGGTTGTGGAGAAGTGCCCGAGGAAGATAATCCGGATGGAGAGGGCGGCATGACGGAGCTCGGGGTCGTCGTGGAAGTTCCAAGGCCCGGAAGGGCCGTGGTCTCATTCAGAAGGAACCCCGCCTGCGGGAGGTGCGGGCTGTGCGCGGCCGAGGGGGAGGAGATGCTCGTCGAGGTCGAGGATCCCCTCGGAGTCCTTCCGGGGCAGAGAGTTAGAGTAGCCATGCCCTCCGGGCTCTTCCTCAGGGCTTCGGCTCTGGTCTACCTCGTGCCCACCTTGACCTTCCTCTCGGGCGTCCTGCTCGGGTACGCCCTCACGGGGTCCGAGCTCGTAGGGCTCGGCCTGGGGGTCGCCTTCCTCCCCCTCGGCCTGGTCCCTGCCAAAATAGCCACCAGAAGGTCGGGGAAGTTCATGCCCCGTATAACCGCCATCGAGTGAGGTAGATGGAGAAATCCTCACCAAAAGGGGTTGACATCGAGGAAGAGTTTTTGTATATTCCCTTGTGAAGGATTTCACAAGGGGCCCGAGGTGGTCGAGGAGAGTCCCGTAAGGAGTTTCGTATACCTTTTTGTATTTCTTGTACTTATTTGGCTCGCCCTGACGTCCACCTTCCAGGTACAGGAGCTTGTGACAGGGCTGCTCATAAGCTTCTTCCTTTCCTTGTTCCTCGCCAAGAACTATTCGGGCCTTGGCCTCCCCCCCTTCAGCGTCAAGAGGCTCGTCTTCTTCATAGTCTATATCCCTATACTCCTCTGGGAGATAATAAAAGCCAACTTCGACGTGGCCTACCGTGTGATACATCCCAAGATGCCCATAAGGCCGGGGATAGTCGTCATAAGGACGGGCCTCAAGACCGACATAGCCAAGACGATCCTGGCGAACTCCATCACCCTCACACCCGGCACCTTTACATTGGACATCATCGGGGACAAGCTCCTCGTGCACTGGATAAATGTGAAAGCAGAGGACATAGAGAGGGCTACGGAGCTTATAGGCGGAAGGTTCGAGAAGTACCTGAAGAACATCTTCTCCTAAGAATTTTATTGATGATACTTGTGAAAAAGTTCACGAGATGCCGACGAAGTATCCCAGCGTCGTACCCGAAAGGCTTTCTAGGTACCTGAGGGCCTTGGAAAAGATGAAACCCGCAGATTTCGTCTGTTCCTCCGTGTTGGCCAGGTTGACGGGAGTGAGCCCAGCTCAGGTAAGGAAGGATTTGGCCTACTTCGGCCAGTTCGGAAGGAGGGGTAAAGGGTACGAGGTCGAGTCGCTCAGGAGGAAGCTTAGGGAGATACTCGGCATCGACAGGACCTGGAAGGTCGTACTGGTCGGGGTGGGGAACCTTGGCTCGGCGATCCTGAGGTATGTATGCTTCAAGAAGGGATACTTCGAGATCTGCTGTGCCTTCGACAGGGATCCCGCTAAGATAGGGAGGGAGGTGGGGGGGATCAGGATCGAGGATGTGAGGAGGATAGGAGACTTCATAAGGGAGAACGGGGTGAAGATGGCTATAATAGCAGTCCCAGTGGAGGAGGCCCAGAGCGTGGCGGATATGCTCGTGAAGAACGGAATAGAGGCCATACTTAACTTCGCTCCGACCGTGGTGTCGGTGCCCAGGTCGGTGATGGTCGTAAACGTCGATATAACCATATGCCTGGAGAGACTGGCCTTTTACCTGATCCAGGGAACATGAGGTCATTATGGGTATCATCTTGGCGTTCCTGGTAGTCGTCGGAATAGCTGTGGTCCTTTGTCTCCTTAGGATGATGATGGGGCCCACCGCATCGGACAGGGCGGTGGCGGTGGACACCATGGCCACCGTGACCACCGCCCTCCTGGTGCTGTTGGGATTCTTCTTCAAGAGGTACGTTTACCTCGACGTATCCCTGGTGTATGCGGTGCTTACTTTCATAGGGACGGTGGCCATAGCCAGGTACCTGGAGAAGGGGATATGAACCTCGCAGGACAGATAGTCACCGGGTTCGGGGTCGCGTTCCTTTTCCTGGGCAGCCTCGGGGTCTTCAGGCTCCCGGACGTGTACAACAGGCTCCAGGCGGGGACGAAGTGCACCACCCTCGGCGCCTTCTGCACCATAATAGGGGTCGGGATAATGGAGCCCGCCTGGTTCTGGAAGGCCCTGATCATAGCCCTCTTCATATTGGCCACTAACCCCATATCCAGCCACGCCCTCGGGAGGGCGAGCAGGAAGGGAGGAGTCCCCCTCTGGGAGGGGAGCGTGGCGGACATGAGCGGGGAGTACTACGGGGAGGAGTGATGGTCGAGACGGCCCTGGTGGTCATGATGCTCGTGGGGGCGATCGTCGCATCGGCCTTCAGGGACCTCCTGAACGCCGTCGTGGCGGCCGCATTTGTCAGCCTGATAGCGGCCATACTCTTCTACTTCCTCCAAGCCCCTGATGTGGCAATGGCTGAGGCTTCGATAGGCGCCGCCCTCACGACAGCGATATTTGTTGTGGCCATAAGGAGGACGAGGAGGCAGGAGGAATGAGGAAGTTCCTGGCCCTGATATCCCTGGCGTTCATCGCATGGGGCGTGGCTCTTTCCCTTTCGAAGGCCCCCTTCGGGGAGGATAAGATAGTAGTGGGTAAGCATTACTTAGAAAAAGGGACTGAGGAGACCGGGGCAGCAAACATCGTCACTTCGGTCGTGGTGATCTACAGGGGGTTCGACACCCTTGGGGAGGTGACGGTCCTGTTCATAGCTGCCCTGGGCCTCGGCGCGGTCCTCTACACCAGGAGGAGGTCCTCCGAGAGGATAGAGCCTTCAAGCCTCGTACTGCGGACGGGATGTCGCTTCCTCTTCCCCCTCATACTCCTCTTCGGGGCCTACATATTCATCCACGGCCACCTCACCCCCGGAGGGGGGTTCCAAGGAGGGGCGATAGTCGCCTCGGGCTTCCTCCTGATATACCTCGGCTGTCCCGAGAGGAGGACCCAAGAGCTCAGGCTCGGAGCTACCGAGTCGTTGGGTGGGCTCGCCTTCGTGGTGCTCGGCCTCGTGGGCCTCGCCGTAGGAGGATACTTCCTCACGAACTTCCTCCCCAAGGGGACCTTCAACTCCCTCATAAGCGCTGGGGTCATACCTCTTATATATGTGGCCATAGGATTTAAGGTCGGTTCCGAGCTTGCGGGGATAATGGGCAACCTGATGGAGAGGACCAAGTGAGCTTCGTCTACCAGAACATATACTACATAGGTTCCATCGGGCTCATACTCATCGGCCTTTACGTCGTTCTCGTCAAGAGGAACCTAATAAAGGTCATAATAGGACTGAGCTTCTTGGATACGGGGATAAACCTGCTCCTGATATCGGTGGGGTACGTCCGTCATGGGACGGCTCCCATATTCTCCAGGCCGGGGCTGAGCCCTGGGCAGATGGTCGACCCCGTACCCCAGGCCCTGGTGCTCACGGCTATAGTCATAGGCGTGGCTGTCCTCGCCCTCGCCCTTTCGCTCGCAGTCAGGCTCTACGAACACTACGGGACCCTCGACCTCAGGAAGATAAGGGGTCTGAGATGGTGAGCCCGGCCCTGCTGGTGGCCGTTCCTCTTGGGCTGGCCTTCGCCCTCCCACTCCTGAGGCTGGCGTGGAGGGAGGTGGACAGGTACGTGCCTCCCGTGGGGATGGCGTTCAACCTCGTGGTTTCGCTCTCCCTCCTTCCAGTCGTCCTGAAGAATCCCGTGGTCGTCTGGATAGGGGGGAATTTCCCTCCTCCGTTCTGTATAAACCTTGTGGCGGGGCCGGTGGGGGTGCTACTTTCTGCGGTGATAGCCCTGGTGGGGCTCCTCGTGGCGATATACGCCATAGGGTACATAAGGGAGGGGGATACCGGGAGGTACCACACCCTTTACCTCCTGCTCCTGACGGGGGCCACCGGGGCGGTCCTCACGGGCGATATCTTCAACCTCTTCGTCTTCTTCGAGATACTATGTATATCGTCGTACGCCCTCGTCGCGTACCTCGGCGACAGGAACGGGGTGGAGGCTGCTGTCAAGTACCTGGTCCAAGGGTCGGTGGGCACGGGGATGGTCCTCGTGGGCATAGCCCTGCTCTACGGACAGTTCGGGACGCTCAACATGGCGGACATAGCGGGCAGGGTGAATTCCGTGAGCCCGGCCTCCGTATTTGTTCCCCTGGTGTTGCTCGTGGCGGGCTTTGGAGTAGAGGCCGCCATCTTCCCCCTCAACGCTTGGCTTCCCGACGCTCACTCCTCCGCCCCTTCCTCCATAAGCGCAATACTTTCCGGGATAGCTATAAAGGTGGGCGTGTATGCGATGGCGAGGGTGATCTTCACGATGTTCGGGGCTTCGGAACTCTTCCCATCGCTCATGGTGGTGGGACTCTTGACCCTCTTCGTCGGGGAGATGTCTGCCTTCGCCCAGGGGGATATAAAGAGGATGTTGGCATATTCGAGCATAGGGCAGATAGGCCTCATAGCCTTCGCATTGGGACTCGGGACTTTGCACGGCCTGAGCGGGGGGATGTTTCAGGTGGTAAGCCACGCCCTTTCGAAGTCCCTCCTCTTCCTGGCTGTCGGGTACATGATATACAGGACCGGCTCTATGGAGATATCCTCGCTCGAGGGCATGGGGAGGAGGATGCCGCTCACGTCCCTGGCGTTCGTGGTGGGGGCGTTTTCCCTGGTGGGATTTCCCCCGTTCGTGGGTTTTCCGAGTAAGTTCATGATAGTTAAGGCAGCTGTCGAGAACGGGGGCCTCTCCACCGTGCTGGTGGCCGTGGCCCTCGTGGGGACCGTGATAGAGGGGGCGTACTTCCTCAAGGTCGTCCAGGTGATGTACTTCAAGGGGGGGAGGGAGCTGAAGAGGGAGGAGGCTCCCGCAACCGCCCTGGTTCCCATATTCGTGCTCGTGCTCATGGTGCTGGTCCTGGGGGTGTATCCAAGGCCGATGGTGGAAGTGCTGGATTCGGCAGCTTCGGAGTTGCTGGATAGGTTGAAGTACGTGCAGTGGGTGATGAGATGAGCCCGGAAATCCTGCTCTCGGTGGCGTTCGTCGGTGCGGCGCTGACTTACATCTTGGGAAGGATATCGTCCAGCCTGAGGGATGTCTTCTCTGTACTCCTTTCGGTGGCCTTGGTGGCCATGGTGGCCCTCATGTACGGGATGTCGGGCGAGGAAGAGTTTTACATGGGGTTCCTGGGCCTCCCGCTGGTCCTGAGGTACGGCACCCTCCAGTGGCTCTTCGCCATAGCCGTTTCCTCGATCTGCGCCCTCTCTACCGTGTTCTCCCTCAGCTATATGAGGGGAAAGGAGAGGCTGAACTTCTTTTACTTCTCCATGTTCCTGGTGGAGGCCGGGATGCTCGGGGTGGTGCTTTCCGGGGACCTGGTCTCCTTCTACATATTCTGGGAAGTAATGTCCTGGTCCGCGTTCCTGCTTATAAGTTACAACCGCGGTCCAGCCCTTGCTGCGGGGATGAAATACATTGTTATGTCCGTTGTAGGCTCCGTGGCTATGCTCGTTGGGATATTGTCGCTTTACGCAACCTACGGAACTTTGGGTATACCTGAGGTTGCTTCTCACATGGCTTCTGCCTCCTCTGGCTACATCTTGTTTACTTTAATTATCTTTGGCATCGGATTTGGGATTAAAAGCGCTATAGTGCCTTTGCATACATGGCTTCCCGATGCCCACTCAGAAGCTCCGTCGCCGTTCTCAGCAGTGCTCTCCGGGGTGTTGATCAAGATGGGAACCTACGGCTTCCTCTTGATCATGTATGTGATGGTGGGAATAAAAGCCTTTTTAGAACTGGGCTCCGGGTTGTATAGCTTCCATTACATCCTTTGCTGGCTTGGTGCGATCACAGCGGTAATCCCCACGTTTATTGCATTGCTTCAGAACGACGCCAAGAGACTTTTGGCATGGCATTCGATCGGACAGATAGGGTATATAATTCTTGGGATTGCTCTTGGGACAAGCCTGGGCATCGCTGGTGGGGTGTTTCACATCCTTAACCACGCTACTTTCAAAGCTTTGCTTTTCTTAACTGTGGGAGCAGTGGAGTATCGAACGGGAGGTGTAAGGGATTTAAACTCATTAGGTGGTCTCATAAAGAGAATGCCTCTTACCTTCGTCGGTGCATTGGTAGGTGCCCTAGGTATAATAGGAGTCCCTCTGACCAACGGCTTCGTCTCCAAGTGGTTGATCTATAAAACCTTGATCTTGAACAGGCATCCTTTCCTAACCTTCGCCGCCTTCATAGGGACTTGGGGAACTTTGCTCTCCTTCTACAAGTTCCTCCACAACATCTTTCTGGGACAGCTTCCTGAAAGGTATAAGGACCTAGAAAAAGCACCCTTTAGCATGCAGCTCCCGATAGCTATCCTCAGCTTGGCGGTTGTCTTCTTTGGTATTCTTCCGGGCATCCCTCTCAAGGTCATAAATAAAATCGGCGTGTCCTTGGGCTTTGAACCGTTGAAGGTCAGCATCTGGGGCTTAGCATCGGAGACTGGAGCGTTGAACACCTTAAACATATTTACCGCAGTTCTAGTAGCGGGTGTGATCGTCTGGCTTATATTCAGAGCTGGCATGAAGCCAGTTCCCGTTCCCCAAGACAACAACTACGCCGCCGGTTCCTATATCCCAAGGGATAGATACATCTATACGGCAGAGTTCTACAGCCCTCTGTTCCGGATGATCAGACCTTACCTGAGGGACGTGGTGGACGAGTTCTACATGGCTCTCTCAAAAGGGGTGCGGAGGACAAGCGATAAGCTCAGACGGATATACGTCGGGGATGTCGGCTACTACGTGATCTACATCATCCTCTTCCTTGCGCTTTTGATAGCGCTTAAAATTTGGCTAAAACTGTGGTGAAAGGGGACTGGAGATGTGGGTCAAGGCCGTGGAGATAATCGTCTCGCCGATACTGGCCTTTGTAATCGGGCTTTTCTTCATGGGCCTTGCGAGGAAGATAACGGCCAGGATACACTGGCGCTATGGCCCCCCGATCACCCAACCCCTGATAGACGTGATCAAGCTCTTCACGCAGAGGAGCGTCTCACACGGGCTGCTATTTGACATGGGCGTCATCCTCTCCCTCGCGGGTTCGATAGCCCTTGTGCTCTTCATCCCGTTTGGGGGGATATGTCCGCTTGAGAGCTCAGGAGGGCTTCTCGTGATACTTTACCTCATGCTCCTGATCCCCCTTGGGCTTGCGCTCTCGGGAGGGGAAGGCGCCAACCCGAACATCAGCATAGGGATATCGAGGAAGCTCATGTTGAGCCTCGGATATGAGGTCCCCTTCCTCTTAGCTGTGCTCGCAATAATGACTCACTATCACACTATATCTGCAGTGGATGTGGTGAGGGCGCAGGAGGGGTTCCGCTGGGCCCTGTTCTCCTGGCCGCTGGTGCTTCCGGGCCTGGCGTACCTCATGATACTCCCAGCGATGCTGGGCCTCAGGCCGTTCGAGGTGGTACAGGCCCCTCAGGAGATAGCCTCAGGTCCTATGGTGGAGTACGGGGGCAAGTACCTCGCTCTGGTCCAGATAGAGCATGCACTGGCTGTGTTCGTGACCATAGCCCTCTTCGTGGACCTGTTCCTGGGGGGAGCTTCCAATCCGTTCTTCTTCTTCCTCAAGATGTGTGTGATATTCCTCCTGGGGATGTTCGTGAACGCAGTGTTCCCGAGGTTCAGGATAGAGCAGGCTGTGAGGTTCCTGTGGAGGTGGCCGACGGCCTTAGCCTTCGTCGGCCTGGTATTCACCCTCTTAGCGAGGTGACCGGAGATGGATAGGAACCAGATAGCCAAGTGGCTGAAGGAACCGGGGAAGATGGGGCAGAAGTACTCCCTCTGGGCCACGTACTTCTGCACGGGATGCGGGATAATAGAGGTCCCTCCGGTTATAACCGCAAGGTGGGATGCGGAGAGGTTCGGGGTGATACCGGTTTCTTCCCCGAGGCAGGCCAACCTCTTCATGATAACGGGGTTCGTGACGCTCAAGACCCTCAAGGCGATAATAAGGACCTACGAGCTCATGCCGGAGCCCAAGTACACCGTTGGCTTCGGCTCATGCCCGATAAACGGGGGGATGTACTGGGATTCTTACAATACGATAAAGCACCTGGACAAGTACATCCCCATAGACGGATGGATAGCTGGGTGCATGCCCAGGCCAGAGGCAATATTCATAGCTGTGACCCATCTGTGGACCTTGATAGATAAGGGGATGGCGGACGGGTACATAAGGTACAGGGAAAACTACAGGTACTACCGCAGGAACCAGGAGATGGTCTTAGGGAAGCTCGAATGGCCTCCCCTTTATCCGGTGGACTGAGATGGTAGAGGAGCTTAAGGAGGAGCTCGAACGGACCTTCAAGGAGGTCTCGGCGAGGCGGGCCGAGGAGGACAGGCTCGTAGTTACCTCAGGCAGGGAGCAGGCTCTTGCAGTGCTCAAGTT
>Ga0180302_10001785_pt1 | contig 10329 bp, 9 predicted proteins | sample GuaBasSediGuay17_FD_121794 | JGI IMG/M metagenome (GOLD analysis project Ga0180302, IMG submission 121794) | Subseafloor sediment microbial communities from Guaymas Basin, Gulf of California, Mexico - Guay17, Core 4571-4, 12-15 cm | ecosystem: Environmental > Aquatic > Marine > Hydrothermal... | reverse complement strand
GTCAGGATGATAGAACTCTGCAAGAAACTCGGATTCAACATAAGATATACATCTGAAGAGGTGATCGTAGAGCTTAATCTAAGAGGTAGAAAGATTCCGGAAATCCCAGAAGCAGAAATAAGGACGAGGGCGAAGAAGAGAACATATCTAAAGGTGAGGCCGCCTCCAGAGGCGAAGGCGACTGAAACAAAACCATCCACCTAAAACGAGTTAAAAATAGAAGAAGAGGTATGCGAAGGATAAATATCGGCTTTAAAGATGGATACACGGAGGCGGGGGTAGCCAAGTCTGGTCAAAGGCGGCGGGCTCAAGATCAAAGATCGATAAGAAACCCGCTCCCGTAGGGGTTCGTGGGTTCAAATCCCACCCCCCGCATCAATCGATGATATAATCATGCATAATTCAACAGACATGGTGGTTTGGTGTTCTCCATTTTTTAAGTTTCAGATAATATGAGCAATCGGTTGATGACTCTGACCGATTTAGAACTTAGTTAAAGGCATTTTAAGCCGTATTTGCGGAGTCGTTCATCAAGATCTTTATATATCGGGGTAACTCTTCGAAGCCGGGGAAGGGGGATAGAGTTGCCCTACTGTCGTGAATGTGGCGCGAAGCTTATCTATGATAGGAGTGCTAAGCTCTATGTCTGCCCATCATGCGGGTTAACCTATACAGCTCAGGAGCTCCTAGTTGAGAGTCAAAGGGCATTCGAGGAGAGGCTTAAGAGCGGTGAGAAGAAGAGAAAGTATTCGGAGTATCTTGAGTGGTGGTTATCTAAGAAATAGGGAGGTGGTTGAATGGAACTCATACTACATGTTAAAGGAGAAGATTCCGAGAAGTTGAGGAAGATCTTACTTGAGGATGAGACGGTCTCAAAGGCGAATGTGGTGTTTAAGGATGCAAAGGTTCTTGGAAAAGAAGGATACTATGTCAGAGTATTAGGATCTGAAGAACAATGCAAAAAGGCTCTTGAACTTTCAAAAGACTTAGCAGAAGAAGTGACTGGAGCCGAGAGGGAGAAGGTGATCTCAATTCTCAGAGAAGAAGATGAGCGGATGCTTTCAGGATTCTCGGGGATCTTCAGATAAACGATAAATTCGATAAATTTCGTCTGAAGGGGAGTCTCAAGGATGTACACGGTTTTCGTGGTCGGAACCGCCGGCTCAGGTAAGTCGACTCTAACATCTTCATTCAGCGATTGGCTCAGGGGACAGGAGCAGTCAACTCTACTCGTAAACCTTGATCCAGCGGCCCATTCTCTTCCATATGAGCCGGATGTAGACGTCAGGGACTACGTGGATTATGAGAGGATAATGGTCTCTAGAAGACTTGGCCCAAACGCCGCCCTAATAGCCTCGATTAGAGAGGTTGCGAGGTATGTTGAAGAACTAAAGGAGGATGTGAACTCGTTTAACCCAGACTTTGTGATCGTAGATACCCCTGGCCAACTAGAGCTCTTCGCCTTTAGGCGTGAGGGCTTAATCTTAACTGAGAATATAGGGGTTGAGGGAAGAAAGACCATGCTCTTCATTCTAGATCCAATCTTTTGCACAAATGTTAAGAATTTCGTCGCGAGCACATTTTTAGCGTCCTCGATTTACCTGAGCTTTGGCTTGCCCATGATTCAAGTCTTGAATAAGATCGATGCTGTTCCGAGAGAACATGTTGAGAGAATTCAGGGCTGGAGTGAATCTATGGACTCGCTTCTCGTGGATCTTGAGGATAAGCTTAAAGGTGGGCTTATGGTCTTCTCAAGAGAAGTGGCGCAGGCAGTTTACGACATCATTTCGAGCATCCCGATAATCCCGGTCTCATCGATATCGATGGAAGGGTTCCCAGAACTTCATGCGGTCTTGACGAGAATCGTTAGCGAAGGTGAGCTTGAGCTGAGGTGAGCTTAATGAACGATGCGGATTTCGAGAAATTGGAGGAGAAGATCTATGAGCTTAGGGGGAAGCTTAGGGAGATAAATCTCAAGATCAGGAATGCTAAGGAAGAGGCTTCAAGCTATGAGGAGAAAAGGGATGAGGTCCACGCCAAGATGAGACCGTTCATTGAGAAACTTAGGAAGATTAGGGAAGAAGACGCGGATAAGTGGGAGAAGCTCAATAAGCTCAGAGAGACCTTGGCTGAGAAGAAATCTGAGCTTAAAGTTAGGAAGGAGAAGTATCTTGAAGTTAAGCGCAGATTCTGGAAGCTTAGAGGAATCAAGGAAACGGTTGAGGAAATCCAAAAGAGGATAGAAGAGATGGATTGGAGACTTCAAACACAGCCCCTTCCAAAGGAAGAGGAGAGGAGGATAGGAGAAGCCCTCGAAGTATTGCATGCTAAGCTCGTTCAAGCTAAGCAGAAGATGGAGCTTCAGAGGGAGCTTGAGAGCTTAGAGGCTGAATTAGAATCCCGCCGAGAGAAGATAGATCAGATCAGGGAGGAGATAGGCGAGATTAAGAGCTTCCTAGGCGAGAGAAGCGAGCAGGTTAAGCAGCTAAGGGAGAAGATTCAAGCGCTTAAGCAGAAGGCGGATGAATGGCACGCAAAATATCTTGAAGCGAAGAGAAAGCTCATGAAGCTTGAGGCGGAGAAGATACTTCTAGTATCCCAGCTAATCGAGCATCAAAACATTCTCAAGAAGTTGAAGGAAGATGAGGAGAGGAAGAGGCTTGAGGAGAGGAAAAGCAAGCTTAAGGCCGAGGCCAAACTAAAACTCTACTCTGGAAAGAAGCTGAGCTTCGAGGAGTTCAAAGCCCTAATGGAAGATGAGGAATGGCCACAATTATTAACCGGCAAGAAGACCGAGTAAATACTTATCTGATCAGAACTCAATATATGGTATGTAAATGGCGGAGACTCCGAAGAAGCTGCTGGTCCTCGTCGTCGATAGAGATAATGATATCGGTAGGAAGACCGGTATAAAGACTCCAATCATAGGATTTGAGGAAAACCTGAAAGCAGCTCAAGCTCTCCTCCTCTCAGACCCAGAAGAAGCCGATGCCAACGCCATGTTCGGCGCCCTGCGAGTCTATCGAGAGTTAGCAGAAACCTATGGCGAAGACCACGTAGAGGTTGCAACGCTCGCAGGTAAAGAGGGTGAGGGAATAGAGGCTGATATGAAGATAATGAATGAGCTGAATGAGGTTTTGAGGAAGTTTAAGGCTGATGGATGCGTCTTCATAAGCGACGGCGTCACAGATCAATTCGTAACACCTTTAATCACCTCCAAGATCCCCGTAGTCTCGATCAAGAGAATAGTCGTGAGGCACAGCGAATCCGTTGAACAGACATGGCTAGTCTTGGGAAGGTATTTTAAGCTATTGTTCACGGAGCCCAGATACTCTAAGATATTCTTGGGAATTCCAGGGATAATAATGGCCATCGTCGGAATACTCTACATAATAAACGTTGCCTCAATACCGTTAATGCTCTCGGCGATCGGAATATATTTCATCTTGAGAGGATTTAACGTCGATCAAAGGATAGGCGGGGCTATCAAGAACTTCATGCAGGTCTTTAAGATGCCGGCCTATGCCCAGCTCAGAACTTTCGCCGCCTTCACGACATTCATCCTCTTCATCACAGCCCTCTACATGGGATATATAACGACTATAGGCGCGGTCCATGCCAGATATCCAAACCCTCCAGATCCCTTAACCTACACTTGGTGGTGGCTCGATAAGATGCCGTTCTTGATAGGATCATTTATCTCAGGCTCCGTAGATCTCGCCTCAATCGCATTATTGATAACTATCTTAGCGAACATCGTATACTATCTATTTTCGAGGAATCCAAGGATTTGGGGAGCTATTAGAGGAGGCGTCTTACTTCTCTGGATCTGGGCATTACTCAAGAGAGCCGGCATTATCCTGATAACCGGGGCGACGGGAGGATTAGAGGATCCACAAGTCTTCTTGTTGGCGATTATCGCTATCTTAGGAATGGTTACGCTGACCGTAACTCTGATAGTTACCCGGATGCTGGGGAAGATGTATTCGAAATACTTTAGGAGAAGGACATAGAAACTAAGTTTATTATCGAGATCCTCGACATCTATTCTGCATGTCGATCTTCGAAGGACTGTTAAGGGCGCTTGGGATCTACAAATTGTATGAGAAATGGCTTGAGGAGACGATTAGGAAGGATAAGATCCCATCCCACATAGCGGTAATTATGGATGGAAACAGGAGATGGGCGAAGAAGAAAGGATTATATCCGTGGTTCGGCCACAAAATCGGCGCAAAGAAGGTGGACGAACTCGTCGAGTGGTGTATAAATCTTGGGATAAAGGTGATAACCCTCTATGCATTGTCGACCGAGAACCTCAAGAGACCTAAGAAGGAATTGGATGAGATATTCAAGTTATTGAAGGAGAAGAGCTTGAAATACGTAAACGATGAAAGATTTCACAAACATGGAATCAGGGTTAAGGTGATAGGAAGAAAAGATTTGTTGCCAAAGGATGTTAGAGAGGCTCTTGAAAAGCTTGAAGAAACGACTTCGAAATACAACAACCTATATCTCAATGTGGCGATTGCTTATGGTGGGAGAGCAGAGATAGTTGATGCGTCAAAGAAGCTCATTGAAGACGTGTTGTCTGGGAGGATAAAGATCGATGAAATAGATGAAGATGTCCTGGAAAAATATCTCTACACATCAGATATTCCAAACCATGAGCCTGACATGATCATAAGGACATCTGGAGAGGAGAGGATAAGCAATTTCCTTCTATGGCAGTCGGCTTACAGCGAACTCGTCTTCCTAGATGTCTATTGGCCGGAATTCAGGAAGATAGACTTAATGAGAGCTATCCGGATCTACCAGAAGAGGCAGAGGAGATTCGGAGTATAATCCTCATTCAATCTAATATGGGGTTAACGTGTATGGAGCTGAAGTAAGTGTTCTCACACCATCTCTCTCGACTAGTAAGGTATCCTCAAGTCTCACCCCAAATCTTCCTGGAAGATAAATTCCAGGCTCTATAGTTATTACCATGTTCTCCTGAATCATCTCCTTACCGGTCTTCGAGATCCTAGGAGGTTCATGAACCTCTATCCCAACTCCATGGCCCAGGCCGTGGATGAAGTAGTCGGCATATCCCATCGCGGCAAATCTATCGTAAACTTTATCGTAGAGGGCTGATGAAAGGGTCCAAGGCTTCACAGATTCTTCGGCGAGCTTCTTAGCCTCTAAAACCATCTCATAGATCTTTACGACTTCTTCGGGTGGATCTCTGCCTATGTAGAAGGTTCTGGTCATATCCGAGCAATATCCCTCGAAGATGGCTCCGAGATCCACCACGACGACGTCACCTTCTCTCATAACCCTACTTCCAGGAGCTCCATGGGGCATGGATGACCTAGAGCCTGAGGCCACAATTATATCGAAGGCGGCTCCCTCGGCTCCGAGCTTAAGCATCTCCTCCAAGATCTCGGCCTTAACTTCAGACTCCATCACTCCATCTTCAAGCATCTCGCTCGCCAAATCCATGGCCTTTGACGCTATATCGCATGCTCTTTCGATGCTCCTGATCTCCGACTGATCTTTGATCATCCTAAGTTTCCAGATGAGCTCTGAGGCGGGTTTAAGAGACTCATAGCCCAACAATGTGGAGATCTTTAGATAATCTTCCGCGCCCATCACGTCGAATCCCAGCCTAGATTTAACCTCATTTGGAAGATCTTCGACTACATTCTCGATCCTAGCCGTCATGTTGAGTTCTTCAATCTCAATTCCCCCTCGAACATACATCTTCGCTAACTCGAAATCCAGCGGATAGACATAGAGCTTGGGATCACCATTCAGTGGGATCAAGAGGTATCCAGGCCCCTTATAGCCTGTGAAGTAGAAGATGTTCGCCTCAGAGCATATTAAGACCGCTGATAGCTCATTCTCCTGGATTAAGTCCATCAGCCTACTTACCCTATTCCTCCACCCGCCGCTCATCTCATCCAAACCAAATATACATGAAGCTTATTTAAGGCTGAGGCGGGGCTTAGAATTACCCGGAAAACTTTTAGGTATGATTTTAGGCAGCTTTAATGAAAACACTTTAACATCTTGCTTGAACCATTAGCGGTAACTAAGAGATGGTCTTCATAAAGAGACTGACGATTCAGGGATTCAAATCATTCGGGCCTAGAAGGACCTCGATAGCCCTAGAGAAGGGCCTCATGGTGATAACCGGGCCGAATGGAGGGGGGAAATCGAATGTCATGGATGCCATAAGATTTGCTTTAGGCGAGCTTAGCGCCCACAACCTAAGAGTCGGTAGGATGGCGGAGCTGATCCACGACGATCCTAAAACAAACTACGCGAGGGTCTCAATAACCCTAGATAACTCTGAGAGGGTCTTACCGATAAATTCCCCTGAAGTGACGGTTGCCAGGAGAATAGATAGAAATGGTGAAAGCATATACTTCCTCAATGGCAGACAAGTCTCGAGGAATGAGCTGTTGACAGTTCTCTCCATGGCTAATATAAAGCCATCGGGATTTAACATAGTTCCACAGGGATCGGTCATCGAGATAGCCGAGATGGGCGGAAGCGAGCTTAGAAAGATGATCGAAGACATATCTGGGATAAGCGATTATGAGAAGAGAAGGGAGGAGGCGGAAGAACAGCTCGCAATAGCCGAGAAGAATCTCGCGATTGCTAAGGCGAGCACGGGAGAGGTTAAGCTCAGGGTTAAGCAGCTCCAGAAGGAGCGAAATCAAGCATATAGGAGAATTCACGCTGAGAGATTCTTGAATTCAATTAAATCTCTCGAATTTAGGAGGGGGATAGCGCAGATAGAGCCGGAGCTATCATCGATAGATGGAGAGTTGATGGAGCTCGAAGAGAGGCTAAATGAGCTTAGCTCTAGACGGATGAAGATCCTTGAAGAGAAGAAGATCCTTGAAGAGAGGTGGGAAGAAGATTCACATAAGCTTAAGGAAGTCGAGATGGAGATCGACGAGCTTAAGCGCAAGAGAGAAAGAATGATCTCCGAGATAAGCCGACTGAACACATCGATCTCCGTGATGGATGAGAGGCTTCGAAGAATCTCAGATGAAAGATCATACATCGAGGAGAGATTGAAGAACGTAGATGAGAGAATTATGTCCATTGAGAACGAGATCGAAGAATCGAGAAGATCCTTGGAAATCTTGGCAGCCGAGTTTAATGAAATCAAGGAATTCGAGGAACGCGAGAGAGAAAAGCTGAGATCCGCGGAAGAAAGGCTCAAGCGAAAGATCTCTGATCTAAATCAAAAGAGGAAGGTGGTTCAAGGAGAGCTGAGAAGGTTAGAGGCGAGAATAGCTGAAGCCGACGCCGAGATCGAGCAGCTCAAAAGATTCATCGATAATTCGCATAAAGAGTTAGACCAGCTATTTGACGAGTCATCAAAGAATATGCTGAGAGTTATAGAATGTCTCAAGGAATCATCCAACATCGACGAGAATGCGAAGAATATTGAAGAGAAGCTCCGAGAATTCAAGTCAAGACTCGAAAGAAGTCTCAGCAAGCTTGAGGATGCTAAAGAACTTGAAGCGAAGCTCAACGAGGTGCTTAAGAAGATCAGTCTCTCTGGATTAATAAGGGGAATCGGAAAGAGGGAAACACTTCTAGAAGAGATTAGATCAGCTGGAGTCGATGGAATCTATGGATTCTTAGATAATGAAATCGAAGCCGATGAAAAGGCTTTCAAGATGCTTGAAGCGGCGACCGATGGATGGATACACGCCCTCATCGTCCAAGATCTGAATCTCGCCCTAAGACTTGCTGAGATCTTTGCAGATTCTGGAATGAATCTGAAGTTATTACCGCTGGATATGGCTGAGGGTTGCAGGGGATCTAGAGTGTTGAAGTCGATGAAGCTAAAATTCCGATCTGAATGGGCTGAAAAGGCGTTGGCATATCTCTTAAGAGGAGTTAGATTCGACCTCGGCATTAGACTTCCAAAGATTGGGGAGAGAGTAGTGTCCCCAGGTCTGGTGATTCATCCCGATCTAAGAATAGAAGTTAATCCAGGTAAGAAAACATTACTTGAAAGCCTTCTGACGAGAGAGTATTTGAAGTCGATGAAGATCTTGGAGCGAGTAAAAGGAGAAGTGATGAAGATTGAAAATGAGGTCAAAGATCTCGAGCAGGCAATCCAAGGCCATGAGATGAAGTTCATGAGTCTTGCGACTGAAAGAGAAAGACTTGCTCAAGAAGCCTGGACCAGATATGTCTCGACTTCAGAATCCATCTTAAAGGAGATTGAGCTCTATTCGAGGATAAGGAGGATGAATTCTGAGATCTTGGAGGCTGAGAGGAAACGGGTGGAGGCTAGGGAGGCGATAGAAAGGTTGAAGGTGAATGAGCTTGAGAGGGAGGAAGAAGAGGTTGAGATGTTTAAAGAGGAGGTGAGCTCTTTGAGGGCTGAATATGAGAAGGTAAAGGTAAAGGCGATCGAGTTAGAGGCGATGTTGACTGAGGCCAGGAAACATCTTGAGAGACTTGAAGATTCTAGGAGAAAGCTCGTCGAGGAAAAGACTCAGCTAGAGGAGCGAGTGCAGAAGCTTGACCGCGAATCGAGAAATGCGTTGATGGAGAATGAGAGGAATATAGAAGTCTTGGAGAGGCTTAAAGAAGAGCTTGATGAGAAAACCATTAAGTTAAGCGAGTTAATGGAGCTCTCGAAGAGCTTATCGGAGAAGATAAATGAATACTCGCTTAAGCTTAGAGAATATGCTCGTGAACTTGATGAAGTTGGGGTTGAGTATCAGGAGCTGTCATCGAAGATAGGCTCGCTTAGAGTTAGGAGGACTCAACTTGAGGCGGAGTTAAGCAGGCTTAAAGAGGGGCTCAAGGAGCTTGGCGGCCAAGAGATAGAGTTACCGGAGTTCGATCAAGAATTATTGGAGAAGATCTTGGCTGGATTAGAGGAAGAGCTTAAAGAGCTTGAGATGATCAATCAGCTCGCCCCATCCCAATACGAGGATCTGATCCAAAACTATAAGCTGAGGTCTATAAGGATAAGCGAACTTGAGAAGGAAAGAGAGAAGATAATTAAGTTCATAGAGTGGATTGAAGGAGAAAAGAAGAGAGTGTTTCTCGAAACATTCGATAAAGTCGCCGAAACATTCGAAATCTTCTTCAGCAGATTGACGGGCGGGCAGGGATGGCTTAGACTTGAGAATCCAAATGATCCCTTCAGCGGCGGAGTAGAGATGATCCTAAAGTTCCCTGGAAAATCCGCGAGGAGTGCTAGGGCAGCTAGCGGTGGAGAAAAATCGGTTGCGGCGGTCGCCCTACTTTTGGCGCTTCAAGGCCTGACCCCAGCGGACTTCTATATCTTCGATGAAATCGACGCCCACATGGATCTTCAATATAGTAGGAGATTGGCCGAGCTCTTCAAGGAGATGGCTGAGAAGACTCAGATAATAGTGATAAGCTTGAAGGACATCATGGCGGAGAAGGCGGATCAATTGATCGGAGTCTACAACAGGGGCGGAGAATCGATGATAGTGAAGCTAAAGCTTGAAGAGGTGATCAAAACTGGCTGAGAAAAGATCCATGATAACGATTTGGGATAATCCGGAGTGGAGAGTCTTATTTGATGTTACAAGGCTTGAGAGGGTTAAGCCGTGGCAGGTCAGGCTCGCCGAGATAATTGAGTCCCTGATGAAGGAGCTTAAGAAGATTGGGATAATGGACTTCCATTCATGTGGGGTGGCTGCATACTCCGCCGCGACCATTCACAGGATGAAGACCGAGAGATTGTTGAAGTTCGATATTCCTAGAACACCTAAAGAGAGGCCAAATATGACTACTCCTCCACCGATCAACTTGCCCTTGATCCCAGACTTCATGATCACGACCATGAATGAGTTAATCGAAGCTCTTCAAAATCTTCTAGCGAGAAGTAGGAGGGAGAAGGTTAAGGAGGAGAGGCCGCCGCTTGAGGGCTTCGACGTGAAGTTCGATGAGTTCTTGGTTAAGCTAGAGGAAGAGCTTGAGGGCTTCATCTCGAGTTTAAGAGAGAGATTCAGAGATCGCGAATTCATCACTCTCTCCGAGCTGATAGAAGATGGTAACAGACTCGAAATAGCTAGAAGATTTATTCTACTTCTCTTCACAGCTGCTAGAGGATTGGTGGAGTTCATTCACGATGATGAGATGAAGTTGATTGGGGTGAGATGGATTGGAGGATCTGGGCGAGCTTAAGGCCAGGGTTGAGGCCATACTCTATGCATCCGCGAGACCAATTCATTTAAGGATGATTATGAGAGCGTGTCAGACCAGATCCAAGAAACGAGTCCTCAAGGCCATAGAGGAACTCAAGAAAGATTATGAAAATAACGGTAGAGC
>Ga0180302_10001784_pt1 | contig 10329 bp, 12 predicted proteins | sample GuaBasSediGuay17_FD_121794 | JGI IMG/M metagenome (GOLD analysis project Ga0180302, IMG submission 121794) | Subseafloor sediment microbial communities from Guaymas Basin, Gulf of California, Mexico - Guay17, Core 4571-4, 12-15 cm | ecosystem: Environmental > Aquatic > Marine > Hydrothermal... | reverse complement strand
ATCTATTCCTAAGTAAACTTTTCCACTATATCCACTTTCTTCTATGGCTTTAATGAGAGCATCTAAAGCCTCCCTGGTTTTATACATCGGTGGTGCAAATCCTCCCTCATCTCCAACGTTTTTTGCCGAAATTCCGTACTTTGACACCAGATAGTCCCTCAAATTATGATAAATTTCTGCTGCAGCAAGAATGGCTTCTTTGAAAGCTGAGAAATCCGCAGGAATTATCATGAATTCTTGTATTGAGAGCTCGTTGCCCGCATGGAGCCCACCATTTATGACATTTAATAACGGAACAGGTAGGAGATTAGCGGATACTCCTCCAATATATCTGTAGAGGGGCTGAAATGTGGCTTTTGCTGCTGCTTTAGCGCAAGCAATTGAAACAGCCAATATGGAATTTCCGCCAAAATTGGACTTATTAGGACTGCCATCGGCTTCGATCATTATTCTATCAATTTCCTCTTGTTTTCTTACATCGACTCCGATTAGTAAAGGTGCGATTAATTCCTGAATCGTTGCCACCGCCCTTCTAACTCTTCTCCCTCTTAGTTGTTTTCCTCCATCCCTTAACTCTACAACCTCTCCTTTACCTTTCGAGGCTCCTGCTGGAACCGAAAAACTCCCTATGTGACCTCCTTCTGTTTTTACAAATGCTTTAACAGTGGGATAGCCTCTGGAATCAAGCACTTCTAGCGCTTTAACCTTAGAAATCTTGAACATAGAGTTCAAATCTCACACCCTTCCTAGCTCCTCCTCTAGAATTTAATATCTGTCCCTATCAAGACCGATCTTTGGCACTGATCATACTTAACAGGTGACGTGGAAGATGGTAGCAACCTTTCTTCCCTCATCACAGAGACGCTCATAGATTTTTTTTGATCCATTCGTATGTATGATGATATCGTAATTGTAAGTGACCTCTCCTATGCATATTGACCCGAATTTTACTCGTAATCTACTCATTAGACTTCACCGATCAAGGGATCTAAACTTAGCTCAAATACACCTACGGGACACCTTAAACCAAGATTCTCCAAGACCTCTGGTTTCACTTCCCCTATATATCCTGCCTCTATAACCGAGTTAAGGAGATAGGAGATTTTAGCAGACCTTCCACTTATTAAGGTGGGATGCTCGAACTCCTCTAGTTCATACTCTACGCCTAAGTTACGCAACAGAGCATCTAAATGCGCCTGTATTCTCTCAAAACTTACAACATCGTCGGCTAAAGCAGCAGCAATTCTCCTTTCATTTCTAGCCTTCGTCTCTTCTTTTTCATCTATAACGACAACATCTCCTACCTCAAATATCTTCTGGGGATAGGGTGCATGGACATTATTTGAAAGGAAGGATAGCAAACCAGGCATCAAGGAGTCCCTCAGCACAGTGAAGGCTGCGCTAACTGGATTAGCTACCTTAACAATGGGCTTTCTCGGCCTTAGAACCTTATCGAAGAGCTCCTCTTCGTTGGTCATAACGTAACTAAGTATCTCCTGGTATCCCAAACCCACCATGAGGAGCCTGACCTTTCTCGATAGCTTCTCGGTTGGATGAATTCTTCCAGTTGTCATCACGTTTGGTATCTCCCACTCCAGCCTGTTGTATCCATATACTATCAGAGCCTCTTCCACCAAATCAATCGGATGGAGGAAATCCACTCTGTAGGGAGGTATAAGCGCTCTTACCGTATTCCCCTGAGCCACAGCATCTAGCCTAGATTTCCTCAGTAAGCTTGCTATTTCTTGAGAAGATAGGTCTAAACCAGTTTTTAGCTTAAAGTACTCGACTTCTAATTTCATTTCCTTCGGAGAGAGGTTTGGAGTTACATACTCCCCTTTAGCTCCCCTTATTCTGACTGTTCCGATCTTACCTCCTTTTTCGGCGAGGGCGGTTGCCACAACGATGAGAGCCTGCTCCACTTCTCTCTGAGATGTGCCAGTAACATCAATTAGCAGATTCTTAGTTTCAGAGGTAACTCTTGTCATCTCCGAGTTTATTATTGGAGGAAGTGAGAGAACCTCTCCTCTACTATCTCTGAGTACTGGATATAAGGGCTTATCTGCAATTATGTGTCCGTATGCTATTCCTTTTTCGTGCTTATTTATTATTTCCCGGGCACTCATGATCTCAGATTCCCCTAATGGCACGAACCTTATTTCTTCAGGTCTCTCTCCAGCATACGTGATAGGAGGTGTCAGCTTGTCGAAATCGTGGATTCCTATGGATACCTTTCTCCTCCCCCTCCCCCAAGTTTGGTGTATCTTTTCCTGCAAGTGCATCAAAGACAATAAACCATCCTCTCCAAGGTCGACTCCAAAGACAACTCCTAGGGCGAAACCTGGACGCACATTCAAGACGCTTTCTTTCACAATTCCTTCAACTTCAGATTGAAATATGCTATATCTCGGAAGACCCTCCTCAATCCTAAGCAGCCCCTTGAAGTGCCTTGCTATACCTTCCTCGGAGAGCAAGTCCAGTCTATCTGTTGTCACTTCCACCTCAAGTTCATCGCCTTCAATACGTTCTAAGCTCATCTTACACTTTTCTAACAGTTCAGAGAGCTCGGAATTGCTTAGTTCTCTTCCCACGAGAGAGAAGAGATATCTAAGGTTTAGTGTTAGGGTAGGCATCCTCTCACCTCCCTCCAAATTCCCTTAAGAAAGTTAGATCCCTGGAGTGGAGATCCCTAATGTCTTCGATGCCTAACCGTGCCATCGCAAGCCTTCCGATTCCTATTCCCCAAGCCAATGCGCCTACCTCTTTAGAATCGATTCCTAAAGGTGCTAAAACTTCAGGTCTGAACAAACCTGCACCTAAAACTTCTATCCACCCGAGTCTCTCATGTTTTACCAATGTTTCGACACTAGGTTCAGTAAACGGGAAGTAATCCGGCTTAAAACGGATCTCATCCCTCTTAAAGCCTAGTTCCATCGCTAACGTTGCTAAGAAACCAAGCAAATGTTTTACATTAAGTCCCCTATCCATGACGACCCCCTCGCATTGATGAAAGTCCATAGAATGGGTTCTATCTAGAACATCTGGCCTGAAAACGTGATCTATTGAAAATATCTTAAGCGGTAGCTCCTTTCTGGAGGCTATTGTCCTTGCAGAGACGGCAGTAGTTTGCGTTCTTAGAACCAACCTCCTCGCTATATCAAAGGACCACTTATATCCCCAGCCCGTAGAACCGGTTATCCAACCATCCTCGTGAACCCTTCTTACCCTCTCCACGAGCTCTAGATCCCTTAGGTTTGCTTCCTTCGGGTACTCGAGGATGTAGGAGCTGTGAATCTCCCTAGCTGGGTGGTCTTGTGGCTGGAACAGGGCATCAAAATTCCAGAATTCTGCCTCGACAAAGGGACCCTTGACCTCTTCAAATCCTAGCCCTATGAGGATTTCCCTTACTTCATCTAAGAATTCTGCATACATCTGCAGTTTCCCAGGGTAAACTTTAGGAGGTTTCGCTTTGATGTCATACCTCTTTAACGTCGCCTCTTTCCACATACCGCTTTCAATCAATTCCTTCGTTAGAGCCGAGATCTCTCTTTTTATCTTGACCTCTCCAGCTAAAATTCTTCTTCCAAGATCAGTTAACTTTACTCCTAACTCCACGTGTTTCTCTTCTTTGACAAGTCCTCTCTTCTTAAGAAGAGAAAGGGTTTTTGGGTCTACCTCATCAACCCTAACTTTCGATCGATGAACTCTTGTTAGAACCTCTTTCAGCGGAAGTTTTTCCGGAGGCTTTATGAGATTGACCAAGGTCTCTCCATCTGATTTTCTCAATTCAATTAAGCCTAACTTCCTTGCCTCACCTATGGCCACATTAATCTCCATATTACTCTCAAATAACCCCGTTTTGAAGAGTTCCTTAAGGGGGATTTTTCCTCCTCTTTTTTCTAGAGCTTTAACCAATCGTTCCTCTGGTAAGCCTAGCGTTACACAGCGAATACCTCTCTCTGTAAGTTTAACGACAATTTCTGGGCGTTTTATTACCTCAAGGATGCCCTTTTGCGCTAAGAGATGCGCTAATGCTATAGCTGAGCTCTTTTCCATGGAAATCTCGTTTATTTTTACCACACCCTCCTTCGGAGCCAACAACTCTAGAAGTCGTATCTCACCTTCGCTCAGAGAGATACTCCTCAATTACTAATCCCTCCTAAATATTCTAAAGCAGAAAGAACGGAAGAACCTATCCCATGGCAGCACCGAGCACCCAGATGGGATAATACAAAGATGCTAACAAGTAAGCTGGTTATCACTGAAGCTCGGGTTAAGTAAATTGGCAGTAGGTCACTCCCTACACCGCGACCGAAAGATACCCTTCACTTTTAATCTTTTCAACCATTTTGAAAATTTCAATACGAGTTCTTTTTTATGATATAATGGAGATATCTCATAGAACAATGGCTGGACGAAGAACCGGAATAGCAAGCCTCCCCCTACATCTGGGGAGGGCGCCTCCTTGGCTATTCGAGAGGATGAAGAAGCTGTCATCCTTAATTACGGAAGCAATAATTGTGGAGTACGGGAGAAAGGAGTTCCTGAGAAGGATTAGCGATCCAATTTGGTTTCAAGCAATGGGTTGTGCCCTGGGTTATGATTGGCACTCCTCAGGACTTACTACTGTCCTTACTGCGGCCTTGAGGGAAGCCCTAATGGAGAAGGATCTTGGAGTGGCAGTTCTTGGGGGGAAAGGTAAGGCTTCGAGAAAAGTTCCAGAAGAACTAGTGAAACTAGCTGTTAGATACGAACTGTCCCAGCAAAAGCTTGAGGACCTAATAAGGGCAAGTAAACTTAGCGCTAAAGTTGATAACGCTGTTTTACAGGACGGATACAGGCTATACCACCATGCGTTCTTTGTTACAGAGGAGGGCTATTGGGCTGTTGTTCAGCAAGGAATGAACCCTAAAGTTCGTCTGGCGAGAAGATATCATTGGCTTGGAGAAAAAATAACTTCCTTTGTTGATGAACCACATTCTGGGCTTATTTCTGAAAGAATAGAAGATTTAGTCTTTGATTTGACTGCTTGTTCAAGCGATCCGGTGAGAAGGGCTTCTCTAGACCTCATAGCTGAAGGTCCAAATAGGATAAAGAGAATGCTGAAGGAAGCGACAAGAGGCCCCCTATCAAAATACTTAGAGGAAAAACCCCTCCCGAAGTATGTGGAGTTCCCTAAGAGACTGGATTGGAAGGCTGTAGAAAAGGCTTATGAGATGGGCGTCTCTGATTATCAAGATCTCGTTGAAATAAGAGGATTTGGCCCAGCAACGATAAGAGCACTGGCTTTGTTGGCTGAACTAATAGAGGGAGTTGAGGTTTCAAGAAAAGATCCTGCAAGGTATTCGTTTGCGTTTGGTGGAAAAGACGGCGTGCCGTATCCTGTTAATCTGAGAAGAATGGACGAGGCCATATCCTTCTTGAGTGACATAGTCTCGTGGTTAGAAATAAAACCAGACGAGAAGAGACAGCTGCTCAAGAGGCTCTCAAACGTTTTATCCAATAAGCGAACTGAAAAGCGCTGAATCGGCCGGAGTTTTCCCTCGATAAAGTAAATTATATAAGCTCAAGACTCTTTTTAGAAGGCGGGCCCGTGGCTCAGCCTGGCAGAGCGATAATATGTAGCGTCAAGAGCGCCCGGCTGATAACCGGGAGGTCCCGGGTTCAAGTCCCGGCGGGCCCACTAATTCTATAGATGAGTCCAAGATGTCTAGAGAGCTTGTGGTTGATTCTTCTGTGCTTTTTGCAATATTTGAGAAGGACGTACCGATAGATCTATCTACCATTATCGACCTAGTGCATCCAAGCAGAACAGTTATCTTGACCTCATGTCTGAGGGAGATAGAGCGGAAGATGTTATCAGGTTCACCTCGGGAGAAATCTATTGCTAGAAGCATAATCAACATGATAGAGAAGCTTGGACTAGAGATAGAGGAAGCCAAGTCGGAAATTTGTGATGAGGCCATAACATCTTATTGCAGCGGGAGAGAGAACGTGGTCGTAGCTACGTTAGACAACGAATTAAAGAGTAAGCTGCTTGCAAAGGGCGTAGGTGTGATATACCTTAGAGCAGGTAAAAGGCCGATTTTAGAGGTGCCCAAAGTCTAGGAGGGTTAGTTATGTATTATTTAGTCACTCTGACTGATATTGCCTTTGTCCCCCCGGATAAGATAGGAGAAGATCCAAAAAAGATAGCTGAGGAGTATTTAAGGAGCAAGTATTTAGGGAAGTTTGTTTCTGGCGCAGGACTGATTGTTGACATAGTTAATATAGAAGACATTAGTTTGGGCAAAATCTTCATTTCTAGCCCAGCAGTATACTTTAAAGCGAAGTTTAAAGCTCTTTCTTTCCTACCAAAAGTTCAGGAGATCATCGAAGGGGAGATCGATAAGATAGTCACACACGGAGCCATTGTAAGAGTAGGGCCGGTTGATGGTTTCATTCACATTTCTCAGCTAGGAGATGATGTCTTCATTCAAAGGGGAGGGGTTCTTCAGGGGAGGAAGACCAAGATAACCTACAGACCTGGAGATAGAATAAGGGCCAGGATCACTGCTGTGAGCAAACCGGATCCTACTGCCCCCAAGAGGGGAGAACCAATCATAAGGATAGCTCTTTCATGTAGACAGCCTGGTTTAGGTAAAATAGAGGAGAAGGAGGGGGAAGAAAGTGCCAAAACTTAAAGCATGCCGTTCGTGCAAAGCATTGACTGAAAACGATGAATGTCCCTTGTGCGGGTCGAAAGACCTTACTGTTAACTGGGAAGGAGTTGTGGTAATTATAGATCCGACCCGTTCAGCTCTTGCTAAGAAGTTAGGGATTAATAGGTCAGGAATATACGCTTTAAGGGTTCTCTGAAGGACTGCCTATATGTGTTAGGGAGCGTTACTAAAGAGCTGAGATTTATAAACACCATTGTACTCGAAGAATGAAGTGATTCCAATGCCTGACTTGGAGATCATAGAACGAAGGAGGAATCCTTTACTGTTTAGAGAGGAAGTGCTCTTGAGATTAAGATTCCAAGGACCAACTCCCAGTAGAAGAGAGGTAAGAGAGGCCGTTGCTAAGTTTTTAGGGGTTAAGGAGGATAGAGTAATAGTCAGGAACATTTCACAAGATTATGGAATGACCGAAGCCAAGGTTTTGGCAATGGTCTATGATACTCCTGAAAGGGCAAGAGAAATAGAGCCAAAACATATAATCGCTAGACATGAGAAGGGGGAGGGATGATATGCCTAAGCATAAAAATGTCCTAATATCAAACCTCTATGAGATAAAAGATGGTAAACTCATAAGAAAAGCCAGAAAATGTCCAAGATGTGGTTCCTTCATGGCTAAACATGTAAATAGATATACTTGCGGCAAATGCGGGTACACGGAATTTACATCTTGAGAGATACACCGAACAGCTAACGTTAAATGGAGCAGGTTGTCCTTATGTTGGGCCCGTAGCTCAGGAGGATCAGAGCACCGGCCTCCGGAGCCGGGGGTCGCGGGTTCAAGTCCCGCCGGGCCCGCCATGGGAGGTAATCAAAGTGGAGCAGGATATATGTATGATAACGGGATGCAATGAGAAAGCAGAGAAAACTCTAAATAAGAGCTACAAGAGAGTGCTTCAGGGCTTAAACTTAAAAATCGACTTTCCAAACGCTAAGGAGCTACATCTCTGTAAGAGACATTATAAGATGATCAGAGATGCTATGAGGGCTTTAAGAGGGAATGTCTGATATTTCTAGCTAACTCTACAAATTCCAATGGAGAGGTTCTGTAAACCCTAATATCTGTAGTAACGAGCTCCCTTGCTAATCTTTTAGCTTCGGCTCTTCTAATTCTATAAGAATTAGTGAGGAAATTTTCCAAAGCATTTCTCAACTTTCTTTTTCTTCTTTCAAAGAGGAAGGGTAGCATCTGTTTAAGGAAAGCCCATTCCATAGGATCCATCATCAACCCTCGCTTTCTAGGCTCTATCTTAATTAGAACTACGTCAACGTCTGGTTTAGGAATGAAAGAACTCCTATCTATGCGCTTTACGACTGTTGCATCGAACTTGAGCCAAGTAAGTACCGTGAGGCTTCCATAAGATCTAGATCCGACTTCTGCTGTAAGTCTCTCCACGAATTCATACTGAAATGTGATGGAAGCAGACTTAAATTCGCTATCAAGAAGTCCTAATAGAATCCTAGAGGATATGGAGAAAGGAGGGTTAGCTACTACCTTCGTATAATTTCCTTTGAAGGGCAGTAGTTTTAGAACATCTTCACAGATAACCCTAATCCTAGGTTCTCTTTTAAATCTCTCTAACAACATAGATGCAAGCTCAGGATCTTTCTCAACGGCATAAATCGCCTTTGGACCCTTTGAAGCGATTTCTTCCGTGAGAAAACCAAGTCCTGCTCCTATCTCAAGCACCACATCCTCTTTTGAGATCTCCGCAACATCAACAATGCTTTTAAGCTCTTTCCTGTCTACCATGAAATACTGATCGTGTTCTTTTACAGAACGGAAACCTCTCGATCTTATAAACTCAAGAGCCCTCCTTCTAAGATCATTAGACGTAGAGTACTCCCCACCCAACCTTTAATTACCTTCCATCCAACTCTACATAAGGTGATGAATAAATGGTGATGCGACTTCTAAAGAAGATAGATGAAGTACACTGGCTTCTACCTAAGGACTATAAGAGGGGAATGCGCGTTCCAGGACTTATAATTGGTACTCAAAAGATCATTAGCCAAATAGAGAGAGGTGCAATTGATCAGGTTGCTAATGTAGCCATGCTTCCAGGAATATACAAGTACTCCATAGCTATGCCAGATATCCATTGGGGTTATGGATTTCCTATAGGTGGAGTAGCTGCTTTTGACGCTCATGACGGAGTAATAAGCCCAGGAGGGGTTGGTTTTGATATTAATTGTGGAGTTAGGCTATTAAGAACGAATTTAAGCGAGAAAGACGTAAGACCGAAGTTAAAAGAACTGGTAAACACACTATTTCAAAAAGTTCCTTCTGGTCTAGGGAGCAGGGCTAGGAAGTTAAGGCTAAGTGCCGCTGAGTTGAATGACGTCATATCTATGGGAGCAAAGTGGGCCGTAGAAAACGGATATGGCTGGGAGGAGGATCTTGAGCATACTGAGGAGAGGGGAGGAATGGAGGGCGCAGATCCATCAGTAATTAGCTCAAGAGCAAAGGAGAGGCAAAGACCACAGCTTGGAACATGAGGGGGTGGAAATCACTTCTTAGAAGTTCAAATAGTGGACAAGATCTATGATGAGAGGCTTGCAAAAGCAGCTGGCATAACCCATGAAGGTCAAGTTACTGTCATGGTTCATACCGGAAGCAGGGGCTTTGGACATCAGGTAGCGAGCGATTATCTAAAACTTATGATGGGGAATCTCAATAAACTAGACTTTAGTTTGCCCGATAGGCAGCTTATATGCGCCTACACCACATCAAAACTGGCTATGCAGTACTTCTCAGCTATGAAGGGCGCCGCAAATTACGCTTGGGCTAACAGACAGATGATAACACACTGGGTTAGAGAGGCCTTTGCCCAGGTTTTCGGAACTTCTCCTGAGGAACTTGGGATGAAACTAGTATATGATGTCGCTCATAACATTGCGAAGCGTGAGAGACATACAGTAGACGGAAAAGAAGTAGAAGTTTTTGTGCATAGAAAAGGAGCAACTCGTGCATTCCCTCCTGGTAGCCCATATATCCCGAAAGACTATAGTGAGACAGGTCAGCCGGTCCTTCTTCCTGGATCTCAGGGAACAGCATCTTACCTAATGTTTGGCACAAAGAAAGCGATGGAGGAATCTTTTGGCTCTGCCGCTCATGGCGCTGGAAGGGTATTAAGCAGGAACGCAGCGGTTAGAAGGTGGAGAGGAAGCGATGTAGTATCCAAGTTGGCCCAAAGGGGAATAATTGTGAAACCAGCTTCGCTAAAAGTAGCTGCCGAAGAAGCTCCCGGAGCTTACAAGGATATTGATGAAGTGGCCATTTCGACGCACAAGGCTGGCATTGCAAGACTGGCTGTGAGAATGGTTCCGATAGGCGTTGTCAAGGGGTAATTTAATGGCATCAGGAAGCAAGATTTCAGAGGGCTCATTCGTCTTAGTTGATTATAGTGTGGAAGACGCTGAAACAGGGAATCTCATAGATACAACTATAGAGAAAGTCGCTGAAGAAAAGAAATTTACAGGAAGAGATCAATTCTTCCCGATGCTTGTGATTATTGGGGAGAAAAGACTTCTTCCTTCAATAGAAAAAGCCATAGCTGAAATGAAAGAAGGTGAGACAAAAACACTTATTTTAAAGCCTGAAGAAGCT
>Ga0180302_10001783_pt1 | contig 10329 bp, 9 predicted proteins | sample GuaBasSediGuay17_FD_121794 | JGI IMG/M metagenome (GOLD analysis project Ga0180302, IMG submission 121794) | Subseafloor sediment microbial communities from Guaymas Basin, Gulf of California, Mexico - Guay17, Core 4571-4, 12-15 cm | ecosystem: Environmental > Aquatic > Marine > Hydrothermal... | reverse complement strand
CCTCTGCTCACCCAATAATCCAACCGCCAACCAGTTCGATACCGACTCGATCCGAAGCCTGCTAGAGGGGTTTAACGGCTTAGTTGTGGTTGACGAGGCCTACGTAGACTTCGCCGGTCGGTCTATAATCGACCTCGTCGACGAGTATGAGAACCTCATCGTACTCAGAACCTTCTCCAAGTCCTTCGGCATAGCCAGCTTGAGGTTGGGGTACGCAGTCTCGAATGAGGAGCTTGCGTCAACCCTGGATGAGAGGTTCCAGATGCCCTACGCCGTCTGCTCCATAGCCCTGAGGGTTGGCTTGAAGCTCCTGGATAGAGTTGAAGTTGTGAGTAGGGCGGTTAAGGCTTTGAAGGTTGAGAGGAGTAGGGCGATTAAGCTCCTGAACGAGATCGACGGGGTTAGAGCCTTCGACTCAAAGACAAACTTCATACTCATAAGCCTACCGGTGGATTCACGCATGTTATACGAGAGGCTCCTCGAGAAGGGGATAATAGTCAGGAACCTTGGGAGGGTGCTCCACCTCGAGGATTGTATAAGGGTTACGGTTGCGCCGAGACCGGTGATGGACAGGTTCATAACGACTTTCAGGGAGGTTCTAACCGGTGGGGTCGATTGAGGATTACGTGGAGTTTGAGACCGGAGGCGGGTCTGCCTACATCAGGCGGGACAGCGTTGAGAATCTACGCAGAGTAGACTCCATCATATTCGACTGTGATGGGGTCCTGATAGATGTTAGGGAATCCTATGACAAAGCCATCTCAAAGGCGGTTTCATACATAATCAACGGGTTAACGGGATGCAGCCTCCCGGAGGAACTGATACCCGAGAGTGTGATCTTCGCGTTCAGGAGGAGCGGCGGGTTCAACGACGACTGGGACACAACCTACGGCATAACCATGTACCTACTATCCCACATGCCTAAAGGGTTTAGGGAGGCCCTAAAGAGGAGCATCAAGATGGTAAAGCCCGGGATGAAGCCCCACGACAGGTTCAAGATTGTGGCGGGGACCGTGAGGAGGCTCTTAAACAGTGGGATTGTGAACTGCGGGGAGGTTGAGGCGTTGATCGATGGGTTGGAGAACCTCGCTGAGAACCTCGACGAGACCGGTATAGCCTCGGTTGATAGTAACCTCCTCGAGGAGTTCAGGGGTGTGGATGGCTTCCAAGAGTTCTACAGAAGCCTCAAGGCTTTCTTCTCCTATCCGGGATATGTTGGGGAGAGCATAATCCCAACGGTATTCGAGGAGATATTCTACGGCGATAGGCTGTACAGGGAGGTCCACGGGGTTGAGGCGAGGTTTGTCAACTCTCCAGGCTTGATAATGAATGAGAGGGTTATAGTGAGGAGGGAAACCCTAGAAGCCTTGGAGTCGATGGTTGGCGAGGGGAGGCTTGGCATAGCATCAGGAAGCCAAAGGAAGCCAGCCGACTACATACTGGGGGACATCCTAAAGAGGTTTAATAAAGACGCCCTAATCTTCTATGACGATATCATGAGGGCTGAGCGTGAGGCGTTGAGGAGGGGCCAACCGGTGGGGAGCCTGAAGAAGCCGAACCCCTACTCACTTCTCGAGGCAGCCAAGGCCCTAGAACCATTCGATTCAGCCCTATACGTTGGAGACTCGATGGGCGACCTACTCATGGTGGAGGAGGCTAGGAGACTCGACGCCCGATACCTATTCGCAGGCGTATATAGATACATATCGATGGGCAGCCAGACCTTACAAAGCTTCATTAAGTTCAGCTCCGATCTTATAGTGCCTTCGATCAACGAGTTGCCAGAGGTATTAAGAGCCTTGAGGGGTGGTCAGCTTTGAGGGTTGCAGAATATTCGAGGAAGACTAGGGAGACCGAGATATACGTTAAGGTGAACCTCGACGGTAGGGGTGAGGCGGATGTGGGTACGGGCTTCGCCTTCGCCGACCACATGCTGCGATCCCTAGCGGTCCACAGCTTGATGGATATAACGGTTAAGGCTGTAGGGGACCTCAGGCACCACGTTATCGAGGATGCAGCCATATGTCTAGGTGAGGCGATAAGTAGGGCCTTAGGAGATAGATCCGGGATAAGGAGGTTCGGGTACGCCATAGTCCCGATGGACTGCTCCCTAGCGACAGCCGCCGTTGACCTCGGCGGCAGACCCTACTCCAGGATAAACCTCAAACTGAAGGGGGTAGCCATCGAGGATACACCCTACGAGGATCTATACCACTTCCTAGAGAGCCTAGCGTCATCCCTTAAGGCGAATATACACGTACAAGTCCATTATGGGGATAACGACCACCACAAGGTTGAGGCTGCATTCAAGGCTCTAGCATTATCCCTCAGGGAGGCCGTCTCGATCGACCCGAGGAGGAGGGGTATCCCAAGCGCTAAGGGGGTGATCTAGATCCCGAAGGTTGGGGTTGTAGACTACGGAGTTGGGAACCTCTTCAGCATAGGATGCGCACTGAGGAGGTTAAATCTAGATGTGGTCTTAGCCTCAATCCCGGGAGAGCTCAACGGAGTGGACGGCGTCGTCCTACCAGGCGTCGGCAACTTCAGCACGGCGTCTAGGAACATCAAGCCCTTCAAGCCTGTGCTGGTGGACCTGTCGGGGGAGGGTAGGCCACTACTCGGGATCTGCCTGGGTATGCAGATACTCTTCGGCGAGAGTGAGGAGAGTTGGGGGAGGGGTCTAAACCTGATAGGTGGGAGGGTTGTCAGGCTGCCCCGTGGGGTTAAGACCCCCCATATGGGATGGAATACGCTTGAGGTGTGTAGGTGGAGTGAACTCCTAGATGGCGTAGAGGATGGTTCATACTTCTACTTCTTCCACTCATACTACGCAGAACCGGACGATGAGGATGTGGTTGCGGCGAAGACTGAGTATGGGGTTAGGTTTCCATCGGTCATATCGAGCGGGTGTATATTTGGAACCCAGTTCCACCCCGAGAAGTCTGGGAAGCCGGGAGCTTTGATACTGAAGAACTTTGCCGAGATGCTCAAGAGGTGAAGGGTGGATGGAGGTTATACCCGCGGTAGACTTGATGGGTGGGAGGGTTGTGAGGCTCACCAGGGGGAAACCCGAGGAGGTTAGAACATACGAACACCTAGGAGATCCCGTAACCATAGCAAAGAGGTGGGAGTCCGAGGGGGCGGGGATCATCCACATAGTCGATCTAGACGCAACACTCGGTTTGGGGGATAACCGCCAGTTGATAGGTGAGATAGCCAACTCGGTTGGTGTACCCCTCCAGGGCGGTGGAGGTATAAGGAATTTGAAAACCGCCAAAAAACTACTCGATGGGGGTGTATGGAGGGTGATAGCGGGCTCCCTAGCCTTCAGGGATAGAACGGCCATAGGGAGGCTTCTAGATGATTACGGCGCCAGCCGGGTCGCCGTAGCCCTAGACCACCTGAACGGTGAGGTTATGGTCCGGGGTTGGCGTTCAAGGGTTGGTGTGAAGATTGAGGAGGCCCTCTCAACATTTATGGATATGGGTGTTGAGTACTTCTTGATAACGTCGATAGCTAGGGATGGAACCCTTCAAGGGCCTGATGTAAAGAGCCTGAAGAGGATATGTAAGGCCTTCAACGTCAAGGTGATGGCTGCTGGGGGTGTTAGAAGCCTTGAAGACCTGATCCTCCTGAGGGATGTCGGGGTCTACGGCGTCGTGGTTGGGAAGGCCCTCTACGAGGGCAAGTTCACGTTAAAGGATGCTATAGAGACGATCCATAAGATGGGGGGTGTATAGCTGGATGGTTCTAGCCAAGAGGATAATTCCATGCCTCGATGTGGACCACGGGAGGGTTGTTAAGGGTATAAACTTCGTAAACCTTAGGGATGCCGGGGATCCTGTTGAGTTGGGTAGGAGGTATAGTGAGGAGGGGGCTGACGAGATTGTCTTCCTCGATATAACAGCCTCCCCCGAGAAGAGGGAGATACTGAAGGATGTTGTTAGGGCTGTAGCCTCGGAGCTCGATATACCGTTCACGGTTGGGGGTGGGATAAGGAGCGTAGAGGATGCGAGGGTCATCCTATGCAACGGAGCTGACAAGGTCTCGGTGAACACGGCTGCCGTTGAGAACCCTAGGCTTGTTGAGATGCTGTCGGATACCTTCGGGCGGCAGTGCGTGGTTGTGGCTATAGACGCAAAGAGGAGATACTGGAGGGATGAATCTAAGACCATGGTGGAGCTTGGGAATGGAGGGGTATGCTGGTTTGAGGTCTACACGTATGGCGGGAGGAAGCCTACCGGGATAGACGCCCTCAGATGGGCTGTGGAGGCCGCTAGGCTTGGGGCTGGTGAACTGCTCGTGACATCGATGGATAGGGATGGAACCGAGAACGGGTACGACCTCGAGTTAACGCGGAGCATAGTTGAGAGGGTTGATATACCGGTGATAGCTAGCGGTGGAGCTGGGAGGCCTGAACACTTCCTTGAAGCCTTCACGGTTGGAGGCGCGGATGCAGCCCTAGCAGCCTCGGTCTTCCATTATAATAAGTATCCCATACCTGTTGTGAAGAGGTTCCTGAACGAGAGGGGGGTGCCTATAAGGCTATGAAGAGAGCTAAGAGTTTGAGAACCGTAACCATAAATGAGTTGGACTTCGAGAAGGGAGGGGGTCTCATACCCGTAGTCGTCCAAGACTACAAGACCAGCCAGGTTCTAACGTTGGCCTACGTCAACAGGGAGGCCCTAGAGAGGACCATACAGACCGGGTACGCCCACTACTACAGGAGGTCTAAGGGGAGGGTCATGAAGAAGGGTGTAACATCCGGGAACGTCCAGGAGGTGAGGGACATACTCGTGGACTGCGACCGGGACTCACTGATATTCCTCGTAAAACAGAAGGGTTATGCATGCCACCTCGGGATGGAGACGTGCTTCCACAACAGACTGAGAGAGGCAAGCGAACTACCAAAAAGGGATAACGCTATCAATTAATATTTATAGAGGTTCTATCAGAAACGCTCAACATATCCGTCTATAAGTTAACCATGACGATACTATGTACAATGAAGACTAATTAGCAAAACCCAGGCTTAGGAGATTTAAAATGTAATACGTATCAATGGTTATGGAACTCTAGATGGTAGTGATCTCGATCTTCGTTGATAGGGAACGACCCACGGATGATGAGCGGGATAGAAACACTAAACGTTGGATAGGTTGGTATAAATATTAAGGCGACTATTCATCGCTTATGTGCTCAGGCGTAGATTGAGGCTGCCGCTACTTAGGTAGCGTCCACATCCACGATTAGAGTTAGGAATGGGTTAACTCCTTCCGTCAGCTTACTCGATAGTATTTTATTTTGTTCCTCCATCTGTGGGGGTGGATTTGTGAGGGAGGTTCCGTTGAGCCTTGAGGTTGTGGATGCTGAGAAGCTTGGAGCGTGAAGGTTTTCATCCCGAGGGTTAGGGGCAGCTGCGGTTCTGAGGGTTTAGACTAGGGGGAGTTAAACCTTCTGTTTGAAGTCAGGTCTAGTAGCATTCTAAAGGATTAAATCTTGGGATGTTCCTTCTATAGTGTGATGGTGAGCTTATGAAGGAAGCTATGCTCTACGAGAGGTTAGCGGATAATAGGGTTAGGTGTAACCTCTGCGGCAGGAGGTGTGTAATCCCGGATGGGAGGTTCGGCTTCTGCAGGGTTAGGAAGAACATCTCCGGGAGGCTCTACTCACTCAACTACGCGAAGGCCTGCGCGGCTAATGTGGACCCGATAGGGAAGAAGCCCCTAGCCCACTACCACCCTGGAGCTTTGGTTATGTCCATAGCGACCGTTGGCTGTAACTTCAGGTGTCAATTCTGTGACAATTGGGTGATAAGTCAGGAGGAGGATATAACGGGTAGGGACCTCCCGCCGGAGGAGGTTGTGAGGTTGGCTGAGGAGCATGGTTGCCAGGGTATAAGTTACACCTATACCGAGCCGACCATATTCTTCGAGTACGCCTATGACACGGCTATAATCGCCCACAAGCATGGCCTGTTTAATACCTTCGTTACGAATGGATACATGACCCCTGAGGCTGTCAGAACCATAGCGCCCTATCTGGATGCCGCCACAGTCGATTTTAAGGGTGGGGGAGACCCTGACTTTTATAGAAAGTTCTCATCTGTTCCATCGGTTGAGCCGATATATGAGTCGTTGAAGGAGATGAAGCGTTGCGGCATACATATCGAGATAACCAACCTCGTCGTCCCGAAGATCGGTGACTCGATGGAGAGGATAAGGCAGCTTGCGACATGGATCAGGGAGAACCTCGGGGAGGATACACCCCTCCACTTGTTGAGGTTCCACCCTGACTACAAGTTGACCGAGATACCATCGACCGAGCCTAAAATACTTGAGGAGGCCTATAAGGTGGCTCGTGAGGCCGGTTTGAACTACGTCTACCTTGGAAACCTCCCAGGCCACCGTTACGAGAATACCTACTGCCCAGATTGTAACGAACTGCTCATAAGGCGCTACGGCTTCGATGTAGTTAGGTGGAACATAACGAGCGACATGAAATGTCCGAATTGCGGGAGGAGCATCCCTATAAAGGGAAAGCACCATAAGGGCGGATACCTATTCCCATACCCCATAATCTAGATCATCCAGACACCCATTTGGCCCCAATAAAATTTTTCTTTGGGTAGCCAAAAAAGGAAGGGGTGACATCAAAAAGGGGAAGGAGCTTCAGTTTGGACCCTTATAACCAACCTTCTCCTTTAGGGCTTGGACTGCCTCAGGGTTCATGAGGGTTGTTATATCGCCTATCGGCTGGTTCCTGGTTATGGCCTTCAGTATCCTGCGCATGATCTTACCGCTCCTGGTCTTTGGCAGGTCATCGACGAAGATTATCCTGTCAGGCCTCGCGGTTGGGCCGATGACCTTCACCACCTGCTTCTTGAGTTCGTTCTCGAGTTCCGGTGAGGGCTTATACTCCGGCTTCAAGGTTACGAAGGCCACCGGAACCTCCCCCTTGATCTCGTGGGGGGCTGCAACCACAGCGCACTCAACCACAGCCGGATGCTGGGTTATGGCGTTCTCAACCTCAGCCGTTGAGAGCCTGTGGCCCGCAACCTTCATCACATCGTCAACCCTACCGGTTAGGCGTATATTCCCAAGCTCATCCCAGATTACGGCTCCATCGCTGGTGTAGTATATCTTCTCCCCATAGACGCTCCAGTACTGCTTCTTGAACCTCTCAGGGTCCTTGTAGACCGTTCTGAACATCCCTGGGGCGAAGGGTGGGAGCTGGACTAGGTATCCACCCTCCCCGATGTTCGTCGGCTTACCATCCTCCGTTAGGACGGCGAAGCGCGTACCCGGGAAGGGCCTCCCAGCAACGGTCGGTATGAAGGGCCCTATGCCTGGTAGGGAGTTTATCAGGGTTGCTCCGGTCTCAGTTTGCCACCACGTATCGATTATCGGACACCTACCGCCCCCTATAACCCTGAAGTACCAGAGCCATGCCTCCTCGTTTATCGGCTCACCGACCGTTCCGAGTATCCTCAGACTGCTGAGGTCATGCTTCTTAGGCCACTCATCCCCCATCCTCATCAGCATCCTTATCGCCGTCGGAGCTGTATAGAATATAGTTACACCGTGCTTCTCTATTATCTGCCACCACCTGTCTGGGGCTGGATAGTCGGGCGCCCCCTCATAGATCAGTATGGTCGCCCCATTCATCAACGGGCCGTAGCAGGCGTAGGTGTGTCCAGTTATCCACCCTATATCGGCTGTACACCAGAATACATCCTCATCGTGGAGGTCGAAGTCCCACTTCGCGGTCCAGTAAGCCTGCACAGCGTAGCCGCCTGTGTGGTGTTCTATACCCTTAGGCTTCCCCGTTGTACCGCTCGTGTACAGGATGAACATCATGTCCTCGCTGTCCATGACCTCCGGCTCGCAGTATTGGGGCGCATCCTTCATCAGCTCATGCCACCAGTAGTCGCGCCCCTCAACCATGTTCACATCTATACCAAGCCTCTTGACGACGACCACCTTCTCTATCTTGGTTCCCTCAAGGCCTCCGTCAGCGTTATCCTTCAGGTGGATCACCTTGCCCCTCCGGTAGTATCCGTCGGCGGTTATCAAGACCTTAGCCTCCGCGTCTATCATCCTATCCCTAAGCGACTGGCTACTGAAGGCTGAGAAGACCACGCTGTGGACCGCACCTATCCGCGTGCAAGCAAGCATGGCTATCTGGACCTCCGGTATCATAGGCATGTATATGCCGACCCTATCACCCTTCCTCACACCCAAGCTCTTCAACACGTTGGCGAACTTGTTCACCTCGCGGTAGAGGTCATAGTAGGTTAGAACCCTATGCTCCTCATCGATCGGCTCCGGCTCCCAGATTATCGCAGCCTTATTCCTCCTCCACGTCTCGATATGCCTATCCAGCGCGTTGTAGGAGACGTTCAACTTCCCACCGATGAACCATTGGTAGAATGGAGGCTTCCACCTATAGGTCTCCTTCCAAGGCTTGAACCACGTTATGCCTTCCTTCGCTAGCTTTGCCCACCAACTAACCGGATCACGCTCAGCCTCCTCATAGACCGATTCATCGCTGACCCAAGCCCTCTCCTTAAGCTCCTCGGAAGGCCAGAAGACGTTCTTCCTCTCCGGGTCCTCATAAACCCATTTGACGGGCTTCTTCGGCATCTTGTTCGGCTCCTTCCTAAACTTTTTTAATTTCTGAAATGATCGATTCGATGGAATATAAACATTTTTGATTGGAACTAGTATCGTCGAGATGACAGAGCCGTTAAAGATGAAAGATTAAAATTGTGTGTTTGGATATCTGATCCGTGGATGCCCGGATTCCTTTGGGGGAGGCTGCATGGGGGACATAAGTATACGCTACGAACCCTTCAAGGAGATAATCGTGATGAACTACGTTAAGTTTCCCAGCGTCGAGGACCTTGTTCGGTTCGCCAACATCTCCGCTGGAGGAAAGACCGTTGGGGTCTACTGGGCGAACGGGGTTGTCTTTATCTACTATCCACTCTCCGGAACCAACACGGTCGCGAAGTCGATTATGGAGGAGGGGAAGGTCTACTGGACATTCGTAGGTTTCGCCTTGATGCCCGAGTATAAGTCGATAGTTGAGACTAGAGAGAAGATAATCGCCCCAGTCATTGACATGTCCGGAAGCCCAGTCTTCCAGAGGGTTGCTGAATGGCTGAAGCAGCAGGGGGGTGAAGCTGGAGGCTGCCTGTAACCAGCCGGAGCCGTAAAGTGAGTATGGAAAAGCTTTTATACTATATGGTTGCACTCTTAATCTTCGAGGGCTGTAAAATGGGGTATCGCTTTATCGAGCGGCAACGTTAAGGTGCGAATTTTTGACACAACCCTGAGAGACGGAGAACAGACACCTGGAGTTTCTCTAACACCCGAGAAGAAGCTCAGAATTGCCAAACAACTAGATGAACTCGGAGTGGACGCCATCGAAGCTGGCTTCGCAGCAGTATCTGAGGGCGAGATGGAAGCGATAAGGCTGATATCCAAGGAGAACCTGAGAGCCGAGGTCTACAGCTTCGCACGTGGAGTGAGGAGGGATATAGACGCAGTCTTAAAGAGCGGGGCTGACGGCGTCTTCCTCGTCATCCCAACATCAGATATGCACCTGAAGTATAAACTTAAGAAGAGTAGGGAGGAGATTCTAAAGCTGACTAGCGACTGCGTTGAGTACGCAAAGGATCACGGCTTGAAGGTTGAGCTTGGGGCTGAAGACGCAACGAGGAGCGACCTAGACTTTCTGAGGAAGATGATATCGGTTGGCGTCTCAGCCGGGGCGGATATAGTCTCACCATGCGACACGGTTGGAATACTAACCCCGGAGAAGACCTACGACTTCTTCTCCAACTTGAGGGGGGAGTTTCCAGACGTCCTCTTCAGCGCCCACTGCCACGACGACTTCGGGATGGCCGTCGCCAACACGATAGCCGCGGTAAGGGCCGGGGTTGGTGAGGTCCATGTAACCGTTAACGGGCTAGGTGAAAGGGCTGGAAACGCAGCCCTCGAGGAGGTGGTCGTAGCCCTAAAACTCCTCTACAAGATTGAAACATCGGTCAGGCTGGAACGCCTCTACGACACCTCCATGCTGGTCTCCAGATTGACCGGGATACCAGTCCAACCGAATAAGGCGATAGTTGGGGAGAACGCCTTCGTCCACGAGTCCGGCATCCACACCCACGCCATACTAGCCCACCCATTAACCTACGAGCCGATACCGCCAGAGCTGGTGGGCCGAACTAGGAGGTTGGCTGTTGGCAAACACGTAGGCTCTAGGGGTTTGAGGGCTGCCCTACAGGAGATGGGCCTGAAGCCGACTGATGAGCAGTTG
>Ga0180302_10001782_pt1 | contig 10329 bp, 9 predicted proteins | sample GuaBasSediGuay17_FD_121794 | JGI IMG/M metagenome (GOLD analysis project Ga0180302, IMG submission 121794) | Subseafloor sediment microbial communities from Guaymas Basin, Gulf of California, Mexico - Guay17, Core 4571-4, 12-15 cm | ecosystem: Environmental > Aquatic > Marine > Hydrothermal... | reverse complement strand
GGGCATATGGTACAGGTCTTGCTGGTTCAGGATAGAAAGGGTGGAGGAGACCCCATTGGACAACTCGCCCATCGAAGGGGAGATAATAGAGGACGAAGAGATGGCTACAGCGTAAGGGGGTGATGTGTTCGGGGCGGAACGTTTCTGTCTCGTGAGGGGGACGGCGGAAGGGGGGACGGAACTCAACGCATTCGACAACGCCCTGTTGGACGCAGGGATAGGGGACCTCAACCTCATCAAGGTCAGCAGCATAATCCCCCCCGGATGCCGTAGGGAGGAGTCCCTTCCGAAGTTCCCGAAGGGAGCCTTCGTGCCGGTCGTATGCGTGGCACACTTAGGGAAAGTCCCTGGGGATACGGTGGCGGCGGCCTTGGCCGTGGGGATAGGGCCCGAAGGTTTCGGAGTCGTCATGGAGGCGAAGGCCGCCAGGGGATCGGAGGCTGAGGAACTGGCGAGGGAAATGGTGAAGGAAGCGTTCAAGGTGAGAGACCTAAAGTTAACGAAGCTTTGGGCACTTTCGGCCGAACATCGGGTGAAGAGGACGGGCTGTGCCCTCGTGGCGTGCGTGTACTGGTGAACACGGCCTCATTAATAAAAGTTTTTCGGTGGAGGTGAGCTGGCATGCTGTAGGTAGGAAACATCCAAACAAGGAGGTGTGCCATGAGGGTCCTCGGCAGGCACTACCTGCTGGAGCTGTGGGGGTGCAACGAGAAGATCGGCGACGAGGCCGAGGTGCGGGATGCGGTGGAGGAGGCCGTGGATGCGGCTCAGGTGACCCTCCTGGGGGATGTGCATACTCACAAGTTCAATCCCCACGGGGTCTCCGCCATGGCCATAATCGCCGAATCCCACATCTCGGTGCACACCTGGCCCGAATACGGGTACGCTGCCGTGGATGTATATACCTGCGGGGAAGACGCCCGGCCGGAGAAGGCGCTCGAGGTATTTAAGAGACGCTTCTCGCCGGAGCGTATGGAGGTACATGAGATAAAAAGGGGAATTCTTGAATGAGTACTGAGGACGATAGATGGTTCACCGAGGCACAGACTGAGGGGGTTCGCCTCGGACTTCGGCTCGGGCGGGAAATCCTGGCACGGAGGACGCCGTATCAGGACCTCCTGCTCGCCGAGACGACGGAGCTGGGAAAGCTCCTGGCTCTGGACGGGAGGATTATGCTCACCGAGCGGGATGAGGCCTTCTATCACGAGATGTTGGTACATCCTGCCCTCTTCGGTCATAGGGACCCCCGCAGGGTTCTCATAATAGGAGGAGGGGACGGAGGGACCTTGAGGGAAGTCCTGAGACACAGGGAAGTTGAGGAAGCTGTGCTGGTCGAGATAGATGAGGAAGTGGTTCAAGGATGCGAACAATTTTTGGAATCCGTGCACAGGGGAAGCTTCCACGATCCGAGGACTAAGCTCGTATTCAAGCCGGGACAGGACTTCGTGAAGGAGGCTTATTTCGAATACGATGTCATAATCGTGGACTCCTCCGACCCGGTCGGACCTAACCTGCCCTTATTTCGGGAGGCCTTCTTCCGGGACTGCAAGAAGGCTCTGAGGCAAGGAGGTATGTTCGTGTGCCAGAGCGGCTCCCCCTTCTACTACCCGGAGGAACTCGAGGAGGTGTACGGGGAGCTCGGTAAGGTGTTCGGCCGTGTAGGGGTATATTTGGGCTTCGTGCCGACATATCCCTCCGGACTTTGGAGCTTCTGCATCGCCGGAGATGGTGAGCTTCCACTGGAGCCTCTGAGGGAGCCCAACTTCCCTACAAGGTACTACACCCCGGATGTGCACAGGGCCGCCTTCGTGCTTCCGAGGTTTGTGGAGGAGCTCTTGAGCAAGTAAAGGACATAGGGTGCAAGGGGTAAAGATGAGGCCGGGAAGCCGGTCTTTTGTTTTTGATGAGATGGGACGTCTAAGTTTTTTAGGGGCCGAGGAAGGGGAAGCTAAGATAGTGTTGTTCGGCGTCCCCTTAGAAGCTACGGAAAGCTTCAGAGGAGGTACGAGGTTCGCTCCGAACGCCATAAGGGAGGCCTCGCAGTCCATAGAATCCTACAGCAGGGTCTTCGGGGGCGACTTAGAGGAACTCGGACTGGCCGACGTCGGGAACTTGGAGGTCTCGGGGGATGTAGCCGAGAGCATAGGAAAGGTCTCTGAGCTGGTGAGGTCTTGGGCTTCGGAGGGCAAGAGGGTGGTTGCGCTCGGAGGGGAGCACACCATCACGCTGGGAGCAGTCAGAGGAATGGCTGAAGCTTTGGGTAGGTTGCAAGTTGTGGTCTTGGACGCCCATTCCGACTTCAGGGAGGAGTACCTGGGACTTTCGCTCTGTCATGCGACGGTATGTAGGAGGCTTTACGAGATGGGAGTTTTGGTGGGGGTGGCCGGAGTGCGCTCCTTCTTCGGGGAGGAGGGGGAAGAATTTGAGGGACTTCTATGTCACATAAAAGACCTAACTTCCCGCCTGGACCCTCAAGTTCCTCTGTACCTGAGCGTGGACCTGGACGCCCTGGACCCCTCCATCTGCCCGGGAGTCTCCAATCCCGAACCTGGAGGGCTCTCGTACGCCCAGGTTCTGGAGCTCTTCGGAGCCTTAAGTAAGTTCGAGGTCGTCGGAATGGACATCGTCGAGGGATGCCCCCCCTGCGACCCGTCGGGGATCACGATGGTCGTGGCCGCCAAGCTCGTGCAGGAGGGAACGGTAGCCTTTTGGAGGGATTATGAAAGGTAAGTTGAAGCTCTGGCCGATAGTCTTGGGAGCCTTTTCCCTCGGGGTCCTGGTAGGGTTCTTAGCATCTAAGGGGTCGGAGGAGCCCGAAAGGACCCCTTCTGAAAAGCTCGAAAAGGAGGGGGACTTCTCCTCATCCTTCATGGAACGACTCCCGGCACGGATGGAGGAATTGGGCATACGAAGGGAACTCGTCTCTGAGACGGACGAAGGGGTGGCGGTGGTCAAAGTCGCAGATGACCTCTCCCCTTTGGTGGTGAACTTGGAGATAACGAGGCTCGTGAAAGAGCTCGGAGGGAAGGTGTTCAGGGCGGTGGAATACGAGGATGGAAGGGTCAGGATGGATGTGGGGACGAGCGAAGGGCCGACCGACGTCGTACTGCTGTTACCATCCCCTGGAGTGCACAGGAGGACGGGAAAGATAGCCATCATAGTAGACGACTTCGGGTACCAGGACGACGAGCTCGTCCGAGGCTTCTGCGAGCTTCCGAGGGAGGTGGCCTTATCGGTCCTCCCGTTCAGGAAAAGGACGGCCCGGATAGCTGAGGAGCTATGTAAAAGTGGGCATGAGGTGCTCCTCCACCTCCCCATGGAACCTTACAAGGCGAACCCCGGGAAAGGGGCCATATATGTGAGGATGTCGGACGAAGAGATAGAAAGGAAGGTCAAGGAAGCTTTGAGCCAGGTTCCATGTGCCGTGGGGGTGGACAACCATATGGGCTCCAAGGCTACGGAGGACAGAAGGGTTATGAGGGCGATACTGAAGGTCTTGAGGAGGAGGGGCCTCTTCTTCGTGGACAGCAGGACGAGCGCCCGTTCTGTGGGATACGAGGTGGCGTTGGAGATGGGGGTGAGGGCGGCCAAGAGGACGAAGTTTTTGGACGTCGTGGAAAAGAGGGAGGCCATAGTCCGGACGCTTTGGGAGCTGGCCGATGCGGCGGCGGAGAAGGGAGCGGCCGTAGGAATATGTCACGCTAAGCCCTTGACCTTGAAAGTCTTGAAGGAGGAGCTTCCGAGGCTAGAGAAGATGGGGTTCTCGTTGGTGCCGGTCTCCCAAGTTGTCTCTACGGTGCGTGTAGCGAGGGGACTATGAAGAGGCTCTCCCAGCTTGCGGTGGCGAGGTCCCTGAAGCGTTTCCTGTACAACGGCGCTCTCTGGGGAGCTTACAGTCAGCTCGTGGCAGTCACCGGTCCCATATTCACCGGGTACGCCCTATGGATGGGCCTTAAGGAATCCGACATCGCCGCCGTCGCATCCGTAGTGGCGCTGGGGGGCTTGATACAGCCCTTCTCCTTTATGTTGGTGAGCCGGCTGAGGGACCAGAAGGCGTTCGTGGTGAGGGTCGGATTCTTGGAGATAAGCCTTGTGGTCTCGGTACTTTTAGTCCCATTTTTGACGAGCTCCACAGGAGCACGCCTCGCCCTGACCTCGGGGCTCGTCTTGGCGGGAACTTTCATGGGCCATCTCGTCTCCCCCCTCTACAACAGTTGGTTCTCCACCCTGCTTCCCGAGGAGATAAGGGCGAGGTTTCTGAGCAAGAGGATGGTGCTCGTGAGCTTGAGCGCCATGGCTGTGGGGTACATCTCGGGAAAATATTTGGATGTGGTGCATGGGGGATACCTCGGGTTCCTGACGCTCTTTATCTTCGCCTGGGCCGTGGGAGTGGGAGGATACGTACTCCTTGCGAAGGTCCCCTTTCCTCAGGAGGTCAGGGTGGAAAGGGGCACATCGCTCGGGAGGGTCATCCTCCTCCCGTTCCGACATCCGGAGTTCAGGAGGCTCCTGTCCTTCTACCTGACCTGGGCCTTCGCAGCTCTTATGGCCAATCCTTTCTACAACGTCTTTATGATCAGGGACCTCAGGATCAAATACGCCACCATAGGGATCTTCAACATCATCTACACGACGACCACGGTCCTGGGATACAGGTTCTGGGGAAACATCGTGGAGAGGTTCGGAAGCAAGCCGGTCCTTCAGGTGCTCATGGTTCCGAGGGTCGTTCTGCCGCTGATATGGGTCGTGCTCACCCTGGGAAACGCCCATATATTGCTTCCTGTGATAATGGTGGTAAGCGGCTTAACGTTCTCGGGCCTGACCGTAGCGGTGAACACGCTCCTCTTCGGCACCGTACCCGAGGGAGGTGAGAGGTCAGCGTTCTTTGCAAGCTGGGCCTTCTCAAACGGCCTGGTGTCGTCGGCGGCGTCCGGGTTCGGAGGTCTTTTGGCGCATCTGCTTTCTGGGTATGAGGCCTCGCTCGGGGGGTTCGCTTTGAACAACATCAAGCTCATATTCATCGTCTCCTCCCTCCTTCTCGGCGTGCCCATCTACCTCCTGAGGTGGGTATCGGACGTGAAGGCCAAGCCCGCCTCGTACCTCCTGGGCCAGGTGCTCAGGGGAAATCCCTTCGCCTTTGCGTACAACGCTTTCCTGTTCTCAAGGGCGAGGGAGGTGCGCCAGCGGGCCAGGGCGGCGAGGGCCATGGGGAGGTCCAAAAGTCCCATGGCCGTAGAAAGGCTGGTGCAGGCCATGAACGACGTGAGCCCAGAGGTCAGAGTTCAGGCGGTCAAGGGACTGGGGGAAACGGGTGCCGAGGAGGCCGTGGAGCCGCTCGTACAGGAACTTTCCGACGAAGAGTCGGATGTGAGGGCCGAGGCTGCGGAGGCTTTAGGGAAGCTTAGGCATCCTAAGGGAATAGATGCTCTATTTAAGGCTTTGGATTCCGAGGACATAAGGGTCCAAATAAGCGCTATAAGGGCGCTGGGGGACATAGGGGGAAAGGAGGTCAAGGAGCGACTTTACCGAAAGCTTCTGGGGCCGTTCAACAGGCTCCTCTTTCCCACCGTCGTGGAGGCCCTGAGCAGGCTGAACGACCTCAGGGTCGTCGTGCCGGCGTTGGAAGGGGTCCGAGGCTATCGTTCCTCGGTGATACGGCTCCAGCTCTTGAACGCAGCCTGCAGGGCCCTGGGAGCTGGGGACAGGTTCTACCGGTTGCTCTCCTTGAACAGGTTGGAATTGGCCGAGCGACTGTACGATATCCTGGAGAACATAAGGAAACAGCTCAGGAACCTTCCCCCCGAGCCCAGGGCAGCGGTCTCGGGAACATTGAAGGAGCTCGAGGCGGCCTTGGAGGAGGAGAGGTACGAGGATATGCCGGAGTTGGCCCTCGAACTTGCTGAGGAGTTGAAGGGGAAGGGAGAGACCTTCGAGGTGGGCCTCGAGGCTCTGAGGACCTTCTGCCAGCTCCACAGGGAAGGGAGGTCGGAAAGGCCGGAGATCTTTTCGGTGGTATGTCTGGCGAGGTTAGTGGAATGCTATTTTCCATCACATTCTCTCCTGTGACGACACTGTCCTAGGAGGATGCTCGCCGAAGGAGGTGATGAGGCTTGACTTTCCGGGAGATGAATTTGGGGGTCTTCGAGGGGAAGCCCATACCGCACGTCTTCTTCCAGCCTCGGATCGAGCCCTGGTATGCGTGGCACAAGGAGTTCGGGAGGCTTCCCGAAAGGTATCGGGATATGTCGCTCCTCGACCTCTTCGACGACCTCGGGGTCTCGATGCGATACGTGCACTACTACACGGGGATGCCCGACCCGGTGGTCTGGGAGTTCTCGCCCAAGGTCAAGGTGCACGACAGGAGGGAGGACGATGAGATCGTCCGGGTTTACGAAACCCCGCACGGGGAGTTGGTCGAAAGGTACAAGTTCACCGTTGACAGAACCTGGCGCAAGGTGGAGTTTCCCGTCAAGGAGCAGGATGACCTGAGAAAATTGCGTTGGCTCTACGAGAACACCACCTACAGGTTTTCAGCGGAGAACTTCGAGAAGGGCTCCGAGTTCATAGGAGAAAGGGGGGAGCCCCAGTTCTGGGTGCCGAAAAGCCCCTATCAAGCGCTTGCACAGATATGGATGAGGCTGGAGGATTTAATCTACGCCCTCGCCGACTGCCCGGGGGAGGTCGAGGACACGATGAGGGCGATCGACGACTCCTACGACGGGCTCTACGAGGAGATCATCTCTTACGGCAAGGTGAGGATCGTCAACTTCGGGGAGAACATCCACGACCAACTCCTCTCCCCAAGAATTTTCGGGCAATACATCCTTCCCTTTTACGAGAAGCGGTCGAACCAGTTGCGAAGGGCGGGGATGTTCACGCACGTCCACATTGACGGCTACTTCCGCTCGCTCCTTCCCTACCTCAAGGACATGCCCTTCGACGGCTACGAGGCGCTGACGCCGCTACCTCAGGGGGACGTCTCGCTGGAGGAGATAAAGGAGCACATCGGCGACAAGGTCCTCCTGGACGGGATTCCAGCGATCCTCTTCGTGCCGCCCTACACGAGGGAGGAATTGATGGAGATGGTGGAGAGGATCGTCGCCCTCTTCCATCCGAGGCTGGTTTTGGGCATCTCGGACGAACTTCCGGAGGGAGGGGAAGAGGAGGCCATCGAAAGGGTGAGGATGGTCGCCGAGTGGTGCAGAGGGCGTCGGGGATGAGGGGCGTCGAGGCCCTCAAGGACGACGCAAGGGACCTCCCGTGGAAGATTCCGGGAGATATAGCGGCCTACCCTTCCTCCGAAGTTGAAGGGAAGGACGCCGTCTTCCTCCTGGCCAGGAAAGGGAAGGAGAAGCTCTTGGTGGTCCGGTCCCGTTCTGAGGGGACGCTCGCCTCCTTCCAGGGGGAGACCTTGCGGCAGAAGGATGGGTTCCTCAAGCTCTGTCCCCTCAGCCACGCCAACGCCGTGGCCTTGAGGAAGGCCCTTCCGGAACTCGGTCCGAAGCTCGTGGGGCTCAGAACTTCCGTCGGCTTAGGGGACAGGCTCGGGCTCGCCACCCCGGGGCACATCCGGGCCGTCAGGGGCACGGGGGTCTTTCCGGTCCTCGCCCAGCAGTCGGTCAGGGAGATGTCCAGGACGGGAAGGACCCCGGAGCAGGTCCTGGACGACGCCACCTGGGGAGCCCTTCAGGAGGGCTGGACCGAGGGGTTCGGGGCCGACGCCGACCATCTGAAGACCCTAAAGGACATAGATTCCTGCGCGCGTGCAGGCTTCGTCATGTACACCCTGGACCCGAGCGAGTACGTGGACGACTCCGCCGGATCTTGCGATGTTGGAACTTTGGTTACGAAGTACGAGGCCCTACCGTGGGACAGGCTCGAATCTCGGCCCGAGGATATGCGCAGGATGTACTGCGGACGATCCTTCCAGGCGGGACCCTTCGTGTGGGTCCTTTCCGAGGAGACCTTCCTCAGGGCTGCGGTGAAGTACGGGAGGGCGATAGCGCACACGGTCGAGATGTACCGCCACCTATCTGATAAGGTGGAGGAGTACGAGCTTGAGATCTCCGTGGACGAGACTTCCTCCCCAACGACCCCCGAGGAGCACATCTTCGTGGCATCCGAGCTTACAAGGCTCGAGGTCCGATGGACGAGCCTTGCCCCGAGGTTCGTGGGGGAGTTTCAAAAGGGGGTGGACTACATCGGGGACCTGGACGAGTTCAGGGAACAGTTCCGCAGACATATGGCCGTAGCCAGAAAGTTCGGACCGTACAAGCTCAGCATACATTCCGGTTCCGACAAGTTTTCGATCTACCCTGTAGCTGCGGAGGAATCCGAGGGGCTCGTCCACCTCAAGACCGCCGGCACGAGCTACCTGGAGGCGCTGAGGGCGGTCTTCGAGCTTTCTCCCGAGCTCTTCAGGGATATAGTAGCCCTGGCCTTAGAGCACTATCCTCAGGACAGGGCGAGCTACCATGTAACAGCCGACCCCTCACGGGTCCCGGACCCCAAGACGGCAAGTTACGAAGCCCTCAGGGGCCTCCTGGACGACTTCCACGGCAGGCAGATCCTGCACGTCACATACGGCTCGGTATTGGAAAGGTTCGGGGAAAGGTTGAAGGAGGTGCTCGAGGAGGGTGAGGAAGTGTACTACGGTATGCTCGAGGCACATCTCGGGAGGCATATAATCCCGTTCTCGGCCGAGGGAGGTGGAGCATGACGGGAAAGGAGAGGGTGTTGAAGGCATTAGGCCACGAGGAGCCGGACAGGGTCCCTGTTATGGAGTACATCTTCGAGCACGGGATCATAGAGCAGGTCCTCGGAAGGCCGTCTTTCTGGAGGGGGCACTTCAAGGAGGTAAAGGCCTACTGGGAGGGGAGGAGGGACGAGGTCGTGGAGAGCCAAAAGAGGGATGTCGTGGAGTTCACCTTGGCTATGGGCTTGGACGGGGTGACGGTCTCGATGGTACCCCCCAAGGGGTTCCGACCCGAACCCCTCCAGCAGTTGGACGAAGAGACCTGGAGGGACTGGGAGGGGAACGTATACCGTTACAGCCCTCTGACCGAGGACCTTGTAATGATGGCCCCCAAAGCGTTGGAACCACAGAAGCCTCCCGAGGACCTGTGGGAGCCCCCCCAGGAGCCCGACCCTTCCGAGTTCGAGCTTATAGACCATGTGGTCAGGGAACTCGGGGATACGCACTTTGTGATCTCCAGGCTCGGTCGCAGGGTCCGTCCCCCCTACCCCAACCCGTTCGGGATGGAGGAGTGGATGATGCGCCTGGCCGAGGACCCGGAAGGGGTGAGGGAGGAAAGGATAAGGGGAGCGGAGGAGGCCCGAAGGACCATAGATGCCCTCTTCGCAAGGGGGGTGGACACCGTCCTCTTAGAGGCGGACTACGGCAGCAGCACCGGGCCCATGATGTCCCCCGAGACCTTCCGGAGGGCTATACTTCCCGGAATGAAGGTGCTGTGCGGACATATCAAGCGCCACGGAGCGCCCGTGATATTCCACTCATGCGGCAAGAACAGGCCTCTTTTGGACATGTTCGTGGAGGCGGGGGTGGACTGTTACCAGTCCATACAGCCCGAGGAGGACATAGTGGGCCTAAAGAGGGACTTCGGAGATAGGCTCTGCCTATGGGGCGGCATAAACATAGACCTGCTCGTGCGTGGGACGCCCGAACAGGTAAAGGCCGAGGTCAGAGAGGTGATACTTGGATGCAAGGAGGGAGGTGGCTTCATCCTCGGAGCCTCCCACAGCCTCATGGCCGGCACCAGGGCCGAAAATTACAGGGCTGCCCTGAAGGCCTTAGAGGAGGTGGGATGGTACTCGTAGTCACAGCACTTCAGTCCCGGCTGTATCTTCGAGGACCTCAGACCGAGGAGGAGACATGACCCTGGTCGGGATAATCTCGGACACCCACGACAACAGGCCCCTGATCAGGAAGGCGGTGGAACTCTTCAACGAAAGGGAAGTTAAGTTGGTCCTCCACGCAGGGGACTTCATAGCCCCATTCGTGGCTAAGGACTTCGAGGCCCTAAGGTGTCCCCTTGTAGGGGTCTTCGGCAACAACGACGGGGAGGTGGAGGGGCTTAAAAGGGCCTTCAGGAAAGTAGGGGAGATACATCGGGGGCCTCATTCCTTCACTTACGAAGGCAGGAGGATAGCGCTCATGCATGAGCCCAAGGGGCTGGAGGAGTTCCTGAGGCAGGAATACGACCTCGTGGTGTACGGCCACACCCACGAGCCGGAGGTAAGGGAGGGGAGGCCGCTCGTGGTCAACCCAGGGGAGGCGGGGGGATGGCTCCACGGAAGGTCCACGGTCGT
>Ga0180302_10001781_pt1 | contig 10330 bp, 8 predicted proteins | sample GuaBasSediGuay17_FD_121794 | JGI IMG/M metagenome (GOLD analysis project Ga0180302, IMG submission 121794) | Subseafloor sediment microbial communities from Guaymas Basin, Gulf of California, Mexico - Guay17, Core 4571-4, 12-15 cm | ecosystem: Environmental > Aquatic > Marine > Hydrothermal... | reverse complement strand
CTCCAGAGGGATGTCCTCCCTGATTATCCTCCTCATCTCTTCCTCTATCCTACCCAGATCCTCCTGGGTGAAGGTGTGCCCTCCTAAGTCGAAGTCGTAGTAGAAACCGTCCTCTACTGGCGGCCCCACGCCAAGCTTGGCGTGAGGGAACAGCCTCTTGACAGCCTGGGCCAGTATGTGGGCCGAGGTGTGCCAGTAGGTCTTCCTGCCCTCCTCCGAGTCGAAGTCAAGGATCTCTACGAGCTTCCAATCCCCCTCTATCCGCGCGGTCAGGTCCACGAGCTTGCCATTAACCCTAGCCACGAGCCCCGAGTTCGGCGGTATTACGTCGAGTATCCTAGCGCCTACCTCGCCCTTAAGGATACTGCCGTCTGGCAACCTAACTATAACGCTACTCAAACACGACACCTCCCTGAATAGTTTCAGGGAATCGGGGTGCGGGAGAGCATCCGCTAGAAGTATCATGGAAGTCCTTAGTGGGCTGTTTGATGACCACCCATACTCCCGCACCCTAACTCGGGTGAGACCCCGGCTAAGGCTATATAAAAGTTGCTTGTGCCTACGCGACTCTCCGAGAGGAGACTGCATCACTCCTCGCGCGCTTTAGGCTCCCTGACGAACAAGAGGTACACGGCAGCGCGCCCTAGAGTTACCAGGGCCGCAGCAATGAATGCCAGTCGCGGGCTGATTGAGTATAGGAAACCGGCTACCGGCGCCACCGCAGCCGTACTAAGCCTTATGAGCACGTTCCCCACAGCCATGCTCCTACCCCTTAGCTCTCTAGGCGTTAGATCCCCCAGAAGGGCGCTTAGCGAGGGCCATATGAAAGACGAGGCCAGCGAGACTAGTACAAGAGAGACTGCTGCCGCAGCGAAGCCCTCAAGCAGTACAAAGGACAGTATACCAATGGCGCTGACGAAGAAAGCTAGGGCTATCGCTCTGTTCCTGTTCCTTATGCGGTCTATGAAGCTTAGGCAGAGCAAGGTCACGACTAGAGACATTAGAGTGCTGGCCGAGTTGGCGACTCCCCACTCTACGTTACTTATCCTCAGAACCTCAATGGCATAGATTACTCCGTACAGACCGAGCGTTAACGCGCCGAACGCCCCGAGGACGGACCTCTCTAGCATTATCACTATGACCGATCTGGGCAGCTGCCTCAGAGCATCGACATAGCCCATGAGCATCTCTGAGAGCGAGAACCCACCCCTCTTCTTGACCTCTATCGTCTCTCTCAAGTAGGCCGTCCTAATTGCTGCTGCCGCGAGGGTTATCAAGGCTAGGGCCAAATAGCCCAGCCTGAACCCTGCGATCCCGAGCATGTCGATGAGGTACCCTCCCACAATAGGCATGAAAAGCCAAGGGGCGTTGCGGACCACCACGGACACTGCCCACCCCCTGCCCCTATAGCCGGGCGGTAAGGAGTCGGTGACTATGGCCATCAGAGCAGGCTGATGGAAATGAAGTGCCTGGTCCACAGCAGCCAGCACTAGGAGTTGCCTCCAATCCTGCACTAACGCGTAAAAAATGAACAAAGTAGCTAGACACCAGGTCATAGCGACGATTATCCTTCTTCCATTCTTGTCGGTGATGTATCCTCCGGGGAGCATTAGGACCAGGCCAGCCAGCGCCGCCGCACTCTGAACCAAGCCTATCTCAACGTCCGTGCCGCCCAGCATCTTAACGTATAGGCTGAAAAAGGGGTGGATTAGAGCGAAACCCAACGAGAGAATAAGCCATGTGAACAGTATCACGCCAGCGTTTCCCCTGAGAATGACCCTTAGGTCCCTCAGGCTCGTTACCAGCGACGCGCCCAGTCTCGCTCTGCGGCTCTCCGACACAGTCCTACCGCACCATAAGGGCCGGAGGACGCCTAATAGTTTGCTGCGGAAATAAAGGGATTGACCCTACGCAGCCAGGCGCTAGTGCGGCTCACAGCGCGAGGGCGAGCCACCGCGCACCAATTTGGAGTACAGCCGGAGGTAGTCGCGCAGATGCCTGGTTATTAGAAAATTCCTCCTCACGTGCTCTCTGCCAGCCCTCCCCAATGCGTCGCGAAGTCTCTTGTTGCGTAGCAGAAGCAAGACCTTCTCGGCGGCCTCTGCCACGCTTCTCGCTAGGAAGCCCGTCTTCCCATCAATAACCTGCAGCTTGATGCCTCCAGCGGGCCTAGCCACCACGGGCGTCCCCTTCCATAAGGCCTCTGTGACGGCTAGGCCGAAGCCCTCCCTTATGCTCATCTGCAGAGCTACGTCGGCCATTCGCTGAAACGCGTTCACCTCCCTGTCGCCGACGCCAACCAGGTTCGTCAGGAAATGGACGTCGTAGTCCTCGCCTGCGTGCCTAACCGCCTTCTCAAAATACACCCATCCCTCGGGGTCGTCGTGAGCCATGCTGGCGACTAGAAGAAGCTGCACGCCCGGCTCCCTCTCCCTCACCTTCCTATAGACGTCGATCGCCCCCAGGGGGTCCTTCCAGGGGTCGAACCTAGCCACTTGAATGAGTATGGGCCTCTCGGAGTCAACGTCGTACTTCTCCAGGACTCTGAGAGCTTCGTCCTCACTCATCTCCCGGTTCTTCTCCGAGAGGGGGTCTATCGATGGGGGCATTATGAACGCCTTCCCCGCACCGAGGCCGGGCTGCACGTAGTCCCGCATGTGGAATACGTACGCGTCGTAAAGCGCGACGAAGCGTGACAGGAAATCCCACACGGGCTTGTGGGGAGATGACGCATCGATATGGCACCTCCACACCCACTTACCGGCGTCTCGCCGGAAGGCTCTTATCGCCAGGGGCTGCGGGTCGTGTATCACGACAATGTCCTTCTCAAGATCTAGGCGCTCAGCGTTCTCCTTGTTAACGCATAGGTACAGCTCCCTCATCTCCTCGGTCAGCGAGACCTCCATCCCCTGAACGCCATGGTGCAGGAGCTTGGTGACTTTAAAGAACTCGGGCGGGGCCTCCATGACCTCCCACTCGGCCCTCAACCCCACGGACCTCATGAGAGGCAGCATACTGTGGAGTATCTCAGCGACTCCGCCGCCGAACGAGGTCGAGTTCACGTGAACCACCTCAAGGCCGCTTACCCCTTCGGCCAAGGACAGTAACTGCGAGATCTCACTCTCCGGAACAAGGCCCCTATACTCCGCTAGATCCCGCCTCCTTCCGGGCTCTACTTTCAATACAAGCACCCCTAACGGATTATCTCAAAGACCAGGCCCTCTCCGTCCTCGAGCCTGGCCCCTATGCCGCCAACCCTGACGAGCCCCCTGCCCGTGTCAAGCACTATCGACGCTATGCCATCGTCTATCACCTTGTCCTTAACCACCCCCTCGACCACGACTTCCTTCCCGCTCTTGAGGTCGAGCCCCTTGACCCTAAGCCTGTCGCCGTTACGCACCCTGTGGATTATTGCCCATATGGACACGAACCTCCCCTTGAGCACAGGGGGCCGGCTTACGAGGACCGAGGTGTTGACCAGCGAGCTGTAGAACAGGTCCATGAGCGCCCTAGCAAGGACCGGCTCCGTAGTGAGTATTGTATACTCTATGGTAGGACTGCTTATCGCACCGGCTGTCAGATCGGTAAGGGCTATTGATAGCGAAGAGACCTTCCTCGCGTACAGCTCAACCCCGGCCTCTACAAGGTCCTTAGAACGTGCCAATTCATTCACACTACCGTAGCAGACCAGCGTGACGTTGACCCCCCTGCTCGCAGCCCAGATTATGTCGTCCGTGAGCTGGTCGATGAGGAAAGGCTCCGAAGCTAGCAGTATCTGGTGCTTGGCGCGGCGGAGGAGCGGGGGTACTATGTCCCTGAACCCGAACTCGACGACCCACGTCGTCTTCTCTTCGTAGCCCCCAACCATCACCGCGTTGATGAGGCTTAACACGCGCTGGCACACCGACTCAAGCCTCCTCTTCTCCTTCTCCACCAGGGCGCGGAGAGCGACGTTGGGGTCCACGGGCTTGTACCTCCGAGGCTTCCCCTCTACGACCTCTATGAGCCCCTTCTCGCTGAGGCGGCGGGTGACGTCGTACACCCTGCTGTGCGGTATGCCGCTCCTCTTCACGAGCTCGCTCGCGTTGAGCGTGCCCCCTTTTAGGAGGGTCAGATACACTGCCACCTCGTACTGGCTGAGGCCGAGGGCTGTCAGGCGGCTCTTCAGCTCTTCCAATATTTCAGTATGTTTATATACTGTCACGATAAAACTTAAATAGGCGAATATTAATAAATTTTTTGTACCACTGGAAGGTGGTAATATGAAGTTAGAGCACGTCTTGCTGGCTCTGCTCCTGGTAGTGATAGTAATTCAGGGAGTGCTTATAGTGCAGTTGCAAACCGCCGTCTCCACGCTAACGGCCAGGCTGGATGAGATAGGGAGCAAACTGGAGGCTACCACCAGGAAGCTAGGCGAGGTCACAGCCACTCTGGAGGAAGTGCGAGAGAAAGTGGGGGCGCCGCCCCCAGCACCAGCACCTCCGGCTAAAAAAGTCGAGCTCGTGGTCTTCAGCTTATGGGGAGGAAAGGAGGAGGAGAACTTCCTCAAGGCGCTCAAGGCATTCGAGGAGAAGTATGGAATCAAGGTCAAACATGTCGCTCAGACCACCGAAGGGCTGATGATAGGGCTCCCCGCGCAGTTCGCCGCGGGCAAGAGCGTCGCGGACGTAGTCATAGCCCCGTGGCCGGCCTGGATAAGGGAGCTTGCCAAGCAGGGGCACCTGCTTGAAGTGACCGACCTCATAGACCCGACGAAGTACCCGAAGTCCTACGTAGACATGGTGACCGTCGACGGGAAGATCTACGCGGCCCCATTCAAGGCCTGGGCTAAGCCCGGCTTCTGGTACAGGAAGTCGTTCTTCAAGAAGCACGGCCTGACGCCGCCGAAGACTTGGGACGAGTTCTTGGCCCTCCTAGACAAGTGCAAGGGTATACCCGGCGTTGAGGCCCCGATAGCGAGCGGCGACGGTGTCGGATGGCCCCTGTCGGACATGACCGAGGCATTCATAATAAACAGGGGCAGCCCCGACCTCCAGCTGAAACTCGTGAGCGGCGAGATAACCTTCGACGACCCGAGGGTCAAAGCGGTGTTCGAGGAGCTCGCCGACCTCCTCGCGAAGGGCTACTTCAGCGAGCCCGACGAGTGGACCGCTCAGATCGACAAGCTCTGGGAGGGCAAGTACTGCGTCTACTTCATGGGCAACTGGATGACTACGATGCCGCAGGTCAAGGACGTAAACGATCTAGGCTTCTTCCCGTTCCCCGAGGCTAAGGGAGTAGTCGCTGGCGGCGACTGGGCGATAATACCCAAGTACACTGAGCACCCGGAGGAGGCCAAGCTCCTGCTGAAGTTCCTCGCGGGCCCCGAGGCCCAAGAGATCATGGTTAGAGCTGGCGGGTTCCTTGCGACGAACAGGGACGTGCCCGCAGAGGCCTATAGCCCGGCGGACAAGGCGGTGGTCGACTTCATAAACACGCCTGGACTCGTAGTCGTGCCAGACCTCGACGACGCGATAGGAGGAGACTTCCAGCTAGCGTTCTGGGACCAGCTTAAGTTGCTCTGGGTGTCGCCGGACGCGCTGCCCGACGTCCTGGAGGCCCTCAAGGAGGCACACTTAAAGACGCTAGGCAAGGCTTAAGGCAGTCGGGGTCAGTATGCGGACTAAAAGCAAAATAGTCATTTTATTTTTGCTACCCTCCCTTCTCCTCCTAACAATCTTCGTTGTGGGCCCGATGCTCTACACCCTAGTGATGAGCTTCCTAGAGTGGGAGGGAATGGCGGTAAAGGGCTTCGCCGGGCTCAAGAACTACGTGGACGTGTTCTCCCGCAGAGAGATATTCAACCCCAGAGGGCTGAGCAGGGGGAAGCCGCCGTTCGGCGCTTTCGTCCATAACGCGATATGGATCCTGATACACGTGCCCCTCTCAACCGTTCTAGGCCTCGTGCTCGCAGTGATACTGAGAAACGTTAGGGGAGCCACCATAATAAAATCGATAATATTCCTCGGAATGGTCACGCCTATGGTCGTGGGAGGCGTTCTGCTGAGGTTCATCTACGACAAGAACGCGGGGGTGGTCAACGAGTTCCTGCGCGTAGTCGGCCTCGGGAACCTCGTTAGGACTTGGACAGCGTACCCTGACACGGCGCTCTACTCCCTGATACTGGGCTCCGTGTGGATCTGGACTGGGTTCTCGATGATAGTCTACTCCGCGGGCCTCGAGACCATACCCGACGAGCTCATAGAGGCCGCCAGGATAGACGGTGCCTCCGAGTTCAGGATATTCAAGGACATAATAGTCCCCCTCCTCAAGCCCGCGACCATAGTCGTCGTCACGATGAGCGTACTGTGGGTGCTGAAGATCTTCGACATAGTCTACGTAGCGACCCTGGGAGGGCCCGGCAAGACCTCAACGGTCCTAGCACTGGAGATGTACCTAGACGCCTTCTTCAAGATACCGCCGAACTATGGCACTGCAGCGGCTCTGGCTACAATACTCACTCTGATCACGCTTGGGGTAGCGGTCTATGTCGTCAAGTACATGGTGGTGAGGTAGGTGAGGGTGAGGCTCACAACGGTACTGGTGCACGTAGTCGCCTGGGCCGTCGCGCTTATATGGCTCGTGCCGTTCCTAGGCGTCTTCATGACGTCCGTAAGACCCTACGAGGAAATAGTGAGCGGATGGTGGCGCTTCGAGAGGTTCACTGTGACCCTAGACAACTACTTCTACGTCTGGAACCACGAGACCGCGCCCATTAGCAGGGCGATGGTGAACTCTTTCCTGATAGCCATACCCTCCACAATAATACCGATATTCGTGGCGTCGCTCGCCGCCTACGTCTTCGCCAGGTTCAGCTTCCCGATAAGGGACCTCCTCTTCCTGACCATAGTCGTTCTCATGAGCCTGCCGCAGCAGATGGTCATAATCCCCGTGTTCCTCCTGGAAAGCCAGCTCGGTCTCTGGAACACACACGTCGGCCTGATACTGCTACACTCGGCCTTCGGCCTCCCTTGGATAATACTGTTCCTGAGGAACTTCTTCGTCACGCTGCCCGTTGAGCTGGAGGAAGCGGCCAGGGTCGACGGGGCCTCGGACTACACGATATTCTTCAGAATAGTGCTGCCCCTGTCGCTCCCCGCCCTGCTGTCCATAGCCGTCTTGCAGTTTAACTGGGTTTGGAACGACTTCTTCTTCGCGCTCATAATCCTCGCCTCCCCGGAGAAGTACGTGGTCACGCAGACGATACCCATCCTCAAGGGGAGGTACTACATCAGGTGGGACCATATGGCGGCGGCCTCTGTCCTCGCCCTCTCGGTACCACTCCTCGTGTATGCGTTCCTCCAGAAGTACTACATCAGGGGAGTAGTCGGGGGCACCATCAAGGGCTAAGAGTGCCTAAAGACGAAAACCTTTTCCCCTACTCTTTCTCGGTCTTAACGACGCCGCGCTATGATGGTGCTAGTGGTGGGACTACTTGAGAACGATTCGGGGAAGACAAGCGTCGCAACTTCCCTCGTCCGCGAGGCCAGAAGCAGAGGGATAAAGGCCCTAGGGGTCAAACCTGTAGGGGGCCATAGCGCATGGGGGCAGTACGACACTCTCGTCAGGAGCCTTAAGTACAGGATGTTGGTAGGCGAGGACGCCTATAGACTCTGGCTGGCATCGGGCAGGGCGGAGCCTTTAGAGGCCATATCACCGCTAGACGTGCTAACGGCGCCCCCCGACCCGGAGAACGTTCGCAGCTTCGAGGAGTACCTCGGGCTAAGCGAGAACATAGCCAACGTGGCCGTCATGCTAAGGGTTACCAGGCTCAAGGGGGACAGGTTTGTCACGAGGCACTACTTGGCCGAGGAGAACCTCGAGAAAGCGGTTTCCCCGCTCAAGGACGATATACGCGAGCTCGCAGGGCTTGTGAAGGCCGAGAGGATAACGGGAGAGGAGCTCTTGGAATTAGCCGCTAGGGCCTCTGAGCACGTCGATTCCATCCTCAGGCGCCTGCTGCCGAAGTACGAGCTGTTTGTGGTTGAGTCGTTCAACAATGCTGCCTTGCCAACGCCCCTCTGTCTGGAGGCTGACTGGGTAGTCCTAGTTGCCCCTGGAAGAGCTTACGTCTACCAGGGAGACAAGTACTCCAAGGCCGTGGAGAGCCTGGTATCAATCAGGGGCCCCAATATTACTACCCTAGAGGTCAGTAGGTATCTTAAGCCTCTCGGAACGGTAGCGCTACTCCCGAGAAGCAAGAGCGACCTCGACTCCGCCGGGAGCGACACGAGGGAGCTAATGAATTTTCTCAGAACCTAGGTCCGGCAGAGGTCAGGAGCTTTCGAGTGCCCTCCGGCGACACCGAGGCAAGGCTTATCTTCAACGCTCTGAACGCTTGACTGGTGTCATGATGATTGCCAGCGACAGCTATGACTACGAAGAGATAGGCATCAGCATCAGGCGCGCTGTAAGGCCCGCCAGAGTAGTCTTCGCGGTGCTAGGCCTGGCGCTCCTCGCGATCCTCCTGTCCAGAAGCCTGTTCCAGGTCGGCCTCGGTGAGGTAGCCGTGGTCGTGGACCCTGTCACCAAGACAGTAAGCAGGCCCATAGTAGGGCCCACGCTGGCCTTCAAGCCCCCGTGGGCCTACATTGTTAAGGACTACGTGGGCGTGGAGGCCATAGACATGTTCTTTGAGCCCCCACGCGACTACCCGGCGGTCTTCGCCCTCACCAAGGATGGGGTGTCCGTAGACGTCGATATAACGATAAGGTACAGGGTCAGGCCCGAGTATTTCGACCTCCTCGTCAGGAACTACCCCGCCTTGAACTACGAGGAGGACTTCCTAGTCGCCACGGCCCGTCAAGTCGTGAGAGAGGTCGTCGCCAAGTACGTGCTCACCGATCTCATCGAGAACCGCGCGCTCGTCGCCAGGGACGTCGAGTCGTCCATCGAGGAGAGAATACGCGCCGATCCCGTCATAGGCAGGGCTCTCAAGCTACTGGGCGTGAACATGAGGAACGTCCGCATACCCGACGAGATCCTCAAGGCGATAAACGAGAAGATAGCCGCCCAGCAGTACGCCATAAAGGCGGAGTACGAGCGCAAGGCTAAGCTCATAGCCGCGAACGCCACGGCGGAGGCCCTGCTGATAGAGGCCGAAGGGCGCGCTAAAGCCCTCCTGATCCTCGCTGAGGCTCAGGCTAAGTCGATAAGCCTGCTTGCGAACATGACAGGAGTGCCCCCCACTAAAGTGGTGGAGTACTACTTCTACCTAGAGGCCGTAAAAGAGGCCGCGGCGAGCGGTAAGTCCGTGCTCGTCATAGGCCAGGGGGGAGTGACTCCCCTAATAACCCCAGGCGACTAGACCCCCTACAGCGTTGAGAACCTGTAGTGTATCCTCGTTTTGAACTCCGCCCTCCTCCCCCTGTTCCAGTTACTTAAGGGCCTGTAGTAGCCTACTATCCTGCTCCATACGTCCGTCTGCGAGCCGCAGTTCGGGCACTCGTCGTGCACCCCCACAGCCGACCACCCGCACTTCCTGCAGATGCTCTGCGTGGGCGTGATCGAGAAGTAGACGACACTGGTGTTCTCGACTACGTGCCTGACGAAGCTCCTCAACGCGTCGGGGTCCGGGCTCTCACCCAGGAATATGTGCATCATGACCCCGCCTGTGAACTCGCGCTGAACCTCGCCCTCCCAGAGCGCCCTCGTGTATAGTGGCACGTCAGCGTAGTAGGGGACCACGCTGTTGCTGTAGAAGACGTCAGGACCCTCTCCGGGGATTAGGACGTCCTCTCTGCCGCTGAACAACCGGGCGTCTAGTGCCGCTAGCCTGTAGCACGTAGACTCGCCAGGTATCTCCTCGACGTTGTAGAGAACCCCGTCGAGCTTGGCGTACTCCTCCGACAACCGCCTGACGTACTCGACGATGCGCCTCTCTATCTCCACGGCCTCCTTCATGGCCTTGGCCGAGCCCTCCGTCCACACCGTGGGGTCGCGCATGAAGTTGGCGGCGGCTTCAGGGAGCCCTATGAGCCCTATCGTGTTGTAGTGGTTGCCGAAGTGACCTAAGTAGGTCCTGGTTATAGGGTACAGCCCCGCTTCGAGAAGCCTCATGTACCTCGCCCTTAAGACATTGAGTACCTTGCGGGCGAGCCCGCAAGCCTCGCGGAGCCGCTCTTCGAGGTCCTCCCACTCACCCTTGCTGAGGGCGGCAAGCCTAGGCAGGTTTACTGTCACCACGCCAATGCTCCCGGTTCCGTCGGGTACTGCCCAGACCCCTCTGGCATTACCACCCCGAGTAAGCGCGAGCCCCGCCCGAAGCTTCGACACATCTATCGTTAGTCTG
>Ga0180302_10001779_pt1 | contig 10331 bp, 10 predicted proteins | sample GuaBasSediGuay17_FD_121794 | JGI IMG/M metagenome (GOLD analysis project Ga0180302, IMG submission 121794) | Subseafloor sediment microbial communities from Guaymas Basin, Gulf of California, Mexico - Guay17, Core 4571-4, 12-15 cm | ecosystem: Environmental > Aquatic > Marine > Hydrothermal... | reverse complement strand
TTTTATTTAGTATTCACATAGGAAATCTTTCACAGATGAAAATGTTGTGTATTATTGTGAGTAAGATCATTAGATTTTTAAATTTAATTATAGGTTATTTCGGTTCAGCCGATGACTGATACAAATGAAGTAAAGGTCTTAGTTTTTTGATTTAGATCAAACACTAGTCTCTACAGATTTGGAAAAAATTCTTAATATCGTAATTCCTATATATATTTCCGGTCGTAAGGGCATCTGTTATGGGGGTGCATGGAAATTGTTTTATGATGAGCTAGAACGTTTAAAGAGACGTCCGAAGCACTTTTCTTTAGCTTGGAAGCAATATCTCAAGTTGCTGGAATTAAATATGATGATCTAGTAGAGGTTCTTTCGGAATTGTGTCACATTTGTGTTAGACCATATCCACATGTCGTTGAAACGTTAGAATTTCTTAAGGAAAAAGTATAAAAATCGTTGTTTTAACGGATACTGATGCAGCTATCGCACTTCATAAAGAATGCTGCGGGGATTTCCAAGTTCATTGAGAAAATCATTTCGGCAACTGAGATTTTTGGAAGCAGAAAGAATTCGTATATTTATCAGAAATTATTTGAATTTCTGAAGACCTTAAATTATGTTAGTGATAAAAAGCAAATACTTGTAGTTGGTGATGATATTGAAAGAGATTATAACATGCCGAGACAGGCAGGGTTACAAGCATTATTGCTTTCGAAGGAAAAAGTTGTTCCTGAATCTATTAGGAGCTTAAAAGATTTAATATCTTTTTTTAAGTAAAAGATTTCGCCGCTAAATGAACATGCATTATGTTTGTTTCTGGCTTTGATATAATAAATGTCATTTAATCACAAGAACTATCGAAAAGAGGTTTAAGTATTGGACATACTATGGTTGATTTCGTCCTTTCTATGAGTAATCGTTCTTCTTGGAGAAATTGATATGTTTATAAGAGAAGCTCATACGATAAGTGGAATCATCATGGGAATCTTGGGAATTTTGCATATATGAATTGAATTCAAAATTACGAAGCGTGAAAAGTGATTTCATATTACAATAAAGAATCTATCATGTGTTCTCTTTGGTTATTTTTCTAATATAATCGTCTTTTAATAAGATTTTGAATATTTTTGAGAGTAGTTCAAATTACAAAAACAAGAAAAGTGTTGAGCTTTTAGCATATGCAAAACAATTTTTGTATGCGAAAATTCTACAGGCCCCAGCAATAAAATCCGCTACTTGTAATCTAGGGCTTTTGTGTGAATCCTCTAATGTGATTTTTGATTTTATCCCAATTTGCAAAAGTGCTACCGCTAATTTTTCTGGTTTATGTGCTATGTTTCGGTCAATTATGATCTCTAAATTACTTGAAAATCTCAGCATAATGAAAATAGCTAGTGCTAATCTTGCTATTGATGCTCCAAATCTTCTTGCGATGATTTGAAAATAAGGGGTGAATTTCATATTAGATGTATTAAAACGGACTCCAAGAATCAAGCATCCCTTATTTGAAAGTTTGGATAATAATGGTGCAAGTAGCATCCCCGTAATTGTCGCTTGATCTAATCTTATGCCGTGGTCTTTCAAGAGTTTAAATACCAGTGATAATTTTGCTTCCTCATTTTTTGAGTAAATAATACCAAATTTTCTAAGAAATGAGCTATATTCCTTCAAAACAATCTCCAAAAGAACTGATTCCAAACCAGGTTTTGAACTATGACGCATCCATAAGCGACTATAGAACCTTTCGCAGATTCGTCGACGAAAGCCTTTAGCATCCTCAAAACCATGTGCTCTAAAAGTTTTTATTAGAAATACATTACCATATTTTTGGAATGAGCCCGGAAGGGTTAGTCCCGACCGGGTGACGAATCCTATGATTCACTGAAATTCCTCTGGAGTATAGGTTAAAATAATTATTCGTAATTAATGCATTATGCCTACGTTAATTCTCATGTTGAGAATTTACAAATATTCTTTAATGGACATACTTCGCACTTCGGTTTTGGTTTACAAATTGTTCTTCCAAGGTGTAATAATGCAAGATGCAAAAAGACTCTTTCATTTTTTGGAATTAATGGTTCTATGATTTCTCGAGCCTTATAAATATTTGCATTTTGCGGTACCACTTTTAATCTCTTTAAAACTCGTAGAATATTACTATCAACTATAAAATATTTTTCTCCAAACAAAGCTACGAGAATCATATCTGCTGTTTTTGGTCCAATCCATGGAACTGACAGCAATAGTTTTCTAGCAGTGCGTGTATCGAGATTTAAGAAATTTGAAATTCCTCCAACACTAATTATTATCTTAGCTAACTTTTTAAGCATAATCACTCGTCTCCTGACAAATCCCACCATTTTAATGCTATGAGCCAATCTTTCATTAGGCATATTCATGATATCCTCGGGTGTTCGAAACGCTCTTCGTAGCCTCTCTATGCATTTAATCACTTGTTTATAGCTTGTTCGTGATGAAAATGCTATAGCAATCATTATTTCCCATGGACTATAATCAGCATTTTTCCACCATTCTTGTGGTTTATACCACTTCTTCAAGCGTCTAATGATTTCAGTAATCAACTCGTGCATAATCTCATGCACTTTCTAATCAAGCTAAAAATCTAAAATGAATACTTTAAGAAAAATACACATTAATTTTTGTGCAGGGGAAATATTTAATTCTCCTCAAACACATTTATTAATTCTATTTTAATGTTTATTTTATAGATGATGAAGAGGAGAAGAGCAGATTTTGATGAAGAGGCGACGCTCGGCTGATACATTACCAATTATCTTGAACATACAATCCTTTAAAACAAGAATTCACAACATGAATTTTGATTTTAGACATCAAAAAGCGTCAAATAGTATACTTTTTAGCTTTCAATGAATTTCTTAATGAAATCTAACGTTCGCTCAAACATTGCCTTATATAGTTTTTCTCCCTTTTCCTTTGATGCTTTTGTCGGATCACCAATAGCACCCGTGTCTGTAAAGTCATCAGTATTCCAAGGAATTACCACCTTATTCTTTTCCCACAATGCCATATATGGAATTTTTGGTGTCTTTATATTCGGTCTCCTTATTTTACCAACCCGTACTTTATCTGGTATTTCAATAAGAGCCGTGCTCGTTTCAAATTCACACGCATGCCCCCATATTTTGCTCTCTACAACTTTTTCAATCACATCACTTATAAGCTCCCACGGATTTATCAATACAACCCTCATGCCAAGATCGTCAGATATTCTACGTATAACTAATTTCAGAGCATCAATATTTCCTCCATGACCATTAATTATAATCATTCGTTCAACTCCATGACGATACAAACTTTCTGCGATCTCGTACACTAGCGCCATTAAGGTTTCTGGTGATATTGTTATCGTACCAGAAAAATTCATATGATGCGGAGAAACACCATACCATATTGGAGGCAAAACGAGAACCTCACTTTTTAACTCTTTTGCAATATCCTCAGATAATTTAATCACACCAAATGTGTCAGTACCTAATGGCAAATGAAGCGAATGCTGCTCACAACTACCCACGGGAAGAATAACGGCTTTTAACTTAGGAATAAGCTTTTCTATTTCATCCCATGTATAATCTTGCCAGTATATCATATTCACAACCCAATATAATATTCATAATAAATATGTCATTAGAATTCAATTAGTCAAAATGATTCGACCTCAGTCTTAATCTAGTAATTAGATAAATTCAAAGTTGATTATGTGCATTCATGGTAGCATTAGAAACATCCAGTAGCTTATTATATTTGTGCTAAAATTATAGATTTTAGAGGATTCTAATGACAAACCACGAGCATGATAGTATTCGTTGGCACATTGAAGCATTAAAAAGGACCGAAGAAAACTTTCACCAGAAGAACGATTACGCCTCGCCGCAGAATTCATAGATGCTGTCATTGAAATGAGATTAAAAATGATAATGAAGCAATATAAATGTTCAAGAAAAGAAGCCATAAAAATTCTCCGAAAACTTATGTGGGAAAAATGAGCTTTGCATTATTCGCAATTTTACTTTGGTTCTCAAAAACATCAAGTAGTAATCGCTAAGGGAAATGCTGTCCTTAAAAACCAAGCATTTTACTAAATCTTGAATTTATTAGATGTCCGAAATCCTATACAACTAACATCAAGATTTTTGAGGAGACATCCCTAGGATTTTATATATAAATGCTAGGATATCCGCATCTTCACGTATTTTTCTCTCTGGAGATGCACCAGCATGTCCACTCGCTGTTTCAGTCCTTAAATATACTGGCGCACCAACTTCTTTTAACTTTGCAACAAACTTAAACGCATGTGCTGGATGTACTCGGTCATCATGAAGACCCGTGTAAACGAGTGTTGGAGGATATTTTACCCCCGCCTTTACATTGTGATAAGGAGAGTACTTCAATAAGAATTTTCTATCCTTTGGCTCGTTTGGATTTCCATACTCAGGAATCCAAGCAGCGCCGATCAACAGTTTGTGAAAACGAAGCATATCTAATACTGGATATCCTATTACAGCACCATCAAGTATGTCTGGTCTCTGAGTCATCACAGCACCAACAAGAAGACCCCCATTACTTCTACCCATCGCTACTACCTTTGCGCCTAATTTTTTCATCTTTGTTATTACTGCGATAAAGTCATTAAACACATTTTGCTTATTTTCTCTCATTCCAGCTCTGTGCCATTTTTCACCGTATTCACTCCCACCTCTTAGATTTGCAACTACAAATACACCGCCGTCCTCGAGAAATGGAATAATCGGTGGATAAAATCGTGGGGTTATGGCTATTCCAAAGCCTCCGTATCCATAAGCTAGTACTTTCTCAAGTATTGAATTTCTCCTTTTAACGATAAATATATGTATTTTTGTTTTATCAAATGATTCAGCAAAATCTTCTTCGATTACAAAATCACCACTAATTTCTTTAGAATCAATTATTTCCAAGTTTTCATTTGCAATCTTGTATATTCGATAGGGAACATAAAAACTCTCATACTTAAACACGATTTCCTTTCCATTTGAGTGGAACGATGATATTGTCCCAGGAGGATTGAATCTTATTTCGCGTAGGAGTTTCCCGTTTAAATCATAAATTCTAAGAGTTGAAACTGCATGAACTAATCTTATAATGAAAAGTCTATTATTTGCATACGCACCGTATAATAGTGGAAATTCTTTTTCTTCTACTAATAAGCGAGTGTCTCCATTTTCCTTAACTGCTATTATTTTTCCAAGACCTTCTCCTTCATAAGAAATTAAAATGTATTCTCCATTCACGTAATCAATGGGATTAATAACAAAATCTGCCCCACCATACAACCTAGTCCAAGTTTCTGGATTTCGAAGATCACCACCATAGAAAGTACTCCTAGTCCAACCATAATTCACTAAGAGTAAAACTTTATCTGCTGTTTTTGATTTTGAAATTCCAACAAAATAAGATTGTGGTAAGCCTTTGCCAAAAATCATGTAATCCTTTCCATTCTCCCTTAAGAATACCCTAGATGTAGGTGGTGGAATTCCATCAGGCGTCTTCTCTTTTCTGAATAACTTGACGTAGTAATACTTCCTCTCGTCTAACCAAATTATTCCATAAATACTATCCTTTATTTCATCGATTACCTCTTTTGAATCTGATCGAATTATTCTAGTTGTTCCCACATCCGCTCCAGCATATGCAAAAATGAATGCTAGAAGTTTTCCATCATCAGATGAATTAAATCCATGTATAACAATATCCTTGCCAAGTTCACTAGAATCAACGATCGTCTCTTGTGTTCCGTCCCTTCGAAGAAGAATTATTTTAAATGATTTCTTATCACGAACAAGCATATAATAGCCGATATCCGTTACCATTACTTGAAGTATCGATGGAATTTCATAATATTTTTCAATTCTCTTCTGCAATTTTTTAGGAAAATCTCCAACAAAATTCCGAAACTTGGCATTCTCTTCCTCGATCCATTTTATTAATTTGGGATCATTCAAATTTTCCATCCAAATGTATGGATCTTCTTGAATGTTACTCTGAGTATTCATAGACAACCCCAAATTTATGAGAGCTATAGAAAATAGATTACGCTTGTAATGCCATTTGCAAGATTATGCGCTACGGATGTGATAAAAATACTTCTTGTTTCCTGATAAATATACCCAACAGCGATACCAAAAGCAGTAGCTGCGATGACTTGACATATGACATAGTAAAGTGGTAAGCCACCGAACAAATTAATTATGTGTACTAGACCAAATATCAATCCAGCTAAGATTGTTCCTACTTTAAATTGATAATTGTAAATTTTTATTTGCCTTGGAAAACGCATCATTAAAATGGTTTGAATTACTCCCCGAAACAATGCTTCTTCTGCAAAACCAATCCAAAACCACATTTTAAATAGGTGTAATACAAGATCGATTTCTGATTCAAACGCTTGACGTAAAAGAAAGATAAGTGCGTAATTTAGAATAATCTTGATTTCGAGTATTACCCCAATTATTCCAAAAGTGATTCCAATTAATATGCTCTCAAATAATAATTTTTTCTCAAAGCGCAATCCAATGTCTACTTTGAAAATCAGATAAAACAATATTGCAATTGTGAGCAAATAGGAATGCCAAAGGAAAATCGTGATATATGGTAATCCCCAAAGAAATCTCATGTAAATTATCCAGAAAATACAAAGTAAACTCATGAATAAAATGACTCTTAATAACTTGCTTTTCTGCATTTTCGACCTCAAAGTATCGATTAAGGAAATATATTTAATAGGGATCTACGATGTTAGTTTCTCGCACTAGTATTTATGATGACCAAAAAATTCATCCAGAGAATCTAGCCAGTTTACTTGAAAAGAGTTTCTTGAGAACATAGTTTATTAACTTGGGAACATTTTCTCCCGTTAGAGCAGAAACCTCGATATATACCACAGGTCTTTCTAATATCTCTGAAAGAGCTTTTGCAACATTTTCGGCTTCTTCTTTTGGTACTGTTTCAGTGCTTCCACGCAAATCTGTTTTGTTTCCAACTAGAATGAAAATCGCATCCTTAGATACTCTCTCCTTGATTTCATTCACCCACGAATAAATATTGTAGAGAGTATTCTTCCGTGTAATATCAAAGACTAGAAAGACGATGTTTGCTCCGGAACCGAACTGCGATATGATTTTGTTGAAAGTAATTTGTCCTGAAAAGTCACATATAATCCATCTGATTTTGGAATTTTTATCTTTTCCCTTAAACAAATGACTGTAGATGTCAACCCCTACTGTAACTGAGTAATCGTGACTAAATTTTTTATTCAAAATATGTCGAACCAGCGATGTTTTCCCTACTCCACCGTCTCCAACTAAAACTACTTTAAAGTTTTTTATCATAAATAAAAACCGTTTAATCAGTATTGAGGTATTGTTGAAATGTTAAAAATAAACATTATTATTAAATTAATATTCCACTAACACGATTATTATCACAATAAATATCCAAATAAATAGACTCCGCGCACATATTATAGCAAGCTGACTTCACTTAAATTTGCCAAAATATTACTTTTGGGTCTTAAAAGATGAATGAGGGGATAAAAGAGCATCTTCGTGCTATAGTCAATATTTATCGGAATGCAGTCAAAATCAAAGCCGGACCAGTTTCACCATCTTGTGGACTTCTTTTATTCATCTTTGCTTACGCCTTATCCAAGTCACGGGAGAAGATAACTGCTGTTGATGTAGGCGCTGGAGTAGGAGTATCAACTGCATTCTTAGCTACCGGGATAAATGGGCGTGTGTATGCTATTGAAAAGAATAAGAATTTTTGCGAAAAACTTCAAGAAAATATTGCATCCTTAAAATTGGACAAAAAAGTTGAGATTATTTATGGTGATTTTGTTGATTATGTTAATTCCATAAGTGATACCGATTTTATTTTCATTGATGTTGGCCATAAAATTGATTACGATTTAATCAATTCTGCAGTGAAGATTTTAAAGAATAATGGTATTCTGTTAATACATGATGCCATTCTTCACGTCACTAGAATCATTGATGCACTTTCCTTCTTGCGATCAAAAGATTATGTTTACTCAGTTATTCCAGTTGATACCGGTATTCTTGCTATTTCTAAATCCTCAGAAAATTCCATGCTAATAATGCGAGAGCTTTTTCGGCTTGCTCCCAAACTAGGACCAACCCCAGTTTCATTTAATACCGCTAAACTGATTTTCATCTTGAGTAAAATTACTTGTAAACCTGGCACTATTCTCCTTGACATTGGAGCAGGGTACGGAATTTCTACGTTTTCCATGTGCCTTGCAGTGAAAAATTCGCATTGTAAAGTGTATGCTGTTGAAAGAAATGAAGATTACGCAAGACATTTAATGATGATACGAAGAAAATTGGAACTTGAAGAAATACTAGATGTTCTTGTTATGGATGCAAAGGAAATCGATGTAAGGGAATCTACCTCATTTGCATTCATTGATGCTAAGAAAGATGAGTACTTGGACTATTTGAGTAGAGTAGAAAAGCACTTAAGATCGGGAGCAATTATTGGTGCTCATAATACAATTTCGCATGCATATTTAATTAAAATGAAGGACTTTCTGGAATATGTTTATAAGCACTTCTATTCTCTTACAATAATGAGTGACGAAGGAGGCGTAACAATATCATTGAACCCATAATATTGATGATTATAAGGAGGTTTGCATGGAAAAAACATCACTAACACAACATAAATTAGTAATAGACAACATAACAATAATACCGATCTGGTCAGAATCCATGGGAGCAAAGTCTTTCTCGATTTTCATAGATACCGGCGATGTGAAAATACTAATAGATGCTGGAGCATCGATAATGCAACCATCTTTTCCGTTGTCAAAGGAGGAAAAAATTAATTATGTTCGAAAGGCGTTGGATACAATAATACAGTATTCGAAGCATGCAGACGTAGTAACAATTACTCATTATCATTATGATCATTTTCGTCCTAATCTTTTGGAATTATATATTGGTAAAACGATCCTAGCTAAGGATCCAAATAAATATATTAATGAATCACAAAGAAAACGGGCGGAAAGATTCTATAGCAATTTATATAGTCATTTGACTGGAGAAAAACCCAAGTTTCTTAATAATGCTTCCAAAGAAGAGTTCGCAAATCCACTTGAAAAACTTGAACATAGCATGAGAATTGATTTTGGTGATTATTCAACACGTCGTAGACAATTGATAGAAGAGGGACTTAAGAGATTCCAGCGTCTCTCCGATAAATGGAATAGTTGGCAGATTATTCCAGAATTTAAGATAAACAACACTAGATGCTTCTTTGCTGATAATAGAGAGTTTACGTTCGGGAAAACAATAATTAGGTTTGGAGAGCCCATGTTTCATGGAATAGAGTTTTCGAAAGTAGGATGGGTTGTTCCAATTGTAATTAAGCGAAAAGACGCTAAGATACTATACACCTCGGATCTTAGTGGCCCCATAATAGAAGATTACGCAGATTGGATTATTGAGGAAAATCCAGATGTTCTCTTTATTGATGGGCCACCTACATATCTGATTCCATACATGTTTAATCTTATAAACTTTAGAAGATGCCTTGAGAATTTAAAGAGAATTATACAAGAAATAGATTCACATGTGATTTTTCTTGATCATCATCTAACACGTGACATTAGGTTTAGAACTAAGCTTAAAGAAGTTTATGAGTTTGCTCGAGAAAAAAAGAAAGAAGTACTCACATTTGCAGAATTTTATGGTCAGCAACCTCTTGCGGAAATTCTTCGCCAAGAAAAAGAAAAATGATCACTGACTGTAGAATTCCAGAATTTTTCTTGCCCGTTCCTTACAAAGTTCACACAGTTTTGTCGTAATACCTTTTACATAAGCTTTATGTGCTTTACATACAAGTCCTTTCAGAAATATCATTGAACATATTTTGCAGTAGTATTTTACTTGAGTTTGTAAATCTGCTCCTTTGACAAGAAGTTTTGCAAATTCTCTAATTTCATTCATTATGTCTTCATACTTCCTGAGTTCGAGAGTTTTGCCTCTAAGATCTTTGAGATAATGACTAATTGCGGATTGAGATACTCCTAAAATCTTTGCTATTTTCGTTTGAGATAAACCAAATTCCTTATGAAGAATCTTTGCTAATTCTCGTCGAATTGCTGGTAAGACTATTCTCACCGAAACTTCGCACATCATCAACAATTTCTGTCCCAAAATTACATTTTCCCTATTTATTAAATTTATTTTTATGTTCTGAACATTCAGACAAATTTTTAAATTTATTTATTTGCTTTT
>Ga0180302_10001778_pt1 | contig 10333 bp, 13 predicted proteins | sample GuaBasSediGuay17_FD_121794 | JGI IMG/M metagenome (GOLD analysis project Ga0180302, IMG submission 121794) | Subseafloor sediment microbial communities from Guaymas Basin, Gulf of California, Mexico - Guay17, Core 4571-4, 12-15 cm | ecosystem: Environmental > Aquatic > Marine > Hydrothermal... | reverse complement strand
GAAGACGGAGATATAAAAATCCGGCTAGAGAAGCGAAGCGGCCTCCTTATCTATTATGAATAGGCAGTCTGGGTGGTCTTGGAGAGCCGAGGCTGGCACGTCGACTGTCTTGGGTCCTTTAACTGCCTTGGCTATGGCTTCGGCTTTAGCCTCTCCGCTGGCTATGAGGATTATGCGTCTAGCCTCCATTATCGTGCCTATACCCATCGTTATCGCGTGAGTCGGCACCTCGTCTATCGAGTTGAAGAACCTGGCGTTGTCCTTCCTCGTCTGCTCACTGAGCTTAACCACCCTTGTCCTAGAGTCGAAGGGAGAGCCGGGCTCGTTGAAACCTATGTGGCCGTTCCTACCTATACCGAGAAGCTGAAGGTCTATACCCCCAGCCTCCTTTATAGCCTCCTCATATCTACGGCATTCCTCGTCCAGGTCTTCGGCCATACCGTCGGGTATGTGAACGTTCTCCCTCCTCACGTCTACGTGGTCGAAGAGGTTATGGAACATGTAGTAGTGGTAGCTCTGAGGATGGCTGGGAGGCAAGCCCACATACTCGTCGAGGTTGAACGTCGTAACCTTGGAGAAGCTTAACCCCTCCTCCCTATGCATCCTGATGAGCTCCCTGTAGCATCCAAGCGGAGTACCTCCGGTCGCCAACCCCAACACTATGTCAGGCTTAGACCTCACAGCTTCGGCTATCCTGAGAGCTGTCTCCAGACTGAGCTCTTCATAGTTTTTAACGATCAGAACCTTCACCATAAACATCCCCTCTTTAAGAGCAAGAGACCGCCCCATATAAGCTTTGACCAGAAGGGTTCGTGAACGTAGCTTCGGAAGCCGAAGATTTTCCACGAGCAACGTTTAAATGCGTTGAGCATTCGATCCTTCTAAGCTATGCTCGGAGAACTGCTAGCGTTGCTCACCGCAGTTCTATGGGCTCTGACACCGGTTTTCGGTAAGAAAGCGTTAGAGAAGAGCAGCATCGTCGCCCTAAACTTCGTCAGAAGCGTCTTCGGGTCTATGGCTTTATGGCTGATCCTCCCTGTGGTGAGGGGGTGGCAGCTGGTAGATGTAGACCTATACAGTTTAGCGCTTCTAACCGCGGCGGCGGTTATAGGCATGGGCTTAGGCGACCTAGCGTTTTTCAAGAGCATGGATATGATAGGGGTCTCGAAGAGCACAGCCATATCCTCGACCTACCCCCTGTTCACGACCTTCATATCGATTCTTCTCCTAGGGGAGAGCTTAACCGTGCTAAGCTTTCTCGGAACGGTCTCGGTGGTCCTCGGGGTATCTTTGATAAGCATAGCGAGCAGCGGTGAAAACGAGGGGAAAGACAACCCAAGCCTTCGTAAAGGCGTCGTACTCGCTATAGCCTCAGCGGTCATATGGTCCATAGGTATAACCCTGATAGCCCTATGCGTCAGAGACGTCGACCCTCTGGTGGCGAACACGTATAGGCTTTCCATCCTAGCCCTGGTTTTAGCCCTCCCGCCGCTGCTTAAGAGGAGCTTCAGGAAGGGGCTTAGAAGCGGTAAGGCGCTATTCTGGGGAGCCGCCGCCGGGGTGACCGGGCTGAGCCTAGGCACGTCCGTGTATCTCGAGAGTATAAAGCTCATAGGCGCCGCGAGAGCAACTGCTTTATCATCCATATACCCGATGATATCCGCCGTAGCGGCTACGCTGTTCCTGAAGGAGAAAACCAACCTAAAAACGTGGGTGGGAATAGGCTTAACAGTACTGGGAATAGTTCTCCTGAAACCCTGGTAGTCGCCGATATTACCTCGGGTAATTTATCATGGAAAAACCTAGAGGGGAGAGGGCGCCGACAGACCTCTAAACACGCATAGAAACATTAACACAGGTAATTTTCTTTCGAGAATATGTCGAGAAAAGGAGGCCTTAATGGTTTTTAGAGACTATCTGGGGGTCTTGGAATATGCATTCGTACCATTCATAGACCCCGTCCTCCCAGACGTAGTAGCTACCGAGAAGCTTTAGGTTGGGATACCTCTTCACAGCCCTGTTCTCCGCGATCTCCTGCTTACTTATCTCCCTCTTCAGCTTCTTAACACCGAGCGCCTTAGGCCTACGCCCAGACCTAGGCCTAGGCTTCTCACCAGAACCCTTCCTAACCCTCACCCTCACCACGACAATCCCAGGCTTAGCCTTATAGCCCAGCTTCCTAGCCGTGTGAAGCTTAGTAGGCTTATCTACCCGAACGACCGCAGGTTGCCTCCTCCAGGCTATAAGCCTCTTCCGCATAAGCTCAGCTATATAAGACTCGTGAGGCCGCCTCCAGGCCTTGGAGAGCTCGTGATACATCGACGTAGTCATACCCAACCCCTACAGTAACAGGTTCAGACACATAAACCTTTACCTCTCACAACGGGTCATACGATGTCTGTGTAAGCCTCTATACCCAATCTATCAGCCGCCTTCTTAGCTTCGCCGTCTACATATGGTGATACTATAGCCAGCCTAGGCTTAACCCCTTCAACCCTCTCATAGAGGCAGCCTATCCTCCAGAACTCGTAAACATCTCCCCCGAAAACGCTAGACTTAACTTCGACGAGTATATGCTCCTCATCTCGGACCACCAAGTCGGTCTCGACAATACCCGGGTGGCCGAGCGCAACCCCCTCAGAGTCTTGACAAGTCCATCTCTCAACTCCCCCAAAAGTACTCTTCGACTAAACCCTTCACACTTTTTTGAAAACCTCCTCAGCCATAAAACCCCATCTTGCGCCTAAAGCATCTATATGCCTCCTGAGGAGGCTGAAGCCCTCGTTCATGTCTCTCCTAAGCCTAGCTAGCTCCTCCCCATGCCTCTCCAACACTTCCTCATGTCCATCCAGACGCTTAAGAACCTCGTTGAACTTCCTATCATGTTTCTCAAGCCTAGATAGGATCGCGTTGAACTTCTCATCGTGCTTGTCTAAACGATTAAGTATCTCGTCTAGCCCTATCAGCCCAGCCACCCCGTACCTGAACTCCCTATCCCTCTCGAGAAGACGTGGAATTTTCTCCTTAAACTCCAACGATATCTAGCCAAAAGGATGACAGACGCATATTGTAAGAAATTCTTCAGACTTCGATAAGTTGAACGTTCCATATTGGAAAAAGGGAGCCATAAAGAGCCGTCTTGAAACCCACGCCGGGGAACCACTCGGTTTATTCCTCACCTTCCAAGCCGAGCATCTTGAAGAACTCTGTAATCTTCTTCTTTAATCCCTCCGGAACCTCCCTTGGGAACGGGAACTCCTCAGATTCCGTTAGGAGGTTTAGAAACTTCAGCAACAGCGGTTTCATGCTTTCAAAGGCCCAGACACCTACGAACTTGCCGTCGTCCCCCACGCTATGCGTCCCAGCCGAAGCCCCGCTAGACCTAGAGAAGTTTACGACCGGAACCCCTACCTTGGCGAAGGGAGTTCCATCCGAGCCCATGACATCCTCCCTAACGGAGAGGTTTACCCCGAGCTCTCTGCTCAAAACCTCGAGGTAGGGTTTAACCTGAGCCGGCCCTGTCACTATGGCGTCGTTCGAGCCTAGAGCCCCGCCGTGAACGTCTAGGTTTATAACCATCTTAACGTTTTCGAGCTGGTCCTTATGCTTCTCTACGTAGGCCTGGGAGCCTCTCAGCCCAAGCTCCTCGGCCGAAAACAGGATGAACCTGACCGTCCTTTTAACCCGTCTGCCTGAGAAGAGCCTCGCAAGCTCGAGGGCTAAAGCCGTTCCACAAGCGTTGTCTATAACCCCTGGAACCCCGTATACGGTGTCGTAGTGTGCACAGACGACCACGACCTCGTCTGGATACTTCCAACCCCTCCTCTCAACCACCACGTTATAGCATTTAGCCTTCCACTCGTTCTGAATTAGAGTTAACCTAGCCCTCACCCCACCGGCTTCAAGGATCCTATGCGCATCCCTAAACCGTATCCGAAGCATCGGGGCTGAGCCGTGTTTCCTCCATCCAGGCATAAGCGCTACGTGGGAGAGACCCCTATGCGGAGAACCCTCTGCCACAAGTAAACCGACTGGTTTACTCTTCATAATCCTCTTGTAACCCTCAAGCTTAGGCATCCTAGAGAGGAGAAGTATGTATCCCTCCTCTGGGAGAAGAAGCCTCTCTCCGGTTTCCACGTATCTAACCTCGGATTCGACCCCGCTCTCAGGAGTCGACCCTGAGAACCCGACACCGGCGCACTCGACGTCTGCGGTCCAGGGTTTAAGAACCCTAAGCTCAGCCCTATCTATCTTGAAGGTTAGGGTCTCAAACTCCTCTAAAGCCGGCTCATAGCCGCTTGACCTAAGCTCCTCGACTATGAGTTCTCTGGCTCTAGCCTCCCCCTCGGACCCGGCAAACCTCGGAAAGCTCAGCCGCCTAGCAAGGTTTAAAACCCGTGAAGAATCGAACTCAGTCATACAGAATCATCACCGGCTAATCTGTCTTAAAATAGTTTTACGGGAAATGTTAAACCTCTCTAACCTCGCATTTAATCCTCTTTAAGACCTCCTCGGCATCTTTAGCTTGAAGCTTTATTGTGTAGAGTCTACGCTTGGTTCTGAGCTTGAGCTTAACTAAGTCTCCAAGTCTCTTAACCCTACACTCTGACGCATGGGATGAAAGCTCCACGAACTTCTCGACATCGAACACTTCCTCAGGCATGACACCACCTTAAGGCTTAAATCGACGGGTTAAGGTCTTAAAGGTTTCGTAGCTTAAAAACTATAGGGACCGATATGGGTAGCGACAAGGGCTCGACGGACAGCGGTATAGATGTATTCCTAAGAACCCTAAGCGTCAACGTCGTGGGTGGAGCCGTATGGGCGGTTCTCATGGTATCCATCCACCGCATACAGACGCATGTGGAACTTCAGCCGGGGAACATAGTGCTACTGCTCCTAGCCGGAGCCGTGGTGGGAGGCGTATTCAGTATAGGGGGCTTCCTGATCCCATGGGTTAAGAGGGGTAGGGGATTGACGACGCTTCTCTACGACGTTCTATACGGGTTGGCATCTGTCTACATGACCGTGGCTCTGGTGCTCCTCCTGACGGCCCTCGTACTGACGGTTTCAGGCGGGTCACTACCCATCAAAGGAGACGGTGGAGCCATGACGTTCCTCTACATGAGAGACTTGGTCAACGCCCTCAGCCCAGACTATCTTCTACAGTTAGGCCTCATACCGATCATAGGAAGCCCCTTGGTCTCGCTTCTCGACCTAACTAGGGCGGAAATATGGAGGCATCTAAGGCCTAGGGCTAAGCCTGCGCAGAAAAACTTGGAGTAAAGATCGTGGTTAAGGTGTCGGTAGCCGCTGAAGTTCTAGGAGAGCCCTGATCCTCTTCACTATATTCGGGTGCGTCGAGAAGATCTCGAGAAGCCTATCGGCCCAGGTCAACCTCCTAGAGGCTATGGACATCACGAGCTGCATATCCTTGTTCATACCGTATCTCGCAAGCCGTACCGCGTCGTTTCTAGACGTATCTGGGTCGGCTATGAACAACGCCTTGAAGGCGCCGACCCCGGGGTCCATCCTTCGTCTAGACGCATACCTCCCGGTGTAGGCTACGATCTTCGCCAAGGCTTCTGAGAGCTTTCTAGCCCCGTCGTCGACCACCGATACGCTGTGCATATCGGCGTAGTACTCCCTCAGACGGCTGAGATAGAGGACGACCAGCGAAACCACGTAGTAGAGGACGAGCGAGGCCATACCGATCAACAGGGCTAAACCGGCGTTGCCTCCCTCCCTATCGCGGTAACCTCCATAGTAGGCGCTCATCATAAGCGAGTATGCCAGATAGTAGAATATCGCCGGTAGAACAGACGCGAACATCATTATGTGAACGTCTCTATGTTTGAGATGCCCTAGCTCGTGACCTAAGACTGCTTCAACCTCCTCCTCTTCGAGGACATCTAGAAGCTTCTCGGTAACCGCGACCCTAGATCCGCTTATAGGCGAGCCGTATGCGAAGGCATTGGGGATCGGTATGTGAGCTATCATAACCTTAGGCTTGGGTATCCCAGACCTAAGACTTAACCTCTCGACTATCCTATGAAGCCTAGGGTATCTATGAGGAGGAGCCTCGTGAACACCGTATATCATCTCTATGAGATATGGAGCTATAAGCCATTGAATCAGGTTGAAGGTCACGACCATAGGTATCACGAAAAGCAGAGGCGCTCCCGCGAGTTGGAGTATTATAGCGAAGAACAACGTAGTCAGTGCTATGAGGAAAGCCACCGTTCCAACCATGTAGAGTTTGAGTTTTAAAAGCCTCATGGCTGGCCTAGAGAGTTTAGAGAGGAGGGCGTTCTTAAAAACGTTACTCTGACTAGGCCCCATAAGACCGTTGTGACATAATGGTGTATATTCCATGCGGAGGTGTTACCGGCATCTTACGCTGTTGAAATGGATAAACTTATTAGTAGGCGGAGGCTAGTTCAACCGGAGTTGGTTAGCTTGAAGATATCTGAGCTTAGAAGGGGAATGCGCGGTGTTAACGTCAAGGGTAAGGTTTTAGACGTCTCTGAGGTTAGGGAGGTTATGACGAGATATGGTACGCAGTCTAGGGTTGCCACGGCGACTCTTGAAGACGATTCCGGCTCTATTAAACTGACTCTGTGGAACGAGGATATAGGTAAGGTCTCGCCTGGGGACCTTGTCGAGATTAGAAACGGTTACGTAAACTCATTCAGGGGAGTACTTCAGCTTAACGTAGGTAGGTTCGGTAGGATTAGAGTTATAGGTAGGGAGGAGTAGCTTCCTACTAAACCCCACTTCTTTTTGTTTCCCCAGGAAAACCTTTACATTAGGTTACCCCATCTAGATTCTAAACACGTAGCATATGAGGTAAAGCGGTGGTCGGCTTGCCTATACCTGAAGGATGGAAGAGAAGCCACTTCTCGGCGGATATAAAGCCGTCCATCAAAGGCGAGAAGGTCACGGTTCTCGGCATGGTCCTAAGCGTGAGAAAGCAGGGTGGATTGTGCTTCGTGATCCTCCAAGACAGATATGGAACCCTTCAAGTCACGGCCCATAAAGATAGAACAGAGCCACAGGTTTTCGAGAGACTAACCGGGCTTAAAGCCCACAGCTACATCGGGGTTAAAGGCGTAGTTAAGGCCATAGAGAAAGCCCCTAGAGGAGCTGAAGTAGAGGTAGACGATCTATACGTGTTCTCAGAGCCTAAGAGGCTTCCACCGTTCGACATGTTCGCCAAAACCCTTCCAAGCCTGGATAAGAGGCTTGAGATAAGGGCTGTGGACCTACGTAGACCGACGGCTCAGGCGGTGTTCAAGATAAGACACCAGGTTCTACAAGCTATAAGAAGCTTCCTGGTCGAGAAAGGCTTCATAGAAGTTAACACGCCTAAGATCATAGGGTCCGCCACCGAGGGCGGAGCCGCGTTGTTCCCGCTTCTATACTATGATAAGGAGGCCTTTCTAGCACAAAGCCCCCAGCTCTATAAGGAACAGCTTTCCTCAGCTTTCGAGAGGGTTTTCGAGATAGGCCCGGTCTTCAGAGCCGAGAAGTTTAAAACGCCCAGACACTTGAGCGAGATAACGTCCGTAGATGTCGAGATGGCTTTCGCAGACTACGAGGACGTTATGAAGCTTCTAGAGGAAATGATCCACCGGACCATCACGGACGTGTTGGATAAATGCTCAGAGGAGCTTAAGGCCCTAGAGATCGAACTTGAGAAGCCGCGGCTACCCTTAAAGAGGCTTACGTATAACGAGGCCTACAAGACCCTTAAAAAGCTGGACGTCGAGGTTTCATGGGGAGAAGACTTCTCCACACCAGCTCTTAGAAAGCTTGGAGAGCTTAACCCAGGCTTCTACTTCATAACCGACTGGCCTACTGTATCTAAACCGTTTTACATCAAGCCTAGAGAAGACAACCCGAGGCTATCGGAAAGCTTCGACTTGATGCACGGCTCCCTAGAGCTGGCGTCTGGGGGCTCCAGGGTCTCTTCGAGAGACTTGTTGGCTAGACGTCTGAGGAGGCAGGGGTTAAACCCCAAGCTATTCGAATACCACCTTAGGGTGTATGAGTATGGGATGCCGCCGCACGCCGGGTTCGGACTTGGGCTTGAACGCTTCATGATGGCTATAACGGGAATATCTAATATAAGAGAGGTCACATTATTCCCGAGGGATCAGACTAGGTTAACTCCGTAGGGGGGATGGGTTGCCTAGGAAGAGTAGGATAACCCTTAAGGAGATCGAGCATCTGGCGTGGCTGGCTAGGGTGCAGCTTACGAAGAGGGAGAAGAGACTGTTTAAGGAACAGCTCTCGAGTATACTCGAGTACTTCGACAAACTTGATGAGGCGAACGTCGAAGAACTACCGCCGACCTTCCACGTCGTCGAACACTACAATGTATTCCGGGAAGACGAGCCTAGACCGTTCCCCTCAGACATAGTGCTCAAGAACCCCCCGAAGATGAAGGGTAGGTTCATAAAGGCCCCGAGGATCGTTTAGCCTTGAACCCGCTACTCTATCCGGCGGAGAAGGTCGCGTCGGCCGTCAGAAACGGGGAGCTATCGGCGCTGGATTATCTAGAAGCTGTCCTAGAGAGGCTGAAACATGTAGAGCCTAAGCTCAACGCATTCATAACCGTTACCGAGGAGCTGGCCCGTAGAAAAGCTGAAAACATCGACCGACGTGTTGAAAAAGGGCTTAAAGTCGGCAAACTCGCAGGAGTCGTCGTAGCCGTCAAGGATAACATATGCGTCAAAGGCGTCGAGACGACGTGTGGCTCGAGGATTTTAAAGGGCTATAGGCCGAGCTACAACGCCACGGTCGTCGAGAGACTCATGGCAGAGGACGCCGTTATAATCGGCAAGACAAACATGGACGAGTTTGCGATGGGCTCGAGCACAGAATTCAGCGCATACGGCCCTACTAGAAACCCATGGGATTTAGAGAGAGTACCAGGAGGCTCCTCTGGGGGAAGCGGAGCCGCCGTCGCATCGGGCGAGGCTACGCTCGCGTTAGGCTCTGATACAGGTGGCTCGGTGAGGTGCCCAGCGGCCTTCTGCGGAGTAGTCGGTCTTAAACCGACTTATGGTCTCGTAAGCCGGTACGGGCTTGTGGCTTATGCTAACAGCCTAGAGCAGATAGGGCCTATGGCTAGAAACGTCGGAGACTGTGCGCTTTTATTGTCGGTCATAGCAGGGTATGACCCTAGGGATAGCACTTCGCTCAAAGTTCAGCCTATGGATTATCAGACTAAGCTCACAGACCCACCTGAGTTGGAGAAGCTGCGCATCGGTGTCATAAAGGAGTTTATGGGCGAAGGTGTTCAAGAGGGTGTAAGGGAGAGGGTTTGGAACGCCGTTCAGAGCTTGGAGAACTTGGGAGCCCGGGTCGGTGAGGTTTCTCTTAAAAGTCTAGACTATGCTTTAGCCGCCTACTATATAATAGCCATGTCTGAGGCCAGCTCGAACCTAGCCAGATACGACGGTTTAAGATACGGGTTCAGGTCCTCAGACCAGGGTCTCGACTGGAATAGGGCATATGCTAAAACTAGGAGGATGGGGTTCGGCGAGGAGGTTAAGCGTAGGATAATCCTGGGGACCTTCGCCCTATCGGCCGGGTACTATGAGGCGTATTATCTGAAGGCGTTGAAGGTTAGAACCTTGATAAGGATGGAGTTCGAGAAAGCGTTTAAGAAGTTCGACGTACTTGTAGGCCCGTCGATGCCTATGACAGCGTTCAAGATAGGTGAGAAAATCGAAGACCCGCTTGAACTCTACATGTGTGACATAAATACTGTACCGGCTAACCTCGTAGGTATACCAGCCATATCGGTGCCATGCGGGTTATCGGATGGGTTACCAGTCGGGTTACAGGTCATGGCTCCTCCCTTGAGGGAAGACCTAGTTTTCAAAGTCGCATACGCCTATGAGAGAACGGGTAAGTGGATGTTCCAGCTTAAACCCTAGACCGCTAACCCTATTAGCTTGTTTAGGTCTTCTTATCGTCTGATGGTCGGCGACGGCGTTAAGATAGGGCTTGAAGTCCACTGCCAGCTCACCAGCCTCAAGACCAAGCTCTTCTGCTCATGCCCGACGGACTACAGGGGGAAGCCTCCTAACACTAACATATGCCCCGTCTGTATGGGTGAGCCTGGAACTCTACCCGTTTTGAACAAGGAGGCCGTCAGAGCCGCCGTCATGGTCGCTCTTGCTCTTCACTCGAAGATCTCTAGGTTCACCTATTTCACGCGTAAAAACTACTTCTACCCAGATATGGCTAAGAACTTTCAGATATCGCAGTATGACGGTGTAGGCGGGGCACCTATAGCTAAGGGCGGTTACGTGGATTT
>Ga0180302_10001777_pt1 | contig 10338 bp, 12 predicted proteins | sample GuaBasSediGuay17_FD_121794 | JGI IMG/M metagenome (GOLD analysis project Ga0180302, IMG submission 121794) | Subseafloor sediment microbial communities from Guaymas Basin, Gulf of California, Mexico - Guay17, Core 4571-4, 12-15 cm | ecosystem: Environmental > Aquatic > Marine > Hydrothermal... | reverse complement strand
GACAAGATAATCTCGTTAGAGATCATACCCTTTAAGACATCACTATTATTAAAACTCTGCTTATTGATGAATCCTATGAAAAGATTCTCCCTGTAAGGAATTCTTATCTTCCCTATTTCATCCCATATTACTACACTGTTAGTAATGCACCGCATTAAATTCGTCTTCTTAAGAAGCTCCCTTGGTAATTCTTCTTCTACTCCTAATGCATTTGACGCTATTATCAATGAATTAGTTTGTATATCTAGTTCACTTATATCCGAAAATCTATTTTTCATCATATAAGCGAATTCGCTCATTATAATGAGGTCAACACGTTCTCCAGAAAACTCATAAAGAGAGTACGTAGCTAAATCTATAGGAATCTCTCTTTCTTCCATTCTCTCTTTTATTATTAGAGCCCCTTCTTTACTCAATTTTGTAGCCCACTTCTCTTCAACTAATAACCATATTTCATGCTCTCCTTTCAGAAACTTTAATAGATAATAACCAATGGGATTAGTCCCAATTAGAAGTACTTTCATCAAAAGCTCACCCATTTTTTAATTTAAAGATTCCTTACTAATGATTTTCTCCTACCAAAAGAGAGAATTCGCTACATCTATTAATCAGTGATCATGATGTTTATTATTACAAACAAAACTAACAATTGAAGAAAAATGATTAAACGCACACCTAGGGAATTTAAGCCGTTTGGCTTATTTTTACTCTTTCTATCGTCATTAATAATCTACGACCGAGATCTGATAGCGGATCCCAAGCACCGCCTGCGAGTTGAAGACCACAAGATGTGCACTCCCATATACCAACAGCTCTCCACCTAAGAGTCTTTTTGTTACATTTAGGGCAAACGTATTTTCTCTTCTTTCTTAATTCCACCGCAAGAACTCTCTTTCTAATTCCTGCTCCGTATCTTGCACCGAATCTTCCCGTAGATTTTACCTTTTTAGTCTTACCCATCTCTATAACCTCCTTAATTCATCCCAAGCTTCTTCTCCCCGAGGCTTTTTAGCTAATTGATTAACTATCAAGTTTCTAATACTATCTGCTTTTTTTAATACAATATCTTTAGCTAATTGTATATCTTCAAATTTAAATCCTCCCCCCTCCCCTTTCTGAATAGCACATATTTCATTTTGGGAGTTCAACGCTATGGTTAATCTACTATCCATTATATTCTCTTCTATATGGTTAGGATCCAATACCATAAAGTCTCTTATTTTTGCGAATGTAAACGTTATCGGAAGATTTTGTAAGGGAATGGGATATTTCTCCTCACTTATCACTTCTACTTTACCCTTTTCTTCATCGATAATTTCAATTTTAGGTAGATAACCGGACATCAGGGCTGCTACAGCCCCAATCATTGAAGCATCAATTAGATTGCCATCGTCATCGATCGCATAAATGTCAATATTTATCATCCATACAAGTTCACCTGGAATTATTGCTAATTCATCCAGCTTGATCATCTCTGCGCTTCTTATTGCTCTATCTACTACTCTGGCAACTTCAATAGCATAATCTGACGGCGGGCCTAATTCGAATGCTGGAGAAGCCAGCGGATTAAACTCTGCATTCACTACAAAGACGCCCTCATTCGGCGTATCTGGAAATGGTTTAGCCATGCTCACCTTTACACCCACTAAAACTTTAGTGTCCCCTAATCTAACAAGAGCAGAACCCTCGGCTTTCTCTAGTAATGCTGGAAGAATCTCAATATTCCTAAAGTCAAATAGCCCCCTACCATCGATTCTTTTTCCATCTTTAAGCAGTGCAAGAATGTGTTCCTCTTCTAACTTACTTATTATTTCCTTTTTAATCTCGGGAATCATTTGCTTTGCTCCTCCATTAATTCCTTCTTAATTTGAAGATAACGATAACGAAGAGCTTCTTTCTGCAAGTCATAAATTTCAAGAATCGCACGTTTTGCCGCCTCGAGACATTTATCAAATTGTTCGGGTGTCATCGTCCCGTCCATCTGAAGTAATGTTATTTCATCAGTAACGGGAATCATAGCAATAGGCATATCTGCATCTCCATATTTATCCTCTAGATCATTCAAGTCCACTACTATATAGTTACCAATTCGCCCAACAGCTATTGCTGTAACGAGGTCTTTCATGGGAATGCCTGCGTCTGCAAGCGCTAATGCTGCTGCATTTATTGAGGCGACTCGCGTTCCTCCATCTGCTTGTAATACAAGCGCGTATACTTCTATAGCGGTGCGGGGAAATTCGTCTAAAATCAATGCTGGCGCTAATGCCTCCTTAATTACTTTAGATAATTCAATTTCTCTCCTAGATGGTTGCGGCTTCTTTCTCTCAGTCACAGAAAATGTAGCCATCCTATAGGCTACTCTTAGTATTGCTTTATCGGGTAATGCTAAATGTCTTGGGTGAATTTCTCGAGGTCCATATACAGATGCTAACACCTTGGTTTTTCCCATTTCTACTAAGGCGGAGCCATCCGCTCGTCTTAAAACTCCAACTTTTATATGTATTGGACGTAGTTCATCCCATTTTCTTCCATCGCTTCTTCTACCTTCCTCGTCAATAAGTATTACTCCATTCCTCTCAATGGCCATTATTTATCACCTAGCTCTAATTTTTTCATCCCATTAACTAAGAATTCTCTCACTCTCTCCGTCAGTCCAGGGATGTGAGATTCTCTCTCAATTTTAAGAATCGTACCTATCACCAATTCTTCCAATTCCTTATTTCTTGCTTTGACCCATATGACCCCATTATTACCAACTTTGATGTCAGCTTTAGTTATATCTCTTATCATCTTTATCATTGATTGATTTCGCCCTAAAATCCTCGGTATTTTTGGAGGAGCTACGTAAACAATTTTTCCCCCAGTTATTTTTCCCAGTCCCTTCCCATATGCTACAAGCTGTGGGTTCGTTGACCTATCCGTTACAGCTACCTTCGCGATCACTAAGTCCCCTACATCTAAGAATCTATTTATATTCTCCCTGCTTGGATCAATTGGTCTTCCGAGATAATCACTCGCTTCCAAACGTGCTAGATAAGGAGCTCTTATATCTACACTCCATGAAACAGGATTATAATCGACTATTTTTCCTACGATGATATCCCCTACTTTTGGAATATAGTAAGATCCTTCTAGGGGTACCACTTTTATATTTTTGTCTTTAATGTAAACAATTCCAATTACTTCGGCGACAATCATATCACCTAACTTATATGCGCCTTCAATAATTTTATAATCCCCGCGAGCAATTATATCTCCAGGTACAACTATGTCCATATTTTTAAAATAAATCGTCATAGATATCCACCGCTAACTAATTACCTCTCTCTTTAAGATTTCCAATTTCATATTACCGTGCGTTAAATCCGTTAGTTCCTTATGGAATTGCAGGAATTGGCCTCCTGGGACTTGGATTATAGCTTCCCAAGATCCGTCATCTAACCAGTTACTCTCACGTATTTCTCCAAACTTTTCTACTTTCCCATAAGCTACCCCAGTATACTGAGGAGGAATTCTTATTTTTGCAACTATTATTTCAAGCCTTATAGGTAATATTGCTTTAAGCGCTTCAATTACTGCAGGTAATTCTTCATTAACATCTTTTAGGGGGTCCAACAAGATACGAATCTTTTTTTCACCAATTCTTTGGCCAGCAAATAGGCTTTCAATTGCTTCTCTGATTTTCTGAGAAGGATATGGTGCTTTTGTAGCTGGATTAATGGCATATTTTTGCAGGTATGCAATAATCTGTCTTGTCTTTTTTTCTAATAATTCATCTCTTAAGTCTTTTGGAAGCTTAAGCTCTCCCTTTTTTAATATATACTTTGCAGCAAATTCTCTTAGTTTATCTTCGTCCAGCTTATTTACTTGCTCACTTAATTCACGCACTTCTTCTTGCGTGAGTGTTCTCCCTAATCTTTCCCTTTGTTCCTCAATAGCACCCCTTAGTACAAGTTTTCTTAAATCCCCAATCGATGCACGTTCTCCCTTTTGTGCATCGAAAAAAACATCCATTAGCACAATAGCATCTTCTGGTTTAGCTTCTCCCTTGTAGAATCTAAGAACAGTACGCGGTTCTACGATCACTTCAAATTTTTTTCCAAAACTCTCTAAGACAACCAGTGAATACTTTCCTAAGTCCAACTTTTTACGCTCACCGCGAAACGCCATCTTTTAACACCTAATTCACTTAAAAATAATGCACATCTAAATAACTATTATCTCTAATTTAAGTTGCATAAAAAGCTTGAAGAGAAATCCATGTACCTTTTTGCGTTTATTCTTTGCCCTCGGATATGAAGATATATACGAAGATGATGATGAAAATCAAAATTGTAACCGCCGTTCTTAAGTTATCCCTAAAAATTCCAGCATAGTAAGCTAGTATACTGGGGAAAATATACGCAACAAATATGGTTAAGAGCCCTGGTTCTTTTCCATAGAATTCAATGATACTTCCAAAGAAGATTAACGAAAACAATAAAATTACGGCGATTAGGATCTCCATTATCACATCATAATGTATACTATTCTTCTCTAAACCAAGTGCCTCTCCGATGGAAATCAAGGCTATTACCACGATACTTAATGCGATAATTATGGTAAATGAGAGAATAATATTACGCAATAGAACAGGCTTAGGTGGCCTCATTACTTATCACCTATAACGTCTATGATATGGTCTCACCCATCTATAATTCCTCATTCTTCTAGATCGTCCGTAGCCGCACGCAGCACAGTACTTTTTGGTCACATTATAAGAATGCCTCCCACATCTTCTGCATCTTATGTGAGTTTTACCTTTTCCTCTCTTACCAAAAGACGATGTACCCTTTGTCATGTCATTCACCCTCCTCTTTTGGGAAAATTAGTAGTATTACATTGTCCCCTCTGATAATTACGTTTCCTAGGGGAATTGGCTTGTCCTCCCGCAATTCTTCGGCATTAACTAGGAATAGATTCAAATGCTGATCAAATGAAGTAAGCGTTCCTCTTACAAGTTTTTGACTTTTTAACTTTACAACAATTGTTTTCTGAAGAGAGGCGGATATGATATCCTTGGGCCTTAATATAGATTGTTGCGTTGCCATGCGACTCCCTATTCTTTATTTAATAATATACATCTCGATAGTATGCGATTTAGCTAATTAGAGAGACTATTAAGTTTAATGATAATATAATTAGGCACATGCTATTTACTGTAAAATAAATTTTGCTAATTAAGTTCTGATTAGTTAGTTTCTCCTTTAAAACTATTAACAAAAATTTTGCTCCATCAGATATAAATATTGGGAGTGCATTCATGAAGATTACTATTAGCTGGATAAGATAAATCACGTAAATTAGACTTAATAGATCATAATATATGAAATCTGGGACACCCTTTATTTTAGGCCTATAATATGTTGTGAAGAAGATTCCTAAATATGGTTTGTTGGGTTCTGAGGGATTTCTTCCTAATTCGATAACATATATACCCCGATTAGTTTTCATCACTAATACGTCTTGTGGTTCTGCATTGGATAAGATATGCATAAAATCGGATACATTCTTAATTCTTGTTCCATTCACCTCATAAATTATAGTTCCCGGACGAAGGCCGGCATCATAAGCAGGACCATCTTTTATGACATCAATGATCAGTATACCATCTTGATTAAAGAAAGGAGACATTATTATGCTATAATTTGCTAAAAGTCCAAAGAAGATCAATAAGAGTAAAACATTAGCTGAGACACCCGCAGATATAGCATACTTCAATTTTTTTAGATCTACGGGCATTTTTTCGGAGACATTACTCTGATAATTGCCATCCCAAAGAATTCTTTCATAAACATCCTCAGGAAGCTCAACGAAGCCTCCTATGATGGCTCCCGCAAAACAAAAAACACCCGCTGATTTTATTTCAATATTATTTCTTACCGCAACGACACCATGAGCGACTTCGTGAGGAATAACAGCAACTGCTGAAGCTATGATTATAAAGATCAGTAATTTCCCAGTGACCGTTATGAATGGAATTATAGGTACTAACTCTGCACCAAGAGGTACTCCGGAACTCGTAATTACGAGTTGTCTTTTCAGAAGAAAAGAAAGATTAGTTATGAAATAAGCTATTGAAATGAGGATTGTTACAAACAAAATGTACGGGGACAATTTAGCATACAATGTCCAAAACTTTGATCTCCTTTTCGCTTCATTTGTTATGAAACGCTTAAATCTTTCGCTCTTAAAGACTATTACAAGAGGATATATAATGATTCCCTTATCGGCCCATTTGAGATATTTTGCTAAGAGAGAGATTAAAGACCAAATCATTACAATGATTAGAAAAAGGAAGATCTCGCTAGTGAAGATTAGCATTCTTAAAAACCCCTCGATGTTATGATCCGCTATAAGCTATATAACAGTTCTACGTGCTTTATCTTCTTATAGCTCCCCTTGCTAATACTAGGAGATTTGTACCAATAATTGTCCTTATGACGTCTATCATATCGATTGTATTTTTCGCGATCCATCCAGTGTCTTCTATTAAATGATTCATCACAGCATGCGCGAAAGTCTTATTATTGTAAGACGTAAGGATATTTCGAAGAGATTCAGCAATACTGCTATAATAAACTACATGGTTATTGGGGTCACCAATTCGAAAGACTTCGTTAAAAAACTTAGGCATTATCATCATTACATATTCCATAGCACTCTGAGGCGGGTCTATCTTTAATGCTGTCAGATATTCTAGTCCTTTGAGAACCTTTCGGAAAATCTTACTATTTAGGTTATTATATAATGGTCTAAGCTCATAATCTTGTATGTACTCTTTTCTATACAGTTTAATTGAATAATATATGTCTTGGGTGTAGATTTCTGTTAAATTTGGATCAAGCTCGATGGCATAACTTAGAATATTATTAAGGGTCTCCTCAATAATTCTCCTTTTCATCTTATCGGAAATCTTATGGGCTCTTAAAAGACCTTGAACTGGAGGAACAAGCTTTTGATTCTCGTCAATGATACTGTCAAGTGATGATAAAAACCCTAGTAGATCATCTAAATACTTGTCTAAAACCACCAATTTATTCTCCAATTGAACATTACTAAGTGCCTCAATGAATCTGGATAATGGATATACCGTATGGAAATATAAATCAAACTCACGATCATAACTTTCCTTCGAAACTTTATCAATGAGAGATTCTTGTAATTTGATGAGCCTTAATGCAACTTCGTTCACCAAATCATTAACTCGAGGGACTCCGTGAAGAAACTTTATGACTAATGATAGTAAGTTGCAGGAAGAAACAATTTCTGATACTGACATTGATTTTTGATTATATTGAAAAGAAATATTAACGTTCTTAAGGATTTCCCTCAAGACTTTTCGAGAAGAATTAATTGCTTCCTTTACAATTATCCTCTCCCTGGCCAAAATACACCCCTCAATATTAAAGCAAGCTGTTGGATAAAAAAATGTGAATATATGTTGCTAGGATCTTTATTGCACGTGAAAGATTAATATTATTAAGAATACATCTTGATTTATAAACATTCTTAACTAAATAATTTCCTCTAGACTTCTCCGCACCTAAAAAGCACAAAATTTGGATTTTTACTGAAAAATAAGATTGTGAAAATTTTATATCCTCAAGCTAATATGACCATATTAGATTAATGAATCTATAATAGGCTCACTACAAGCTAGGGAAAATTAAAAATTAAATTGAGCGCCGGTGGTCGAGAGGCAAGATGCCGGCCTTCCAAGCCGGTGGCGCGGGTTCGAGTCCCGCCCGGCGCACCATTTTGTTAATTCTCAACTCAATGCTGCCTCAATTCTTTATTGAATATTTGCTAATATTTTTTTATTAGACGTAACCTTCTATCTCTTTACTTTAGTTTTTAGAAGATCACATAAAAGGTGGTAACAATGGATACGCAGGAGACTCTTGAGACTCTAAGTGACGAGGAGCTTAAAAAAATAATCCTCAAGGACCGATTGCCTCGCCACATCGGGGTAATACCTGATGGAAATCGACGATTTGCACGAAAATACGGTTTATCTTTATTAGAAGCATATGAAAAAGGCGTACAAAAGGGAGAAGAATTCGCGCAGTGGTGTCGTGATCTCGGTATAAAATATTTGACATTTTATGCTCTCTCTTTAGAAAATCTCCAAAGAAGATCTAAGGAAGAATTACAAATATTGTTCTCGTTGCTAAGAAAATATTTAATTAAAATTGCTAAGGATGAGCGTATTCATAGAGACGAGGTAAAGGTGAGAGTATTCGGGCGACTAGAATTACTGCCAGATGGCGTCGTAAAAGCTGCGAGGAATTTAGAATCTGTGACTAACAGTTATGATAGATATCACCTAATTCTTTTAATTGCTTATTCTGGGCGTGATGAAATAATAAATGCGGTTAAAAGAGTATTACAGGAGAATTCTGATGCAAATAACATCAATGAAGAAACTTTTCGGCAATTTTTATACTTATCAGATGTGCCGGATCCGGATCTTATTATTAGAACCTCGGGGGAAATGCGATTAAGCAACTTTTTGTTGTGGTACGCAGCTTATTCTGAGCTATACTTTATCAATGTTTTTTGGCCTGAAATTACTTTTAGACACCTATTATTTGCTATTAGGAATTATCAAATGAGGGAGAGACGATTTGGTAAATAAAAGAGAGATTTCTCCATCTACGCTTGAAAAAACAACGGCTGATTTAGAAAGAATGCGCAAAGAGTTTAATATTCAACCCATTAGCACGATTATAGATCGTCTGCCTAGGAATAAATTATTTGAAATGAACGTTATTGTTGCTCATAGAGATTTTGATAAATTACTAGATGGATTCTTAAGTGGGAGAAAATTCGCTGTTGTAAGCGGCCGGGGCCCTTCAGGTCCTATTCACTTTGGACATTTATACGTTTTTAAGGTTGTAAAATTCCTCCAGGACGCTTTCGATGCCGAAGTATTCTTACCTTTATCAGATGATGAAAAATTCGTCTTTAATAAAATTAAAACGCTAGAAGAAGGAGAATATTGGGCTTATGATAATGCGCGAATAATATTATCCCTTGGATTTGATAAAAGGAAGACCCATATCTATATCTCATCTAAACAAAAGTGGGTCTACAGATACGCTTTAATGGTTTCTAGAAAACTAACATTAAGTGCTGTTAAGAGTGCACTCGGCATAGATGATAGCAGCAATCCAGGAATCCCCTTCTACGCAGCTGTCCAGATAGTCCATATAATACAGCCAACGTTAGACAAAAATGTACCTGTAGTTGTCCCTATCGGCTTAGATCAAGATGTATACATGAGACTTTCGAGAGACGTAGCCGAAAGATTGGGGATTATTAAGCCCGCTTCTCTTTATGTACGTTTTCTCAGCGGTTTGACCGGAGATCCCATGAGCAGCAGTGCTCCAGAAACCGCTATCTATGTAAGTGACGACGAAGAAACCATAAGGAGAAAAATAATGCGAGCATTTACAGGAGGGCAACCAAGTATTGAAGAACATAGAAGATTCGGTGGAAATCCGGAAAAATGTATTGTATTTGAATGGCTTAGTGCATTTGTGTTTACATCTAAAAGAGAAGCGGATAAATATGCTGAACTATGCAGACAGGGTGAAATTGTATGTGGTTTCGATTGTAAATCATTACTTGCACGCAGTCTATCGAAAATCGCTGAGAATCTAAGAAAACGAGCTGAAAAGATCGAACTATCCAATTTTTTCATAGAGGATTGAGAATTATGAAAAGTATCTTTTCACGCATAAAGAAAAAGTTGGACAAATATTATATCATGCGAGAGGAAGCTATTAAACTACAACGTGATTTATTAAGAGTCTCTAGAGAAGCAATTCAACTTATTCATAATGGAAAAATTAGAAGAGCCGAAGAAATCCTGACGGAGGGAAAGGAACTCATTAATAGAATAAACTTTATGGGCAAAGAAGAGCCAAGAATAATATATTCTGGAGCATGGATTGATGCTAGCAAAGAATACTGCGAAGCTTTACTTCTGTTGTTCGTTGTAAGAGAAAAAGGAAAACTTGAGAATATCTCTATCCCCTCCCCGGATGATTTAGGCGTTCTGGAGGAAGCATGGATATTAGGCCTCGCAGAGGTTACTGGAGAATTAAAGAGAGAAATTCTTTTAGCACTTAATGCCGAAAAAATAGACCTTGCTCAAGCTTATCTTAACGTTATCAAGGAAATATACGGCATGATATCTAAATTAGCATATCCCGGAGCAATAATTCCTGGAATAAAATCTAAAGTCGATTATGTTAGATCTATCATGTTATCAAGTGAAGAAATAATAAT
>Ga0180302_10001776_pt1 | contig 10339 bp, 7 predicted proteins | sample GuaBasSediGuay17_FD_121794 | JGI IMG/M metagenome (GOLD analysis project Ga0180302, IMG submission 121794) | Subseafloor sediment microbial communities from Guaymas Basin, Gulf of California, Mexico - Guay17, Core 4571-4, 12-15 cm | ecosystem: Environmental > Aquatic > Marine > Hydrothermal... | reverse complement strand
TCCCCAAACCTTGCAGGGAGGCGGAGCGATGAGGAACGCAGCGTTGTGCGCGGCGTTAACGCTTTCGTTTTTATTTTTCCCCGCGGCCTGGGGCGAGGAGATAAAGGGCGAGTTGGGCGGGTCGTTCAACGCCCCCTCGCCTATACCCCAGGGGTTCGGGTTCACGATAAACTACTCGATCGGCATCAAAGCGGCGGTATCGATCCTGGATGAGACGGGCGCCGAAACGGCGAGCTTTGAGCTCTCGGCCGATGGGATCTCCCTGAGCGATGGGAGAAGCGTCGAGCTGGCCAAGGGGAGCTACAGGGTGGTCGAGAGATACACGATCACCGCGACGCCCGACAACCCCCTGCTCCAGGGGAAGGTTTTGGGCGGGGAGAGCGATCCCATAGAGTGGAGCTTCACGGCGGAGGACCCGGGGATATACGAGCTGAGCGTCTCGGCGACGGTTACCGGGCTGGAGGTGGCGGTCGGCGGCGACCTGACCCTCTCGGAGATGGGCGAGCTGGGGGATGTGGTGCCGGTCGAGCTGGTCGCCTCGCGGAACATCATGCAGGGCGAGGAGGTCAAATACAGCATGGGGTTCTCGATCCGGTTCTCCCGCCAATCCTCCGTGAGATTGGTGGCCAAGACCGAGGAGGGTCAGACGGCCTTCGTCGTGACGGGCAGGATCATCGAAAACGAGCAACCGGCCAAGGGGGCGTCCGTCGTCGTCGAGCTGGTCGACAGGGATTTAAAGCTTGAGGTCGCGACCGACGATCAAGGCGCCTTCAAAGCGGTCTTCACCGCACCCGCCGGGACGACCCTCGCGGAGGCCGGCGACCGGGTCAAGGTGACCTATAAGGGGTTCGAGGCGTCAAAAGCCCTGACCGAAGAGGACGTCTCCCGGGGCGCCGCCGAGGTGAACCTATCCGTCGACACGGTCGCCCGGATCGACTCGGTCGAGCTGGACAAATCGAAGGTCAGGAACGGCGAGTCGTTCGCGCTGAGGCTGACCGGCGAGCCGGGAGGAAGGGCCGAGGCCGATCTGTCGGAGCTCGATACCACGAGGACCGAACCGGTCGAGCTGCCCGAGATCTCCCCCGGGGTTTACGAGCTGAGGACGATCGTCTCGCTCAAAAACGAGGCGCCGGACGGCATCAAAACCGTAACCGTTAAGCTGACCGATCGGGCCGGGAACGAGTCGACCCGGACGATCCAGATCGAGCTGAGCAACCCGCCGGTCGAGGGGGAGAGGATGGAGGGCGAAATACCGCCGATGGAGCTGATCTCCCCCTTCTCCATACCGAAGGGATTCCAGCTGGAGCTGGAATACGGGATCGAGACCGAGGTGACGGTGACGCTGATCAAGGAGGACGGGACTGAGGAGAAGATCGAGATACCGCCCGTCAAGGGGACATCGCTGGCCGTGCACAAGACGTTGAAGCTGGAGAAGGGGAGCTACGAGGTGAAGGAGAGCTACACCGTGAAGGCGACGCCGACCAGCCCGCTCTTCCAAAACTGGGGCTTCGAGGTGCCGAAGGAGTTCCCCGAATGGGATTTCGCCGCCGAAAAGACGGGAACCTACGACCTCTCGATAAACGCCGTCGTCGGCGATATACTCCTGGAGCTGACGGGCGATATGAGGATAACCGATTTCGAGAGGGGAGAGGAGACGGTAACCGTCAAGGCGGTCACGACCCGCAACATACCGGCGGGGGATAAGATCACCCTCTCCGGCTACTACAGCGTCGTCCTCTCCAAATCCACGGCCATAGAGTTGATCGCCGAGGAGGAGCAGCCCGTCGTCTTCGTCGTCAGCGGCGGAGTTATCGAAAACGGCGTGCCGATACCCGAGGCCGAGGTGACCGTCGAGCTGGTCACAAAGGGGCTGAAGCTGACCGTTAAAGCCGACAAGCTCGGCATCTACAGGGCGACCTTCACCGCCCCTCAGGGGACGACCCTGGCCGAGGCGGGCGATGAGGTGATCGTATCCTACGCCGGCAGATCGGTCGCCTACAAGCTGACCGACGAGGACGTATCGAAGGGGATGGCGATGGTCAACCTGAGGCTGGACACCTACACCTGGATAGAGAAGGTCGAGCTGAGCAGGACGACGGTGAAAAACGGCGATTCGATCTCTATAACCGTCATCGGCGAGCCCAACGGCAGCGCGGAGGTCGACCTGAGCGAGCTGGACACGACCAAGGCCGAGCCGATCCCCCTGAAGGAGGTGGCGGAGGGCAGGTATCGGGGGACGGTTTCGATCTCGGAGGAGAACGCGGCGGAGAACGGGGTCAAAACGATCAGGATCAAGCTGACCGATGAGGCGGGCAACTCGGCCTTCAAGACCGTCGAGGTGACGCTCAAAAACCCGGCGCCGCCGGCGGTCGTGGAGGAGTGGCCCTCCAGGATGAAGCTGCTGGAGGGGCCGGCCAGGATATGGCTCAGGGCCAGGGGAGCGACGAAGGTTACGGCGACGATCCTCACCCCATCGGGCGAAAGGATCATCATCGAGCTGACCGATCCCGACGGGGACGGCCTCTTCGAGGCCCAAAGACAGCTCGAGGAGAAGGGGCTGCACGTCGTCACGATCGTCGCCGAAAACCCCGAGGGGGTGAAGGCCAAGCCGGTCACCTTCACGATAAACACCTCCCCGTGGGACGTCAACCTGGACGGGAGGGTCGATATACTCGACCTGGTCGGGGTGGCCCGCAGCTACGGCAGGCGGATAACCTCGCCCGATCAGAAAGGGTGGGAGGCGGACGTCGACTCTAACGGCGCGGTTGACATCTTCGACATAGCCCTGGTGGCCAAGCATTACGGCGAGGTCATCTCGATCGGCGCGCCGCCTCTGAGGGCGGGCGGCGTGGTGCTGGCGAGGCCGGAGAACGGCTCGCTCAGGCTTCAGAGGCCGATGTGGGCGCTGATATCGGATCTCCCCCTCGAAGGGATCGATGGGGCCCGCTCGATCGAGCTGTCCGACGGGTATCTCCTCATAGGGCTGGGAAGGCCGTTTAACTCGGTGAGGTTCCCGACGGCGATCCCCTCATCGATGTGGGGCGTTGCGGAGGACGGGGGGGTCGTAAAGGTCAAGCTCGCCCTCCAAACCGCCCTCCTGAGAAACTACCCCAATCCCTTCAACCCGGAGACCTGGATACCGTTCCTCCTCGCCGAGGAGGGCAGGGCGGTCATATCGATCTACGATGGTGTGGGCAGGTTGGTTAGGAGGATCGATTTGGGGGTTCTGAGGCCGGGGTATCACGTGGTCAGGTGGGACGGCAGGGACGAGGCGGGCGAGCGGCTCGCCAGCGGGATATACTTCATCCACCTGAAGGCGAAGGGATACGAGGGCGTGGTGAAGGCGGCGGTTCTCAAGTGAGGGGTGAGGGGGGATGTCCCCTCACCCCCACTATAATTCCAGACCACCGTCAGGAGGAGAGGATCTTCTCCGCCTCCTCCATGTCAATCTCCATGATGTGCTTGATGCCGGTTATTCTGGCGGCCTCCTCGGTCAGGGCGGCTATGTCTTCGCGGGAGAGGTGTTCGAGGGCGAACTTCCTGGCACCGCACATGAGCTGCTGTAATCCGACCTTGATCCTCTCCAGGAAGGTGTAAAGGCCTATAGCCCCTTTGGGGAGCTCCTCGAACTCCTTCCCCAGCTTCTGCTTGAGCTCGTAGGCGGAATAGAAGACCTCCTCGAGGGATTTGCCGTATTTCTCGTAAGGCTTGGGAACCTGGCCCTTCTCCAGCGAGGAAGCCACGGTCTCCGCCACGTGGACAGCGGTCAACGGCGCCCTTGCCATCCCCACCGCCTTAACGAAGGGCGCTCCGAGGGCCAGAGCCTTGAACACGTGGTCTTCGAGGGAGAGGCCTCCCGCGATGACGATATCCGGAACGCGTTTCCCCTTCTCCGCCAGCGTTTGGGCGTAGCGGTAGGCGAGGGCCTCAAGGTAGACGGTGGGGATGCCCCATTCGTTCATCATCCTCCAGGGGCTCATGGCCGTTCCCCCTCCCGCCCCGTCAACGGTGAGGAGATCTATTCCCGCCTCCGAGGAGAGCTTGAGGGCCAAGGCGAGATCCCTGGGCCTGTATGCTCCCGTCTTGAGGAAAACATATTTGGCCCCCGCATCCCTTATCTCCTCCACCTGCTTCATAAAGGCTTCCTCGGAGACCATTCCCACCCTGGAGTGGCGTTCGAACTCCTTTATCAACCCGGCCTTGGCCGCCTCCTGGACGGCGGGCTCTTCGGGGTCGGGGAGAACCAGGTAGCCCCTCTCCTTGAGTTGAAGGGCTCTTTCCAGCGTGGGCAGCTTCACCTCACCCCCGATGTCCTTCGCTCCCTGACCCCACTTGATTTCGATTGCTTCCACCCCGAGCGACTCGATGACGTATCTGTGGACTCCCAGCCTGTAGTCCTCGACGTTCACCTGGACGGCTATGCCCCCGTATTTTCCGTCGAACCATCTCTTGAAGGAGTTGACCCTTTTCTCCATGTCCGGCGACCTTCGGACCTGCCCGTCCCTTATCTCCGCCTCAGGGTCCATGGCGCAGACGTTCTCCCCTACCACGCAAACTATGCCCGACAGGGCCGCCCCCGCGTATATGGCCTCTCCGAACCTCTTGGCGATGTCCGTCGAGCCCAACCCGGGAATGACCACAGGGAGCCTCAGCCTTATCTCGGGGCCTCCATCCCCTCCTATCGCCGTCTCCACGGATACGTTGGGGAAAATGGCCGCGTCGGGATCCTCCTCCACACCAACGGCTCCCACGGTGGTCCCCATTATCTGGAAGTGGGAGAAATCGACGGGGTAATCCTTCTCCGCCCCTACGGTTATACTCCCAAAGGGAGCGGGGTAGATGACCTCCCTTCCCCTTATGGCCGACCTCCCCACTTCGCAGAGCCCGGGACATCCAACGAGGCAGGTCACACACAGCCCGCTTGAGGGGTTCACATCGGGCACCCTCGTCCTGGTGAGAGTTGCCGCGCTCCTGTTCGGCTTGCTGAGCCTCATAACGCACCTCCCGTCGGCAGGCCGGATAGTTCTCAACGAGATTCTGCTATCCCGCGGTAGGAGATGTCAAGCTGAACGGGGCGCGAGGGGGTGGTAAACGGGCGGCGGGTTTTGATCAAATTGATCAAATCGCTTCACCCCGTCAGCAGATCCACCGCCCGCTTTATGTCCTGGGGGGAGGAGATCAGGAACAGCTCGTCCCCCTCGTTTATGACCTGTTTCCCCCTGGGGATGGTCAGCTCGTCTTTCTCCCTGTTGTAGACGGCGATGAAGACGCATTGGGGCGGGAAGTTGGGATGCGCCGCTATCTCCTCCACCCTCTTGCCGGCGACCTTGGCCCCCTTTGGGATGACCACCGAGTAGATGTCCGCCCTCCCGCCTATGGTGATTATCCTCCGGACCTTGGGCCTCTCGATCTCCATCATCATCCGGCTGACCATCAGGTCGGTCACGCGGATGATCGAGCTTACCCCGATGAGCTTGTAGGCGTTTTCGTATTCGGGGTTTCTCATCCTGACGATGACGTCCGGCACGCCGAAGCTTTTGGCGAGGATGGCGCAGGCGAGGTTGGCGGCGTCGTCCCCCGTGGCGGCGACCACAACATCGGCCTTCTCAACGCCGGCCTCCCTGAGCGTCTCGGCCTGGGCGGCGTTTCCGGGGATCACCACCGCCCCCGTCTCGGCGTGCAACCTGTCGCACCTCTCCTGATCGCGTTCGATCACCACCACGTCGTGCTTGTTCTCCACCAGCTTGCGGGCCAGCTCCCCGCCGACCATCCCCCCTCCCGCGATTATGACATACATCGCTCACCACCTCCACGCCTTTTTGGAAAACAGAAGCAGAACCGGGAGGATCTCCAACCTCCCGGCCAGCATGCCGAGGATATAGGTCAGTTTGACGACCGGATGTATCCCCATCATCTCCTCGACGGAGATGTAGCAGGGACCGATGTTACCCAGGGCGGAGAACATCCCCGAGGCGGACTCCAGAGGGCCGTGTTTCGAGAAGATAGCTGTTATCCCCCCTCCTATCGCCAGCAGGGCCATCCACGCGGCGAGAAGGGAGGTCGTCCTGTGGATCTCGTCGTCAGGGACGATCCTCCCGTCTATAACGAGCTTGTCGACCGCCCTCCCCGGCGCCCTCAGCTTGAAAAGCTCCCTCCTGACCAGCCGGTTTAAGATCGCCACCCTCATCACCTTCAACCCCCCTCCGGTCGACCCGACGCACCCGCCTATGACCATCATGATCAGGAAGAGCTGTTTGGAGAGCGGGGGGAAGAAGTCCGAATTTATGTCCTTCGTGCCGAAGCCGGTGGTGGTCATGATCGATATCACCTGGAAAAGCGAGTATCTGAAGCTCTCCTCCAGCTTCGCCCAGCTTAGGCTTGAGAGGCCCTCCCTGGAGAGGTGGTCGATCATGACGATCGCGGTGAAGGCCGAGATGAAACGCCACCAGTATCGGATCTCGATCCCGTCCCAAAGCGCCTTGAATTCGCCCCTCAAAACCCTGTAATGTATCGCGAAGTTTATCCCGCCGAGCATCATGATGAAGGAGAGGGTGTATTCGATCAGCTTGTAGTTGGGGTGTCCGGAGAGCCTGTAATAGTCGATGCTGGCGTCGTGCGGGGAAAAGCCTCCCGTGGAAAGGGCCGTCAGCGAATGACATATCGCGTCGAAGACCGGCATCCCCTCCAGGGATAGGACGATCATCGAAAACAGGGTGAACGATCCGTATATCCCCCAGAGTATTTTGAGGGTGCTGTAGAGGCCGGGGGAGGGCCTGTCGGAGGAGATCTTGTGGCTTTCGGCCGTGAAGAGGTAATGCGCCCCGATGCTTCTGGAGGCGGTCAGCAGGAAGAAGGAGAGGATCCCTATCCCGCCGAGCCATTGGGTCAGGGATCGCCAGAGGAGTATGCTTCGAGGCATCGAGTCCAGGCCTGAAAAGACCGTTATGCCCGTGGTGGTGAAGCCGCTCATCGCCTCGAAATAGGCGTTTAAGTAATCCGCTCCTATGCCCAGCACGAACGGGAGGGCGCCGAAGGCGGAGGCGGCGATCCACCCCAGGGCGCACATCAGCATCGATCCGGCCAGATCGGGCGGCCTCGGTTTGAAGAGCTTTTTCAGCAGGAGGCCCGTTGAAAGGGAGGCGGCGGACGGGACCAGGAAGGCGATCACTGTCCCCCACCCCTCCCCGCACTTCCCCCAGTAGATGAGGACGGGTATGAGGGGGAGCAACATGATAAGCCCCAGGGTTTGAAGCAAGCCCCCGATGGAGTGGAATATGAAATTGATGCGCTGGAACCGGTTCCTCATGGCTAATTTTTTATCGGCTTTTCAGGGGCGGGATCTTGAAGGAGGAGGTCTTATCTTCCCGCCCTCAGCGAGCTTGCTTCACCCCTGATTCTAAGGCGCGGTCGTGGGGGATTTCAAGGGGGTGAGTTGACCGGAAACGGATATTCCTGTTAAAATCAACCCGCCATGAAGGTGATGTGCGTTTTGGGGACGAGGCCAGAGGCGATAAAGATGGCCCCTGTTGTGATGGAGCTTCGTAGGAGGAGCGGGGTTGAGACGATCGTCTGCTCCACAGGGCAGCACCGCCAGATGCTGGATCAGGTGCTGAACCTGTTCGGCATAGAGCCGGATTTCGATCTGAACGTGATGAGCGAGGCTCAGACCCCCTCGAAGGTGGCGTCGATGGTTTTGGAGAGGATCGAGCCGGTGTTGAGGGATGTGAGGCCGGATTGGGTTCTGGTTCAGGGCGACACGACGACGGCCGCCGCCGCGGCGCTCGCAGCCTTCTACAACAGGTCCAAGGTGGGGCATGTCGAGGCCGGGCTGAGGACGCGGGACAAGTGGCAGCCCTTCCCCGAGGAGATAAACAGGAGGATCGTCGGCGTCATAGCCGATCTCCACTTCGCCCCCACCCAGAGAGCCAGGGAGAACCTCCTCTCCGAAACCGTCCCTCCGGATCGGATACTCGTCACGGGAAACACGGTCATAGACGCGCTGCTGTGGGTGGCCGGAAAACCCCCGTCGGAAGAGGCGAGGAAGCTCATCGAATCGCTTGAACTATCGGAGGGAACGAGGCTGGTGCTCGTGACGGCCCACAGGAGGGAGAACCACGGCGAGCCGCTCAGGAGGATATGCGAGGCGCTGAGGATGATAGCCGAAAGATACGGGGATTCGGTCAGGATCGTCTACCCCGTCCACCTCAACCCCAACGTCTGGGGGCCTGTTCACGAGATGCTGGAGGGGATTCCGAACGTGAAGCTTCTGCCGCCGTTGGACTACGAGCCGATGGTGAGGCTGATGCAGAGGGCTTATCTCATACTGACCGACTCGGGCGGGCTGCAGGAGGAGGCGCCGGCCCTGGGGGTGCCCGTCCTGGTGTTGAGGAACACCACCGAGCGGCCCGAAGGTATAGCCGCCGGGACGGCCAAGCTGGTCGGCACCGACGTGGACAGGATAACCTCCGAGGCGTTCAGGCTGCTGGACGACCCCGAGGAGAGGGGGAGGATGGCCAGGGCGATCAACCCCTACGGCGACGGTAAGGCCTCCAAACGGATAGTTGAAGCGCTTCTCAGCTGAGATCGCTTGTCTCCTCCGATTCCGATGATGAGCTCTCCTCCTCCCCGCTCTCCGCTTCCTCCCTTTCCTCCTTGCTCCTGCTCAGCTCCCGCTCCACCTCGTGTTCTATCTCCTCGAACACCTCCTCGCCGAACTCGTCGCCGAAATGCTTCGACATCAGTTTTGTAGCTTTAAGCAAGGTTTTGGGATCCTCGGGATCGCCGAGCCTCTCGACGACGGCCGTTAAGTTCTCCAACATCTCCTCCTCGGACCTTATCCTGGCGAACCTGCTCATCAGCCTCTTAAGATTTGTCCCCCCGCACCTCGGGCAGACGGGGTCGGAGTGATCCTGGGTGACCCCGTGGAGGTGCGAGAAGACCTTGCCGCAGGAGAGGCATCTGTATTCATAGATGGGCATCCGCTATCCCCCCTTTACCCGGTTCTAGGGGTCAGCTCCCCCGATTCTATCATCGATTTCAATGGGTTGTCCTCGATGTCCAGAGGCAGGTTCACCTTGGCCCTTCTCCTGGCCGATTCATAGGCCGCGAAGATGATCTCGGTCGCGTTTAAGGCTTTCCTGGCGCTCAGCTCCGGCTCCCTCCCCTCAAGCAGCGATTCGACCACGTCGGCTATGGCCCGCTCTATGTATCCCGGCCCGTGAAGCCCTTCACCTTCCGTGTCGATGACCTCCCAGCTGGACGATCCCTTCCGCTTGATCCTGAGGGGCGTCCCGTCAGCCGCCCCCACCTCTATCACGCCATCCGTCCCGATCAGCCGGTTATGCGCCCCGACGGCCTCGGCGGCGTCCCCCGTGCACATCAGGCCGAAAACCCCGTTTTTATACCTCCAGAGGAAAACCCCATGGGTTTCGACCGGCATCCCAAAGACGAGCTTCTCGACCGAGTAATCCACCTGACCCATGACCCACTCGGCGGGCGTCTCGTCGTTGTAGAAGCCGAACATATCGACGTAATGGGTGCCGTAATCGTAGAGGTTGCCGCAGGCCCCCTCGAGCCTCACAAGCTCCCCTATCTCGCCCGCTTTAAGCAGCTCCCTGGCCATCCTGAACGGCTTGCCGAACCTCCTCTGATGGTTGAAGGTCAGCTGGACGCCTCTCCTCTCGCACTCCTCGGCCATCCTCTTCGAATTGCCCCAGGTATCGGCCATCGGCTTCTCGCAGTGGATGGCCCTGACCCCCGCCTGAGCGCAATCCATCACCATCTGAGCGTGGAGATGCGGCCAGGTGCAGATCGAGACGATGTCCAGCTCCTCCTTTTCGAGCATCTCGCGATAATCGAGATAGATCCTCGGGACGTCGAACGCCTTGGCGAACTCCTCGGCGTTTTCGCGGACGATATCCGCGCAGGCGACTATCTCGCAGTTAGGGAGCCTTCTATACCCCTCGGCATGCCGATAGGCCATCGCGAAGCCGGTCGGCCCCGGCTTCTTCTTCCTGCTGCCGGTGCCGATTATGCCCACCTTCAGCTTATCCATGCCACGACCTCCGAAGCCGCGGTATCCCCGAGAGATTATACAACACGCGCCCCTTCCGGACAAGGCGGGACAATTGAACGGACGCGGCCCGGTATGATATAATCGTGACCGCCCATCACAACCCACCTGGGGAGGAGGAGATGAGCCTTTCCGGGAGAACCGGCTTTGTCTATCACGAGGATTACCTGTTACATGACACGGGGAGGTTCCACCCCGAAAGCCCCGACAGGCTTAGGGCTATAGTGGGCCATCTGAAGGGGATCGATCTGCTCTCCGAGCTTGAGC
>Ga0180302_10001775_pt1 | contig 10340 bp, 13 predicted proteins | sample GuaBasSediGuay17_FD_121794 | JGI IMG/M metagenome (GOLD analysis project Ga0180302, IMG submission 121794) | Subseafloor sediment microbial communities from Guaymas Basin, Gulf of California, Mexico - Guay17, Core 4571-4, 12-15 cm | ecosystem: Environmental > Aquatic > Marine > Hydrothermal... | reverse complement strand
CTTTATTGACGATAGTAGTAGTTGTGGAATTTCAAGAACCTTCGGCTCAGCACCTGCCTTTATGGCTCCATATTGTAGTGTTTTATAACATGTAGGACATGCAGTTACTACAAAGTTTGTTTTTAGAGGTTTTATCTCTCTTATCCGCTTCTCACACGCAATTTCTATTGATAGTTCTATTGAGTGAATACTTAATAGTCCTCCATCGCAGCATGTAACTCTTAATCTATTTAGTGTCATCTCTATGAATTTAATACCTGGAATCATCTTTATCAACATTCTCGATTCCTCGAATATGTTTTAGATACCTAGTGAGATCACAAGGATCGTGATAAGTAACTATGATGTTTAGAGGTTTCAATAACTTCTTAATGTCTCTCCTATACCTTATAAGAAATTCTGTAGTATGCTTAATTACGTAACTAGGTAAGTAGGTTCTTAACATCTTATAACATCCTGGACGAGGCGTTATAACGATGTTATAGGGTTTGATAAGACTTTTAACTCTATTAATTACTATTTGCATCTCTCTTTTAGCGCCAATTATCTCTAACGGATATCCACAACATATACTATCTTCGTCTATTATTGAGAATTTCATTCTTAGAATTTCAAAGAGTTCTTCATATGATTTACGGACTTCAGCGGCTTTTGATCTAATTGTACGCCCGAGCCATATACCTATCATATTACCACTCCTCAAAAGCGTATGGAGTTTCCCTATGAATTGTTCTATTAATCAATTCCTTAACATACCCAGATATAAACTTCCTAGATACTAAATATCGTCTAAACTCCAAGATCATTTGAGGAATATCGATTTCAAGAAGGCATTGTACTTTACATCTACCGCAAAGAAGACATGTATAAGCTATCGGCGCAGCTTCTTCGATACCTTGAGTAAATGCAGTCCGTATAGCTCCTATATCACCGAAATGAGTGGAACCGTAGTATCTAGCTGTTAACTGAAAGATAGGGCATTCAAGGTGGCAAGAACCACATCTTAGACATAGAAATGCTTCTCTAAATATTTCATGCTCCGCCATTTTCCATTGCCTATAAAAATTACATGAAGTTCTCTTGGCCCATGAGCTCCTTTGATTAATAATTGTTCTACATCTCTCGTCTTGCTCGGTGGTTGCTCGTGCATGGTTTTTAGGTATTTCCGCTATTTTAGTAACTATGCATGGGCTTCTCTCAACTACTTCATTTCTGTTGGTGGTTCATTGGGAGCTACATCCCCACACACCACAGGGTGTGGGTTACGGGAGAGTGTTGTCATCAGCCAATGCCTGATGACTCCATAATCCATACTGAAGATGCAGAATATAAGTATAGCATTTCTAAAATACCCTAAGTACTCAAATAAGCAAATGGTCCAGCTATTATTGAAATATAGGATGGCATAGTATACTTTGCATATCCCCATATAACCTCTGCTATGATTAATGCATCATGAATTGTGGGTACTATTTTCTCAATACCTACTACTTTTTTACAAATACTGAGTGTGCGTGGATATCTAAGAATAGCATCTTTAAATGATTCTCTATATGAATTAATAGACCTTCTAAGAGCTCTCCTCGTATCTTTATCTTTCAATACCTTTTCTATTTCCCTAAAGTATTCAATAAAGCTGGAGTTGATGGGATGCATTTAGAGCCCAAACATCTAAGAAAAGTGACATATATCTAAACTTAATGCTATATTGACAATTATAATTACTTAAGTTAATTACAATACTAAGAGTAATGCATTTCATGAATCATGGAAAAGAATTTAAATGAAAACTACATAGAAATTATATTGGATCTCGAGGTGCTATTTAGTGAAGGTACTTCTAACAATGCCTATAGGTGTTGAGAAGACCGAGATCTATAGAATTCTCGGTATAAAAGCTCCACCATTAGGACTTGCATGGATTGCAGCTGTTCTTGAAAGAGAAGGTATTGAAGTTAAGGTAATTGATGCACCTACCATAGGACTTAGTGAACAGGAGTTTATGAAAATCATAGATACGTGGTCGCCGGATATTGTTGGAATATCCTCTCTGACACCAACAATCTATCTTGCATATAGGACTGCTAAAATTACTAAGGATGTAGATTCAAATATTAAGGTAATCATTGGAGGTCCTCACGCAACATTTATGTGGTCTGACATACTGGCTGAGTGTCCTTACATTGACTATGTAGTAATTGGTGAGGGTGAATACACAGCACTTGAACTCGTTAAGACTCTAGAAAAGAATGGGGATGTATCGAATGTTAGAGGTATTGCATATAGAAATAAGGATAGTAGACCAGTATTTACAGGTATAAGGCCCTTAATTAAGAACTTAGATGAGCTCCCACCTCCAGCACGTCATTTATTGCCAATGGATAAATACACCTTATTTGGTAAACCAATAAGAATAGCTCATATAATGGCTAGTAGAGGTTGCCCCTATGGATGTGCTTTTTGTTCAACAAGTTACTTCTTTGGAAGAAGAGTAAGATTTAGAAGTCCTGAACTCGTCGCTGAAGAAATTGAAGAATGCATATGTAAATATAAAACAAAGGCTGTAGTATTCACGGATGATGAATTCACTATAAATCATAGATGGTTATTAAAATTCCTTAATGAATTGAAGGAGAGAAAGCTCGATATAAAATGGAGTTGTGGTTCTAGAGTTGATACTGTTAACAAGGAAATATTGAAGCACATGGTTAATTCCGGGTGTACGGGGATTTACTATGGTGTTGAATCAGGCAGTCAAGAAATTCTGGATAAAATAGGCAAGAAAATAACTCTTAAACAAGCTGAAGACGCTATTAAATCTAGTAAGGAACTAGGCATAATGACTGTAGCCACATTTATACTTGGGCTTCCATGGGAAACCATAGATGATATGAAGAAAACAGCTAGTTTTGCACTTAAGTTAGATCCGGACTATGCACAATTCACAGCAGCAACACCGTATCCAGGAACTCCACTCTTTCAGATAGCTAAGAATGATAACCTAATAGTTGATTGGGATTGGAGTCACTGGACAACATTAAGACCAGTAATGAGAGGATACAACTTCACAGTACAAGATGTTGAGCGAATGCTGAATTACGCATATAGGTACTTCTACTTAAGAGCAAAATTCATAATAAGACAACTGAAAAGAGGAGTATTCAAAGACATGCTTAAGGTCCTTTATAGAAACTTAGTTAAACCTTCAATGGACACATTAGTATCAGTATTTAAGAAAATACTAGGATTACATACATCAATATAAATCGCACTATCTAAGAATACAATATTTTAATTAAACCTCAGAGCAATCTATAAAGCTTATATCATTATTCTCACAGTATTTATTGAGATCTAGAGGTGGTACATATGGATTTATTTGAAGCTATTTATGGTAGAAGAAGTATTAGGTTATTTAAAGGTGATGAAGTAAATGATGAAAAGATAATTAAAATACTTGATGCTGGTAGGTGGGCTCCTAGTGGAGGCAACATTCAGCCTTGGAGATATATAGTTGTAAAGGATAAGAACATCATTAAGCTCATAAAAATGTTTTCACCTGGAATGTTTAGTGAACCTCCAGTGCTTATAGTTATATGCTCAGATAAGAAAGAGGCATTTGAAAGAGGTGGTGTTCTAGGAAGAGATTACTTAAGTATAGTTGATTGTGCTATGGCTGCACAGAACATGATGCTAGCTGCTTATGCACTGGGTTTAGGTACTTGTGTTATTAAGTCTTTCAATTCAAAAGCTATTAGAGAGATCTTAGAAATACCTAACCATGTAGAGCCAGAGTTAATAATAGCTCTTGGTTATCCAGCTGAAAAACCAACGCCACCTCCACGAAAGCCTCTAAGTGATATAACATTCTTAAATAGGTATCAAAAGAGGTGGGAAAAAGTTGCAAAGTAGTGAACTAAGGACTAGAATTCTAGAATACATAGCTTATTTAGCTGCAAGTGCTAGAAATAGCATTGAAGAACCCCATATATATGGCTCTTTTAGGCTAATAGATGCTATTTCAAGGCTAATAAATTTGCTAAAATACATACCATCAGTTAAGGAAGATTCCTTTCTCGAAGAGCTAAAGAAATTCATAGATGCCAAGAAATACGTCATGATGTTCAACACTCAAGAATACTTAGCATTCTTAGATGAAGTAGTGTTAAAAGTAGTTAGAGAACTAAAGAAGCAAACAAAGTAAAACCTCGATTAAGCACCATTTGCTAATGATAGTAATTGGTGAAAAATATTGAAGTTAAAAGTACGTGGTAAGAGAGTTGTATGGAGACATAATTACACACCAAGATGGTTATGGATAATTATACTCATAGTTTCATGGAATTTAATAATATTTGGAATGTTCATAGAACATCCGCTGAGTTATACCCTTATAGTACTTGCAGTTCTCTTACCATTACTTTTTTTGCGATTCTTAACCACTACATATATTGTAACAGATAAAGAGATAGTAGTAGTGAAAAGAGGCAAAATAGTCAATAGACTTGATATTAGTAGAGGAGCAAGCTTCAGAGCAACTTCCGAAAAAATATACATATTTTCCTTTGGCCAGCCTGTAGGTAATATAGAAGTTTATGGTAAAGATCCAGCAAAACCTATATTAATAATTAAAAACGTTCGTAGCCCACGAGAGAGAGTTAAGTATCTAAATGAAGCTATTTATGGATTGTAATGTAAGGATAAAGATAATGCTTATTTAGTGGTAGACTCAATAGTATTGAGGAGAGGTGCTCATAATGTCCTCTTCTAAGACTGCATCTTCTGAGGAGTATCCATGGAAGGATATCAGAGGAGACTATGTCTTAGTACCAGTACCTCCATGGGAACGTAGAACTCTGATGAACATATTCCTAGTATATACAGGAGTTCTATCATGCTTAGCTGTGCTATGGGGCGGTGGAGCTCTAGGAATGCAAGGAAACTTACAAGATGTAGTCATAGCAACAGTAATTGGAGACATAATCCTCACAATCATAGGAGGTCTCTGTGCATATATTGGTGGTGTTGCACATCAATCAACATACGGAATACTAAGACATGTATATGGATGGTATGGAGCTTGGGTCTTTGGAGCACTCTTATCCGGTATTCCAGCATGGGGATGGTTTGTTGTTGAAACCTGGCTCTTCGGCCTCATGATCCATGATCTAGCACCTCAACACCCACTTGCTCACATAGGATGGGCTTCATTATGGGGAGGTCTATTAATGACTACTACAGCTTATGTAGGTTATGCAGGTCTAGCATTTCTAAGCTATATAGTCGTACCTGCATTCTTCGTAATAGTAACAGCTTCCTTCTTCGCTGGTATACACTTCGGTGGTGGCTTTGAGAAATTATGGGCATTTACACCACCACAGCCAGTACCACTTACAGCTCTGATTACTCAAGTTGTTGGACTATATGTCTGTGGTGCTATAATTACATCAGATATTAGCAGATTTGCTAGGAAGCCTAGAGATGGTTCCATAGCTTGGGGAGTTCAGATCATGGTATTGATGACTTACTACATGATAGCTGCCGCTATGTTAACTATGGCTATGGGAGGTACCTACTTCTCTAAAGCAATGTTAATGGCTGGTTTAGGACTTGGTGCATACTTCGCAGCTATCTTCGGACAATGGACCACGAATGATAATAATCTCTACTCATCAGCACTAGCATGGGACATCTTTATTCCTATAAAGAAGAGATTATTAGTACTCATACTAGGCATACTTGGTTCACTGTATGCTGCCTATGTTGGATTTGTTGCTGGAGCATCACTACAGCCATTCATTAACTTCCTAATGTGGCTAGGTATATGGCTACCACCAATAGGAGGTGTAATGATAGCTGATTTCTATGTTTTCCAAAAGTACAAAGGTATACCACGTTATGAAAGATATAAGATGTATGTAGGTAAAGAATTCCCACTGATTAACTGGCCAGCATGGGTTGCTATGATCATAGGTGGTGCTGCAGCACAAGGCTGGCTCATGCCCGCCGCAGTACTTCAAGTTATACCACATTCACTAGTAGGACTGTTAATGGCATTTGTAGTGTATTTAATACTTGCAATACCACTGGATAAAGCAGGTGTATCAATATACATAGGGAGACATAAAGTTGATGAATACGGTAAGTAAGGGGTGTTAACATGAGTACATCTGAAACAAAGCCTGTAACCACCGATCTTAAGGCTCTCATAAAATTACCTTTAACATCATCAATAATATCAACTGTACTAGGAATAATAATACTAATTATTGGAGTAACTGTATTCGCATCATGGATTTATGCCATGGTTATGTATCTCTTAGTAGGTCTAATGTTACTGATCTTTGCCATTATAGGTACATTCAGACTAAGTAAAGCTAATGATGTTACTAGAGCTGGTGAAGTTTGTATTACCCACGGATGGTGGATTTTCTCGACAGGTGTTGGAGGTATAATGGTGTATGTAGCACCATTCTTTACTAAAGAAGCACCAGCACTAGGTGCATTAGCAGCTATAGCATCAGCTCTAGCTATGGTACTTGGGTTAATTATTGTAATTCATGCAAAGAGAAAGATGGGTGTAAGGCTAACGGTCTAATCAAGAAGAGCAAAACCTTTTTTCCTACCCAATTACTATATCAACTCTTTAATTATTGTATGTTCTTAAATATTGCTACAATATATATTAGTGAGGTGTACAGATTTGCCGGATCTAGTTCTTAAAGATAAAATAGATGTAGAGGATTTTGTTAGAGGTTGCACATTTCTAGGTACAGGTGGTGGTGGATCACCACAACTAGGTCTTAAACTCCTACTTGAAGACCTTGAGAAGTACGGAGAGATAGTAATACATGATATTAATAAGTTACGTAATGATGCGTATGTCTGTACTCCTTACTTAATGGGTTCAATAGCTCCTAAGACACCTGAAGTTATAAAGAAGATGGAGAGTTTAGGTCTTAAGAAGAAAATAGGTTTAGCTAATAAGATTCTAGCTCTCGCTGTTCTAGAACTAGAAAAATATCTAGGAATTGAGATCGAAGCCATAGTACCTATAGAAATTGGAGGAGCTAATACACCGGGTCCAATCGATGCCGCGTTATCACTAGGAAAATTAGTAGTTAATGGAGATTATGCTGGTAGAGCCATACCTGAAGTAGCTCAAATAACTACACATTTATACAATGTACCACCTTACCCCGCTACATACATTGATGAGTATGGCAATAAAACTATAATTATAAAAGCAATTAATTATCCAATGGCTGAACGCATAGGTAAGATGATTAGTGTAGCAGCATTCGGCCTTGTAGGTGGTGCTAGCTTTGCAATAACTGCAAGAGAGATGAAGAAGGTAATCATACCAAATACACTGACTGAGTGCTATGAAATAGGTAAAACACTGAGAGAAGCAAGAGAGAAAGGTGAAGATCCAGCTCTAGCAGTTGCTAAGAAAATGAATGGATGGGTATTATTCAAAGGCATTGTAAAGAAGAAAGAGTGGGAAGATAGAGAGGGATATATGTGGGGAACTACTTACATAGAGGGTATTGATAATTTTGAAAAACATAGTGCAAAAATATGGTTTAAGAACGAAAATCACATCATGTGGTTTGATGAAAAAGTAATTGCAACGAGTCCAGATATCATAGAAGTAATTGATAGTATAACGGGTGAACCAATAACGAATACAGATCTAAAAGAAGATATGAAAGTATCAGTAATAGGTCTTAAAGGTAGAGAGCCCTTCAGAACACCTAAAGGACTTGAAATCCTAGGTCCAAAACACTTTGGATTTGATATAGAGTACATACCAATTGAGAAAAGAGTAAAGAAATTCCCAGTTATAAAGTCATAAATCCAAAATTTTTTATTACATCAAATTACTTTGTCAAATTTATGATGATGCTAAAACTTATCTTATAGTGAATATATTCACTATTGGTGAAACTATGCCACGTGTAATAAAAATCGTTGATTTAGTTCCAATAATCTATACCGAAGGAATAAAACTAGCTATAGAAGATAGAAAGAGTATAGCAAAGAAACTAGAGGAAGAAACCAATGGACTTGTCAAAATGGATGTTGTAACACTTGATAAAGGTACAGCTTCTATTGAAAGCGCTTATGATGAATTCGTAAATGCTCCATACATACTCCAGAAAGTTAAATGGGCTGAAGATAATGGCTATGATGCAGTAGTTATTGATTGTTTTGGAGATCCTGCATTAGACCCTGCAAGAGAAATTGTGAGTATACCTGTTGTAGGTGCTAATCATTCAGCATGCTTCCTAGCAACACAAATTGCAGGCCGGTTCTCTATAATAAACATCTTACCTGAAACAGAGCCTTTGATACGTCACCTACTCGCTAAGTATGGTTTATTGCAGCATTTAGCATCTATTGAAACAATACATGTACCAGTTCTAGAGTTAGAGAAAGAACCTGAAAAAACCGTTGAAAAGATAGTTAATGCATCCAAAAAAGCCTATAAAGAACACAGTGCATACGCCATAGTTCTCGGATGTACTGGAATGTCAGCTCTAGCTGAAGCAGCTCAGAAGAAATTAAGAGAGGAGAAAATAGAAATACCAATAATAGAACCTCTAAGAGCAGCTATTTATACAGCAATATCATGGGTTCTCATGGGAATGACTCATAGTAGAGAAGCATACAAAACTCCTAGACCTAAGATAAGAACTACTGATTTTAAGCTTCCAATATAGAAACAAATATTTTTATTAAATTATTCTAGTGTAATTAACACGTATTGTAAGTATGTATAGAGAGTAATTCTGGTAAATTACAAAAACTTAAATATATACATTACTTTTTCCTCACGAGGCGATTATGTAGGCAAATCAAGCTCTGCTGTACATGATATAGAGAATATGTCTCAACTAGTACCTCCACATCTAAGACTCCACTGGCTTAGCATGCTGAATGTTTATTGGTATGTAGACTGCTTTATTCCCAATAGCTGGGGGCTATGCAATAGGGCTAAACACATCTATCAGTATTGCTATAGCAGCATGTTTTGCTGGATACATGTTTGATTCAATTATAGCGATATTCGTAAGGTGAGGTCGGTAGGAGGGAAGGTTTAGATACCTACCCATTATCTCGTAGACCTATGGGTCTTGTAGGATAAAAGATGTTTGGAGCTTTAGTATTTTTCCTAGCAACAGTTGCTTACGGACTTCAAGCATATATAGTTGGTAGAACCATAACGACAACTCTCATAGGTATACCAGTAGCAGATCCTAGATTTGAAACATATAGAGCATTAATCTCTACAATATGTAGTATAGTATTTCTTATATCTGCTTACATGGAAATAAAGCATATAAGTATGATTAGCTGGGCTACAATGCCATTATTCTTTGGAATATCTATAGGAGTTGTGTGGCTGGCTACAAGTCAGTATCCAGGAGGCATAGCAACAGTATTAGGTAAGGAAGTTCCAGGAGGTTTAAGCTTTATAGATGCAATGCTTATGGCTGTTAGTATGTGGGCTGGATTTACTGCATGTATCTCTGATGTGTCAAGATTCCTGGAATCTAGTAAAGATACCGTAATTTCATTACCTCTAGCATATTTCGTAGGAGCTATACCTCCACTAATGGGAGCTCTACTAGCAGCAATCATTAGAGTGCCTTATGAAGAAATATTCGTTAGATTCGGTATACTCTTTGCAGCTCTAGGCCTAATAGCATGGATTGGCGCAGCATGGATAACTGATGATAATAATGCATATACAGCTGGATTAGCTCTAGCAACTACCATACACTCTGTTGTTAGAACATGCTGTTTTAATCTCTGGAATATTAGGTGTTATCTTCGCGGCAATAGGTGCAGGAGGAATAAGCTAGATAATCTTCATGATCACGGTATTAGCACACTACTTAGTGCCATTTGCAGGTGTAGAAGTTGCTCATTTCTGAATAGTTGAAAGATTAAAGACTAAGATAGAAACTAAAGGAATAGCAAGAATTATTGCATGGATCGTGACAGGAACACTTTCCTGGAAAGGACTAATACCACTAGGTGTTATTGATAACTTAACACTCAGCATTGTACTGTACCTAGCTCTATTCTATGGCATTGAAAGACCTCTGCTTAAGAGATAATTAAATATTTTAAATTTGTTTGGTTAATTTGTATACTCTAAATTTTGACTTATGCTGAGAGGTATCACATATTCTTCATTAAGATAAGAGTTGTTGGAAAAGTTTTTTATTATTTTTGTTGTTTTTTGTTTGGGGTGTTTTGTTGAGAGCTCTTAGTATTCAGGATTTGAAGGATATTGTTATTGGTGCAACACTACTAGGATCTGGAGG
>Ga0180302_10001771_pt1 | contig 10347 bp, 9 predicted proteins | sample GuaBasSediGuay17_FD_121794 | JGI IMG/M metagenome (GOLD analysis project Ga0180302, IMG submission 121794) | Subseafloor sediment microbial communities from Guaymas Basin, Gulf of California, Mexico - Guay17, Core 4571-4, 12-15 cm | ecosystem: Environmental > Aquatic > Marine > Hydrothermal... | reverse complement strand
TTCTTCTTCTATTATTTTTGCACACACGTAAGATCCCTCTGTAATCACTTTTTTGTATAATAGCTCGGTAAGAGTATATAATCCTTTAGATAAATAAACAAAGCTATAGGCTTTTTATCGGTAATATTTTTACTATAATTTTTTCTTAAGATAGTTTACATATATTGCCGCAGCTGGGTTGTGTCCGGTGACTCTATCTTTAGCTATTAAACAGACCACAGGAGCTTTTGAAAGCTTACTAAAAACAGCGTCATGGCCTACACACAACCCTATAGTTACGTTAAGCTCTGTTCCAAGTTTATTTAAAACAAGAGCCTGTAGTATAGGATTACATATTGCTTCAAATGAACCTGGCTTAAGTTTATCTGAATCATTCATTCCTACTTCAGTTTTATCTACTCCTCCGCACTTACAGCAAACTGCATGCACTTTAAATCCTTTTTTCTCAAAATATTTTGCTACTTCAGCTGCCTCGCTAGAAAGTCCTATGCAGAAAGCTAAACCTATTTTTCTAACTCCAAGCAGTTTAGCATACTCAGCTACTTCCCTTAACCTGGGCCATTTACAGTAACCTCTTTTCTCAACAAGCGATGCAGCTGAAATCAGCTTCTTTAAGTCTTCTCTCTCCATGAGTTTCCTAGCCTCAGCTACTAAATTTTCCATTTTAGCTACTGGACACTTCCTCTTACCTCCTCTATAACACTCTTTTTCTGTACACAAATCACATCTAATGATAATGTTTTCCACGAATTAGGTAGAATACGCACTCATCTTTAAACTTAAAGATTTAATTAAAAATCATCTTTAACGTTAATACAGGTAAGCCTTGAGGAGATTTCAGCGAAACTTAAAGAAGGCTTGTGTTGATTAAGAAAAGCTATGTAATAGAACTCCAATAATTATGGTGCAGAGACCTGCGGAGCAAAATATAAAAATACATATATTCAAGTAGCTGCGGTAAAGATAGTAAAGTTCATATTTCATCTTGAAGACAAAAATATTTTATTACATCGATTATTAAAGTACTCTGAAAGTAATCAGGAGCAGAGGAGAACTTTATGCCGGCAACTAATATGAGAAAACCCTTGAAGATAGTGCTCTGCGGTGAAGGAGGAGTAGGGAAAACAAGTATTGCTTACCGTTTTACTAAAGGAACGTTCTATGATGCAATGAGAATTACTGTAGGCATAGAGCATTTCACTAAAGTTATTAGAATAAATGGAAAGGAAGTTAAAATAATTTTATGGGATTTAGGAGGTGAAGAAAGATTTAGATTTTTAGCACCAGTTTTTCTTAAAGGAGCTAGAGGAGGAGTATTTGTATTTGATATAACTAGAGAAGAAACTTTCCTTAAGTTAGAAGAATGGTATTCAATCTTCAGGCAGCAAGTGGGGAATTCTCCGGCAGTACTAGTAGGCAATAAAATAGACTTAGAGGAGTTCAGAGTAGTTTTAAGAGATTATGCAGAAGAATATGCTAAATCAAAAGGTTTCTTAGGATATTATGAAGTTTCAGCTAAAAACAATATCAATATAGAGAAACCTTTTATAGATTTAATAAAATATATATTATTCAAGGAGTCTAGCTAGCTTTTAGACTAAGATCTGCGTAAAACTATCTCTTTGTAGAGATCCATTATCTCTTTCCAAGCTTCCTTGATATCACTTATGTTTTTTACTCTTTCTTCAAAAGGACAGTTCTCAATTTTATCTACGAGTTCGCCGTATTTCGCAAAAACATTGTGTTGTGTAAGCAGAGTGTAGGCTGTTTTTGTCATTACTTTACCGTAGACAGCTCGAGCACCATTTCTTACTAAGATAACTGCGGCAGCTTTCCCTACAACTTTGTCGGCTACACTAGAATTACTTAAAATGGTCATAACATCTACTAATTCTTTTACACCTTTACCAAATCCAACAAATTTTACTTCACCTTCTCTTACAACTACAAGTGAAGCGTTAAGCTCGTTAAGGAACTTTATTGCTAACTTAAGGTCTTCTGGAATGAGTGTCACTTTTCACCACCTATTTTCTTTTTTACACTTTCTACTTTATATTCGAGATTCCAATTAGGATTGTCTTTCCTCTCATCTATTTTAACTAATGTTAATACTCGAGGAGCTTTCTCAAGAACTTTTTCATGTACCTCAGCTACTATTTTTAAAGCTTCATGCACATCTTTTGCTTCAAATATAGTACAAGAAGGTGTTAAAACATACTTTACCCCATGTTTACGTATTACTTCAACAGCTTCAGCAATGTACTTAGATAAGCTTGACCCAATGCCTATAGGTACTACAGAGATTTCTACTACTACGGGCATTAGTGTAAATGATACATAAGCAGTATATTAATGTTATCTTGAATTTTGAGAAGGTTCTTGCTCTAAGCTATTTGCAATTAAATGAAGTAAATATATGTTCTTCAGATTTTCCTTTAAGTACTCTTTGAGTTTCTGTTTAAGATACTTGGTAAAAATCTTAGTTCTTCCTGTTTTCTGAGAGAGAGCTGTTTCGAGCATGATTTCTCTTAGAGTAGTTTTTCTTTCAAGTCCTACTGCTTTCTCTACTTCTTCTAGTGGAGCTATATCTAGGGAAAGTTTTTCTTTGATTTCTTTCTGTACGTCGATTATCTCCCCTAAAGACTCGAGGCCTGCTAGAGTTACTAAAATAGATTTCTGGTTGAGCTCCATGAGTATTCTATTTAGTGTATCCTTTGAGTAGACTAGTATTTTGAAGCCTTTGTTTAAAAGAGACCTTAGTGCTCTGTCGGCTAGTTCTGTGTCTTCTTCATCTACCCAGTACTCTCTATCCCGTACTATCACTGTATAGTTTTCTCCGTCAAATACTCCTATAGCGTACACGCTTTTCTTGAGTTCTTCGACTAGAGGTACTTCGAGGGCATCTATTGTAGCTAATTTAAGTGCTCTAGAAGGCTTAGGTACGTAAATCTTTTTATCTTTAAGTTTGAGCTCAATTTTTTCTCGGAGAAGGAAGTACTCAACGACTTTAGCGGCAGCCTTTTTAGCTAAATTCCAGTTCATGTTGTATGTAACTAAATCTAAGTAAGCTATTTCATCTACTTGCAGTAAAAGTATTTCGTCTAAGTCGTCTGGAGTATACTCCTCTATGGTTCTCAGCACTTGCGACCAATCTAACTTCTCTAAAAGTCCCGCGCTTTCTGGCTCATGGAGATTCATTAACTTCTTTTCACCTATTTTCGCTAAATCATACATTATTGTCTCAAAAGCAATGCCGTATACTCTCCTGAGTATAAGCATTAAGTACCCTAGACCTATTCTCAATATTGTCAGATCTTCTGATGGATCAAGTTCTACTGTTACTCCGTAAGTGTAGTCTGTGTATTTGCCGTGAGTTACTGTCGGAACAGGAATTGTTTTAACATCTTTGAAAACAATAGTCTTCCCTCCAATGTTCTTTACTATAGGCTTTCTTCCCCTAACGTACCAGACTACTCTATTTGGTATCTTGATGAGCTTGCCAAACCCACTGCGAGGAGGATACACGACACAGAGTACTTCAGACTGTATTCTTCCCGTATAGTAGTCTTGAGTGAACCTAGGTTCTTCCCTCCACATGGCCTTAATCTTAGAGTATTCCTCATATGCTTCGGCGAGACCTTCATGTTTCCATAAAATTCTCTCAGCAATAGGTTTCACTACAACAGCTGTCACTACTCTACCTGTTCTTCCTCCGAGCCTGTGTTCAACTACAATGGAGTCTGAAGTATAGTCTAAACACCCTATCTGAAACTTCTCTACTAGATCGCAGTGTGAAATATCTTCCAAGTAGTATTCTTTTCCATCAAAATCTTCTTTAACCCTCTTAATACCGTAGGGAGGAGAAAACTCATAGAAGTTTAAGCAAAGCCATATTCTTTTACCACGCTCAGTAAGCTCAAAGTTCTTAACTAGCCCAAATTCTTCTAGAAATGAATATTCTTCCTTAGTGACTTCTTTTCTCAAAAGAGGTGAGATGAACTTAAATAAACTTTCAAATAGAAGTGAATACTTGTTCTCAGGATTAACTATAGTTTTCTCGAGAGGTAACTCAACCCAGCTCTTTAGTACTTCAACTCCTCGTGAAAGAAGATCCCGGTCCCACCTTGCGTACGGAATAATAATTGATTCAGTGTATTCTATATTTTCTCTTCTTCCTTTTCTTCCTTCTCTCTGTCTAAATTCCTTAACGTCGTCTGGTAAACCTAGGTGAACTATTCTGATTACAGTGCCTATATCTATGCCCTGTGAAAGTGTTCTCGGGGAAACTATTATTTTAACTAATCCTTTACGAGCTCCTTCTTCAACTTTTTCCCTAATTTCTTTTGAAATTAAGTGGTGGTGTGAAGCTACTCTTTCTCTAAGCTCTTCGGGCAGCTCGTGTTTAAGTCTTCTAGCTACTTCTTCAGCTTTAGCAATGCTTCTAGTAAATACTAGTGTTACTCCGCTGTCGTTAACGTAGTTCCTTAAAATCTCTATAGGATCTAAATCTACGCTCGGTATTTCTATGTCTAGTGCCTCGGCAGTGCTAAGAACTTTATATAAATTCTTTTTAAATAAATCAAAGTCATTTAAACTATTTAAAACATCTTCGCCTACATTATATTTTTCGAAGATATCTTTTCTAGACTTTAAAATATCCCATATTTTCTTGATATTTTTACCTAGAATTACATATACGTAGTTTTTTGTTCTAAAAGGCTTTCCTTCAATAACAGTACTTTCACGTCCAGTAATTTCGGAAAAGAATTTCGCTACTTCGTGAGCGTTCGCTAAGGTGGCTGTAAGTAAGCAGAGCTGAAAGTTTTTCACAGAGATTTTTTTGAGTATTTTGATCATTGAAAAAAGTAAGGCTATTTCTCTAGGTCCATAGAAGTCGAACTCGTCTATTACGATTAGATCTACTTCTCTAATGAAGTCTAGCAGTATAGAGCTTCTAGGACTCGCAGCCCATTTCTTTAAATCTTGTAAAAGAAAGGCTGGATTTGTTACAAGAATAACGGTGTCGCTTAAGTATCTTCTTAAGGCGCCTCGGCCCCCAAGTTCTTTGTATAGTTTTTCTTTCTTTTTAGCGTCAATTGCTACTACCTTTACTCCTGTGGCTGAAGCATACTTTTCTATTCTTTTTATCTGGTCGTTAGCTAAAGCTAAAGTAGGGTATATGGCGATAGTTTTCTTAGAATATTTTAAAGCATAGAGAAGCCATGCTTCTGTTTTACCAGAGCCTGTTCCCGCTCTAAGAACAACGTTTTTTCCATTGCAGAGCTCGTTGAATGCTTTTATTTGATGTTGATAGAGTTTCTTGAAGCGAATATTCTTTAGGAATTCGTCCGTAGCGCTGCTTAATGAAGGTAGTAGATCCTGAAAACTTATTTCGCTGCGGTCAGGCTTAACTGCTTTCTCTATGAAGCAGTAGTAGTCGTAGCCTAAGGTATCGAGAATATTTTTTGTTAAAATACCCACATGTCTATGACGATAGTCAGTGTAAAATATCTTTTCGGGTAAATAGTTAGTAGAATAGCCGATGATGATTCGTGCAGGCGTTGACTGGTGATATAGCTCGGGCAGTCATTGAGGCTGCTCGCTATATGCGATGACCCTTACTTCGCCTTTATTGTTGCATACTGCTATGAGGTCTCCTTTAGGGTTAAATCTCACGCAGACAATGTTCTTTTTTAGTACTTGATATATTCTGAGAGGATTTCCATTAGAAGCATCTACTATCTTTACTATTCCGTCGCCGCAGCCCATAGCTATCACCTTGTCTTTAAGGTCTATACTGTAAATGGGTTCTTCTTGTAATTTCTGCCACTCTACCGAATATATCTCAAAGTCCACTACACCAAAATTCTTAGCATCTGTCGCAAAGACTATATGTGTGGCGTCTCTCCACGCGATGTTCTTTATGGACTGCTGTGAAGTTATTTCCTGAATTATGCCTCCGTTTATATCGAAAACTCTTATTCCGTCTTTGTATCCGCTTGCAATGATATCTCTATCTGGGTGAAATACTACGTCGAAGACTTTGCTGTCATGTCTAATTAAGGCGAGTTCTTCTTCTGTTCGCGGATTCCATATTTTCACGATTTTATCGTAGCCCGCTGACGCTAGGTACTCTCCATTCTTACTCCATGAGACGCTAACGCATTTTTTGTGCTTAAGTACGCTTTTGATTGTAAAGAATTCTGTTTCTAATAGTACTATACCTACCTTAGGGTCGGCTAAAGCTATGAGGTCTCCGCGGGGACTCCATGCAACAGGATGACCGTGGTCTTTAACATCCACTACTAGCTTCTCATGCGACTTAATACACGTTCTTGTTTCAAGGTTCCATACGCAGACAATATTCTTATCTACTGTAATTAAGAAGCGTGAATCAGGGCTCCATGCGCACGAAGTATTCTTTTGGTGCATTCCCGAAATAGATAGCCTATAAGCTTGTGTGCACACGATTAATATTTTCGGCATACGTATTAATAATTTAGCGGATTTTCAAAATACCCGGAAGTATCTCTGCTGCTGCATGTACTGGTATGAGAAGCTAATTATTCTATTTGGTTCGAGTTATTTAGCGGATAACATAGCTTTAAGCTAATTTAATATACTTTAGTGCTTTGAGAGAACTGTTAATGAAAACTATTTTAGTTAAAGTAAGGGGCGTTGTTCAGGGAGTAGGATTTAGACCGTTTGTCTACCGTCTAGCGGTAAGTCTTGGTCTTAAAGGATACGTAAGAAATACTGGAGGGTCTGAAGTGGAAATACTTCTTCAAGGTGAAAACATAGAGGTGTTTTTAACTAAGCTTAAAACAGAAAAACCTCCCTCAGCGCTAATCGAGGAAGTAGAAGTACTTGAAGTAGATATGTCTCCTTACGAGGACTTTGAAATACTAGCCAGCAGTTTTTCTGTAGAAAAATACTCTATGATTCCGCCAGACTTCAGTTTCTGTGAAGACTGCCTGCGGGAAGTACTTGATAAGTCTTCTAGATGGTACATGTACCCGTTTAATTCATGTGCATGGTGTGGCCCTCGCTTCAGTATAATCGAGAAACCGCCCTATGATAGAGAGAATACTTCTATGAGAGATTTTCCTCTGTGCGAGGAGTGTTTAAAGGAATACCGTGACCCAAGCAATCTCAGGAGGTTTCATGCTCAGGGAATAAGCTGCCCTAAGTGCGGACCCAGAGTATGGTTAACTAATTCTTCTGGAGAAAGAATTGAGTGCAAGAATCCTCTAGTAGAGGCAGCTAAGCTAATCGAGGAAGGATTTATTGTCGCTGTTAAAGGAATAGGGGGTTTTCACTTAGCTTGCCTAGCTACGGACGACGATGTTGTGTTGAAGCTGAGAGCTAGGAAGAAGAGAAGAAGAAAGCCGTTCGCCTTAATGGCGCTGGACTTGAAAGCAGCGTCGAAAATCATAGAAATTACTCCCGCTGTAGAGAAGTATCTTACTTCACCTCAAAGACCCATTGTAGTTGCTCTTAGAAAACCTGAGGCAGAAGTTTCTTTTTATGTTGCACCGAACTTAAAGACTCTCGGAGTAGAACTAGCGTATACGCCTCTACACTACATACTTCTAATGAATACTAGAGACAGATACCTCGTTATGACGAGTGGAAACTTAACAGGGCTACCTTTGTGCCATACTAATGAGGAAGCTTTAAGGTCTTTAAATGGAATAGCAGACTATTTTTTACTACACAATAGGAGAATAGTTAATAGAGTAGACGATAGCGTAGTAAAAGCCGTGGGTCCGCATGTATTTTTCTTAAGGAGAAGTAGAGGATATGTTCCTTGCTGGATTAGAATACCTTTCGTATCGAAAAAAAGTGTAATAGCTTTAGGAGCTATGCTCTCTAACACAGGAGCTCTTCTCATAGAAGACAAAGCAATTCTAACTCAGCATATAGGCGACGTAGAGAACCTTGAAACCTTAGATTTCGAGACAAAGGCGATAAGTTTTCTCTTAAAAGCCTACAATATCAACCTCAAGGACTGTGTTGTTGTATTAGATAAACATCCTCGTTATTTAACAAATCTTATCGCAGAAGATTACTCTGCTAAAGGAGCGAAAGTACTGAAGATACAGCATCATCACGCACACATAGCTTCAGTAATGGCAGAACACAAAGTTCCTCTGGGAGAGAAAGTACTAGGTATAGCAATAGATGGAGTAGGCTATGGAGAAGACGGCTGTATTTGGGGAGGAGAAGTACTTGAAGTATCGTACACAAATTTCAAACGTTTAGCTCACTTAAAGTACTTTAAAATGCCTGGAGGGGACTTAGCTACAAAGTATCCGGTAAGAGTTCTGCTAAGCATTTTGTCTGAAAAACTATCTGAAGAAGAGCTTAGGGAAATAGCGTTGAAGCTTAGGCTTCAAGACAAGCTGCCTCGGGGAAAACAGGAGCTAAATGTAGTTTTGAAGCAAATTTACCATGACAGACAGCCCTTAGCATCGAGTACAGGCAGATTTCTTGATGCAGTTTCAGCGCTATTAGGCTTCTGTTACGAGAGAAGCTATGAGGGAGAGCCGGCTATTGTACTAGAGGAAAAAAGCTTTGGCGGAAAAATACTAAATGGAATCAGCTACGAAATTATAGAAGACAGTAACGGACATAAGGCGATAGAACTAAGCTCTGTTCTGCTTCAGGTATTAGATCTACTCGAATACAGAAGTGCTAAAGATATAGGTGCCAGTATTCAGTATTGGCTGGGAAGAATTTTAGCTAAAGCAGCCTTAATGTTCAAAAAGAAGCATAAGTATCTCGTAGTCAGCGGAGGAGCCGCAGTTAACACATTTATTGCTAGAGGAATATTGGATGAAGCAGATGGCTTTATTAAAGTACTGTTCGCTGAGAAAACTCCTCCAGGTGACGGAGGATTGAGTTTAGGCCAAGCTGTTATTGCTGCAGCTAAGCTACATGAAGAGATTTAATCCATATTTCTTGGATAGGAGGTCTTTAATGAGACAAGGATAATCTGTTGTAATCATATCTACATCTAAGTTGATTAATCTAATAGCTTCTCTTTCAGTATTGACTGTCCAAGCACATAAAGTAAGCTTTTTGCCTTTAACCAGCTTAACATAATCTCTATCAATTAGAGAGTAGTGTACGTGAACAGCGTCGGCTTTAAGGCTTACTGCTCTATTTAAGTTCTCAATAGGGTTTTTAGCATAAATAAGACCCGCCTTTATAGACGAAAGTTCTTTAACTTTTTTAACGACTTCAGGATAGAATGAAATTATCATTATCTTAGGGCCTTTAAATGACTCTACTTCATCTATAACTTTTTCAGCGATATCTGGTTCCTTTACTTCAACTAAAACTCCTACTCTGTTTTCACATAGCTCTAGTGCTTCACTCAGGGTGGGTACTTTCTCGCCTTTACCTGCATCAAGTTTTCTTACTTCGCTGAACAGCATCTCTCTGAGAAGACCTTTGCCGTTAGTCGTCCTGTTTACTGTGTCATCATGCATTAAAACAATTACTCCATCCTTAGTTACACGGACATCTATTTCAACCCAGTCTACTCCGCACTCAATACCTTTTCTTATTGCTCTAAGAGTATTTTCGGGCTCGTATCCGGCGGCACCTCTGTGACCTACTATTTCTACCATACGGCTTAATCAACTAGAGCTTAGATAAAAATTTGATTGCTTATGAAAACGCTTATTTTACTCAGGCTCGTTAATAAGCTATGTCTAAGAGAATAGAGCTGAGTTTTACCGAAGTATCTGACAAAACACTTGAAGTAATGAAACGCACAGGACTGCTTTTAGTTTCAGTGGATAGTAAAGGTGAACCAAATGCCATGACCGTAGGATGGGGGCTCATCGGCGTAATATGGATGAAACCTGTTTTCATAGTGGCTGTGAGACCATCAAGATACACCTATAGCTTACTTGAGCAAACAGGAGATTTCACTGTAAATGTACCGGTTAAAGGATTAGAAAAGGCTGTAGAATACTGTGGTACTGTTTCAGGTAGGAATGTTGATAAGTTCAAGGAGTGTAAACTTACGCTACTTTCCTCAAAATACGTTAAGTCGCCGCTAATAGAGGAGTGCGCCATAGGCTATGAGTGTAAAATTATCTATAAATTTGATTTAGAGGCAGAAAAACTCCCCGGTAGTGTTCTCTCTGTGTGTTATCCTTCGGGAGACTATCATAGGCTGTACTTTGGTGAAATCTTGAGAGTAGTAGCTGTAAAAGACTTTGAAAAGAAACTACCTATATAGATTTATTCTTCAGAGGTCTTGATTACTTTAAATCCCTTTCTAACAAAGTCTTTTTTAGGAATAAAGACTATTCCTTTTTCTGTTTCAAG
>Ga0180302_10001770_pt1 | contig 10348 bp, 6 predicted proteins | sample GuaBasSediGuay17_FD_121794 | JGI IMG/M metagenome (GOLD analysis project Ga0180302, IMG submission 121794) | Subseafloor sediment microbial communities from Guaymas Basin, Gulf of California, Mexico - Guay17, Core 4571-4, 12-15 cm | ecosystem: Environmental > Aquatic > Marine > Hydrothermal... | reverse complement strand
CACTAGGTAATTGGCCAATTAATAAGTGACTTCTGAGAGGGAAGGGCCTTGAGCAGAGAATAAGGGAGGAAATCAAGGGCTTCGCAGTAGCTTTTAATATCCAGTACTTCGGGTTCTTCGACAAGAAGCTGAGGTAGTAACGATTATCGTCGTCGAAGGTGATAAACAGGTAGTTCGAAGCCTTTTGATCTACATTTTACATTGTTTATGTGTTTTCAACTCCTATAATGATCTCAAGGTTCTCTGTTGAATGCCTTATAAACTCTCAAACCGAAAACTAAAAATTTTATACTTATGTGAGTAGTAATAGGCCTGAGGAAGATAAGGAGTCCACTAGATAATGATTGGTTAAAGGTGAAAAAGATGTATGAGTTCCTATATACTGCCAAAATTAAAGATAGCATAAAATTTGTATATCCCTCTCAAAACGAACAAAAAGTGAATTTCATATATACTAAGTTATACGTCATTGTCTTGGGGAAAAGAGAATGTTTAACATAGAAGATGTGTTGAATAAACTTAGCAAGAAAAGGCCAGTCTTCCATTCTGAAGCAGATTTTCAACATTCATTAGCATGGGAAATTCACGAAATGTATCCAGATTTCAATATAAGATTAGAAAAAAGAGAAGAAATAAACGGAGAAGAAATCTATCTTGACATTTTCATTTTTAAAAGCAATAAGATTTATGCTTTGGAGTTGAAATATAAAACTAAGAGGCTCAAGATAACTATATTAAACGAAGATTATCACTTAAAAGATCAAGGTGCCTATGATATTAATAGGTATGATTTCTGTAAGGATATTGAAAGACTGGAAAAAGTTTTAGAAAAATATCCTGATGGTATTGGTTTCGCTATTTTTCTTACAAATGATGACCTCTACTGGAGAACACCACCAAATCTAAACACAGCGGATAAAGATTTTAGAATTCATGAAGGGAGAGTTGTAAAAGGAATATTGAAATGGAAAGAAGGAACATCTATGGGAACCATGAGAGGAAGGGAAAATCCCATCAAATTGACTGGTGAGTATAACATTCACTGGAAAGATTATTCAGACCTAAAAAGAAAAAACGGAAAGTTTAGATATACATACGTAAAAGTTAAACATGGCAACGGCGCATAACAAGGTATAAAAGACTATGCTTTGCTCAACTATACACTCCCACTCTAGCCCCTCACTCAATCTCGCTCTTCTTCCTCCTCCTCACTCCTCTCCGCAATGGACACTCCTTAAACCCTTAAAGCCAACCCATGAATACTCCAAGGGATAATCCTTCCTTTTCATATGATAATTTCTAGTAGATTTGATTACTAAATCCGCAGAAAAGCAATTCAATAGTTGATGATATGTTAAAATATAAATATATCCACTCTTTATAAATAAAGGGGTAGAACTCTTGTGTTCATAGGTTATAATAATCTGGTACTAAAGGTCTTTCAGCTTCCAGAGAGCCACCTTAAACGGACGATTAAGAATCTAGCTAAACAATTAAAGGTTAATAGAAGGTTCCTTACAGAGCATCTAGGAACTTTAAAGAAGCGGGGTCTTATTAGATCAAAAAGAATTGGATTAATACAAAATATACTTTTAATAAAAAGAGGGAAGATGAGCCATGAAATATCAAGATTTATTAGAGCTTAAGAAGCGTATGGACTTTAACTTAACAGAGCCAGAGGTTTTAGTTAAGTTGATAGAGGAAGCTCGTCTTAAAGGAGAGAAGGTACAAAAAGATCTAAGAAGGTTGCGATATATATCATTTAAGATTGCGGATATCTTTGAAAAGAAAGGATTTATCATAAGAGAGGAAACTTTGAAGCAAATTGAATTGCGTTATGAACAAGCTGTTGGGATTGACGGTAGTTTCCAGCTAGTAGGGGGGGCTGGAGGTAAATGGTATGCACCTATTAGCGTTGCTAGAATTATATTTGAACATGGACTTAATGGACAACCACAAGTTGATATCTTTTGGGCTGGAATTCAAGAGATTAACGAGACAGAGCACCCTGAGCCTAAGAATGTTGCATCACTTATGATGTTAACTGCGGAATCAAAGGCTATTTTGAATTGGGGCACGTTAAATAAACAATCTTTTGTCTTCATTGACGGCCCAGTTGTGGATCCTCCTGTAATGACCTTAGGAGGAGAGAATTATATTAGGGATAGATGCGAAGGAATTAAAAAATGTTTGAAAAGATCAATTGTAATAGGATGTGTAAAGAGAGCGCGAGATAGATTCTATATTCAGTATTTAGAAAACCTATTTCCTAGTACTTTAATGAAGGATTATTTAAGTCAGTTTTTAACAGATCAACATCTTATGGCATACATTTTTGCCCATGCTAGATCTAAAAAATACTTTGGACCAATTTTTACGAAATGGATTGATATAAGTTCAGTTAATAAAATTTACAAATTATACAAAAAACATGGAGTACATGTAACATGCTTGTTCTTCCAGAAAAGCATGACATCTCCTGTCTTAAGATTAGATATTCCACTTCTAGATCCACCAGAGAATAATTTAAAGGCTGATGAAATAATACTTCAAGCTGTAAAGGCAACGAACGTGTGGACTTATCCGGGGCAAGATTATCCACTTCCTGTAATTCTTGCCCATGAAAAGTGTAATATTCGAGAGGGCTGTGCCCAAGTTCTCTATGAAGAAATAATAACAAAGAGTCGAACTGTAGATCCATATAACCAACTCATATTAACACAATTAAGGTGAGTGCATGGCAAGTTCACGTGATATTGTTGGCATAATTTTAAGCGGAAGCACAACTACTGAAGCAACTTGCCAGCTTCTGGAGTCTGCAGAGAGAGGAGGTGTAAAAGAGGGAATGCTGCTTCTAGTTGAAAGTCAAGGAAGAAAGCTTTTAGCAAGAGTTGCTCAAATAGTGCCTTATAACGCATTTTACACAGAGGGCGACCCGTGGAGCGAAGCTAGGAGAAAGGGATTACCAATACCCGAAGATGTAGCCCGAAAATACGAAATCTGTAAACTTGACCTACTTATAGAAATCCCGAGGTCAGAGATTAGAAGTCCTCCACAACCAGGGGATCCTGTTTTAAAAATAGATCCAACATCTCATCAAAAAGAAATCTTCGGGGTTTCAAGTGGAGATCCGAAGCATGTTTGGATAGGAACGCTTTCTGGTTATGAGAGAAGCTCTGTACCAATACCGTTAAACGTTGAAAATATTCCAATGCATATGGCAATATTCGGAGTAACTGGAAGTGGAAAATCGTTCACTACAGGAGCCCTTATCGAGAAACTTGCCGAAATTCCAGTAAAAAAGAATACTCGTATATCATATCCGATGATAATTATTGATGCTCATGGTGATTATACCGATTATGTAAATTATGTGGCTAATGGAGGAAAACTTGGTCATATAGGATGGATAAAGAGATATGTTTTCCCGAAAGCTTTTATACGAATGGATATCAGAGCACTAGGAAGTTTAGTTCAGCCGATAGGTATTAACTTAGATTTAATTTCTCCAAGAGAACTTGCTGAAATTATCATTCTATTCTATAAAGGAACTTTAGAAGGAGCAGAGTTGCAGGTTGATGGCTTAGATGCACTTTTCAATCATATGGAAAATAAAGGTTATTTAAGTAGACAAGATCTGTTTATACATTACTTTGATGAACTTAAGGAGGGACTAGAAGAACTTGCTAAAAGTACTAACATGCACTCCTCAACGAAAGGTGCTATACGTCGTGCTTTAGAGAGTTTTAAGACAATTGAAGAGGAACATAGACTGCTTTCAATTAATTCGGATTTAAAAAGAGCTAAAATGTCTAGAGGCGTTATTGAAGAAGTTGACTTTGTTGAGCGAATTACACGCGAGGGAGGGCTGGCCATCTTTGATTTCTCAGCTGATGGGGCTCCAGGAGTAGAGTTGAAAACTAAACAATTTGTAATGACGTATCTAGTAACTTTATTGTTTGAGCAATTCACTAGATATAAGATGAAAAAAGAAGATAGATACCTTCTTTTAATTATAGAAGAAGCCCAAAACTTCTGTCCAGATAAATCATATCCAGTAGGTTCTAGCCTCGCGCATACTAAGCTTTCAGCAATTGCGACTCAAGGTAGGAAGTTTGGGCTTTCTCTATGTCTAATTTCTCAACGCCCTTCTTTCGTTGACAGAATTGTTTTGTCGATGTGTAACACTTTCTTTATTCATAGGGTCTCGCCAGAGGATGTAGGTTTCGTACGAAGTATTAGTGGAGGCTTGCCACAATCTCTCGTTCCGAGACTAACAACGATGAGTACTGGTGATGTTATAATAACAGGTCAAATGGTCACTGTACCCTTTCCATTGGTAATACATATCCTTGAAAGTGACCGTAAAGTGAAGCCTACTATCGGGAAAACAAATGTCTGTGAAACATTAGCTAAACTGCGAGGGGTCTAAGTTGGCTACGACTAGGATTTATAATAGACTACCAAGTGATGCGGGTGTAACATTTGAAGGATTTGAAGATATAAAGCTGAAAAGCAGGGAGAGTGTTAAGGAAAAACTAGAAGACTTTATGGATTACTGTAAAAATGCTCGAAAACCAGCTATTAGAGTAATTTTAGGAGAGTGGGGAGAGGGAAAAACAGATGCATATAAAAGATACATAAAGCCAAAGGCAGAAGCTGAGAACAATTACGCATTTTTCGTATCTGCATCAACCCTATCCAATGGATATGAAGTTCCTGTTATATTAAAGTTGCTAAAAACTACCTCACTTTCAGCAGTAAGATTCCTAGTTGTACTATTTAGTTGTATTAGAGAGGAGACCGGGGAAACAAGGATACCTGATCCACAAAATTATCAAGATGCTTTAAGTTATCTCAGTGCTGTCTTAAATAATCTAATTGGTGAAGAAAGAACACGAAGAATTTTCATTTTTATAGATGAATTTGAAGAATTATTACTTACTCCAGCTAGGTTAAGGGATATAATTTCTGGTATAAAAGAAACAATAAACGGAATGTACACTGCAATAGATGAGGGAGGAGAGTACGAAGGTTGTGTACATCTCATAATTGCTGCAACTCCTGATGCTTATTATAGGTTACAAGCTGATGAAGAAACCTCTCTCATTTTTGGAGGGTTGGGAAGAAGAGCAGGAGTCATTGATTTACCTCAGATACGAAAAGAGGAAGGAATCGCCTTTCTTTTCGAGCTCTTAAAATATGCTTACATGAATAAAATTCCTCGTCCCTTTCCCTTCAGTAATCTAGGAATTTTCAATGCTATATTTCGTATTACTAGAGGTAATCCTGGAAATATTGTTAGTCTCTTTACTAGACTTATGAATAGCGCTCGAATAAATGAAAAATTTATTAAAGTCATAGACAGTGAACACTTTCTCAAATTCTTAGAAAAGGAATATATTTTTGTATACGGAGGCTCAACAGCTTGTCTAGAGACTGAAACATTTCATAGGTTTCTAAAAATCGTAGAAGATCAAAGAATAAGAGATATCGGTAAAAAATGCTCTCTGTTATTGAAGATAATTGTTGGGGAATTTAAACCATTTTCAGTAGAAGAGTTAGAGGAACGTGTTAAATATAAAAATATCAAAAATTTAATCGCTATAATAAACGATAACTTAAAGAGAAGAGAAGGAATAGAAAGGACTATTCTTAAAGTCAGTCCTCTACGTCAAGATAAGACTTTCCGTGACATCGAGATAGCATTCAAAGACTTTATCATCACTACAGAGAGAGGCGATAAGTATATCAAGATAGATAATTACTCAGAACGATTAGATACATTTGAAGATAGAATCTCGTACTTCACATACAAAGATGATAATATTGTCCGAAAAATCTATCTTCCCTCTGAACGACGTAGTATAATGTCCTTTTTTGAAGGAATCACTTTTGATAGGGCTGTAGAAATAGAACGTATAATTAATAAGAGATTATGCAAAGATGAAGATTATTATATTGCAAGCGATGACTTACTTTCTCAAATATTTCCAACACCAGTACCAAGAGAACTAGATTTTATTAGAAACAGAGAAAAACGACTGAAGCTCTGGAGGGATGTTACTAAAAATCTGGCAGAAGAGTACGAGAGGTGCATGCCAGATGCTCTCATTTATATTCTAAAGAAATCTAAGATCTTTCCTATTACTGAGAAAGTAAGTCACACGCCAGAAATCTCCGCTCGCTTTGCTGAATTAACAGTAGAAGGAATGTCAATCAATGCGGTCTTTTTCTCGGTAAATGGAGATGTAAAGGGTACAGATATTGAAGAATTATGGCGTTTAGTAAGGGGAAGAAAGCCTCCAGTTCATTGTGCTTTGTTAATTTTCACTGGAGAACTTACCCAAGAGGCAGAGGAAAAAATCGAAAATAAAGGAATGGGCAAAGAGGAAGAGAATCTCATTCTAGAGGTTCGTGTACATCCAACCTTAGCAAAAAGAATTATATGTATATACAAGGCAGGTTTTATGCAAGCAGAGGATGTTGATAAAATTTTACTCTCTTCTGTGACAAAGAAATTAGTTATACAGGAGTTAGATATTCCAGGTAAGATAAATAGTTGGTTAAAGGAACAAGAGGAAAGAGGAATCGCTATCAGTGAGTTGAAGATTGAGGAAACTTCAAATCTTAGAGAATTCGCGGATACCCTTAAGTTTTTCATAAATTTTATAGAATATGAAGGTACAGCTAGAGAAATATTCAGTAAAAATCAAGAATTACTTGAATATACGCGATATGCTGCAAAAAAGGTAGGATTAATTCCAGATATACAACTTCCAAAATTTAATAGGATAGTAGGAGATCTTTTAAATAATGGTTTTCTAGTACGATTAAAAGATAGATATAGAATACAGCGTCATCCTGTTGAAAATAGAATATTAAAAATACTTGAAAAGGAAATAAAAGTCTCACAAAGAGAATTGGAAGCATTCTTTATCCTTAAAAATCGCAGGTACCTTAGGGATGTTTTTCTACCACTTCTTGAATATAAAGGTCTTATAAAGAAGGAAGGCAACAATTATTTGCTTACCGATAAAAATGAGTTGCTCTCAGATGTAGAGAACTACTACAGAAGGTTCAAAAAATTGACAGAAATCGAACGATACCAAAATTATGGCTACATCTACATGGTTAAAGAAAGAGGCGAACGTTTCATTTCTTTAACCAAGTTTGACTCATTCATAGATAAGCTATATAGACAAATACAGGAAATGTTCGGATTGAATGAAGAGATAGTACTTCAGAAACTTTCTCTAATGAAAAGACTACTTGAACACTTTATAGAAGAATTATCACCACTTTTCGAGAAAGCATCAGAGGAAGGTGAAGAAATACTGACCTCAGCTCATAGTTTCCAAATTAGCATTAAGAGTTCGATAGACAAAGTAAGAGAAGAATGTAATAAATGGCTTAAACTGAAGTTTGAAACTGAAAATATAAAAGAATATAAAGAAATTCAAAAGATACTGAAAGAAATCAATAAATGCGTAACTCTTACTAATGAGGGGATTAGAGAGATAATCAATAAGTTTAAAGAAGAAGAAAAGAAGAAGTTCTTCTTTAGAAATGATGAAAAAAATGCCTTCTACTTTAATCCAAAGTTATACATAATGAATACTTTATTCCAAGAAATGAAGAAAAAAGAAATTATAAAAATAGTAGAAAGAGTGGAGGAAGAGTTTAGAATTTTTAATAGTAGACAAAAAGAAATTGAATCTATCTTAAAAGAAAAGGAAATAGATAAGAAGTTTAAGATTTCATACTCAATATTAAAAATATTGAATCAACTTAGTAAAAGTATTCTTCCACAAACTCAACCTATGACCTTAAAAATGATAGAGTTAAAGGACTTATTAAAGTTTGTCCAACAAAATAGGCAATTAATAGATTCAAATCTAAATTACCTGAGATCCTGTACAACTCTTATTGATGAATTATATGATGTTGAAGAAAAATTCGTAAATTATCTAGAAGAATGTCGATCTCTTAGCTCATATGCTTTTTCTGTATTTGATATTGAAGAATACGCTACTATAGCCAAAAACTTTGAAACCGCATTAAAAAAACTCACATCAGAATACGAGAGTTATCTACAGGAAATTCAATTGGAAAATCCTCAGTTAATATTAGGAAAAATAAAGGATTTAAAAACAAGAATAAGCAAACTCAAGAAAAAGCTATCATATGAAAGAAGTTCAATAGATTCAAAATGGGAAGAATATGTAAAGACGACAGAGGATTTCATCTCTAATATTAATGATATTTTAAGATTGCTTAAAAGATTATCTCGCAATGTTGAGAGAATTAAGAGTCAACTTGATAAGATTCAAAAGCATATTGCTGAAAAAGGTATAAATGAACTCGATATAAAATTAAGCGAGTTAGAGCAGATGAAGCATGAAGTAAGGAATGCACTATATGAATCCCTTAAAGAGGTATTAACTGAAAACGAACTTCAACTAATAGAATTTTTAGTGGTAAGACTTAAAAAAGAAAAAAGAAAATGGTTGCCAGTAGAGGAAATATATCAATTTGCAGAGGTTAACTTGCAAATAGAATCCTCTAGAACCACTGAAATATTGAGAAAATTAGTAAATCAAGGTATTCTTAGAGAGGGTATAGCTTTAGCTTTCTAAGGTATTGAAAGGTGAGGTGTCTATGAGGCGTGATGAAATCTATGAAAAGGTTTCTTTAAAACATGCAAAGGGTGTGAAGATTAAGCGTTCTCTTTGTTTTTACAATCCGCAGGAAGTTTACATGGCCCTGACATATAATGCAGAAGTAAAGAAGTGGTTAAAATTCATAACAAATCATTACATCCCACCTAAAGCTAAAGTACTTCTAATCTATCCTTGTTCAACAGAGAAACCATATCATAAATCAAGATCGTACAGGAGGTTATTTAATACACTTTCAAAGCTAAGGAAGGAGAGAAAAGAAGTGCACCTTGTAACAATTTCTGAACCATTTGGTTTAATACCTGAGGAATTTTACGGGAAGAAGAACGACTGGCATGACTGGGAAGACATTTGGTATGATTGTCCTGGACTGTTTGAGTGGTGGTGCAGAAAGTATGGTCAGTCCTATTCGAAAGAGTACTTAGAAAAGTGCATAAGAATTTTAGCTACTTATGTCGCTAAATTTTTTATAAAAGCTAAGGTCAGGAGAAGCTATTCAAAAATAGTAGCATTTGTTAGAACGTTTTCTTCAGGATTAAAAACAAAGGACGACCATACGCATAGGAGGATAATAGAATCTGCTGCTCGGATTGCTAAAGTCCACGTAGATCTACTACCTCCTAAACACATAGTTGCCGAAATAGTTTTAAAGAGAGGAAGATTCGCATGGGACATGTATGGCGTCGCTCATCCTATAGCTCAAGATTATCTGCTTAAGTACTTAAAAAAGGTGTTAAAAGATGAGAATTGAAACGCCTTTCCTGTGGTTTACACAGCCATTAAAAGGCTATCCAAGGCCTTGGCACTTTTTCAAAATAGATGGATTAATGTTGAACGCATATGAAATACTTCAAAATAGCTCTGCTAATAAGCACCTCAGAGAGAAAGGAGTACACAAGTATATGAAATTTAATGGTCTAATTGCTATGGACTCTGGAGGTTTTCTCTTTATGAAAAGAGGAATAATCGACATAGAACCTGAGACGATCTTAACGTTTTATGAGAAAAGTAAGCCTAATTTTGGCGTTGTCCTGGATTATCCACTAAGTCCAAATCTTTCGCGTGAAGAGATGAGGAGAAGGTTGCTCAAAACACTTGAAAACACTAAGCGAATGGTTGAGGCAAAACAAACCCCTAATCCCGAATTGATTCCAGTTATTCATGGTTATGATGTAAAATCTGTAGAATGTTACGTTAAAAAATTGCAAGAAATTGGAGAGTTTAATATCTATGGTATAGGTAGCTTAGTTCCCTCAGTATTTAACACTAAGGGAGTTGGAGGAATTTATAACGTAGTAAAAATAGTTTCATTTGTAAAAACACTATTACCGACTAAAATCATTCACGTATTTGGAATAGGAGGCACATTAACCATGCACTTGATGTTCTATGCTGGAGCAGACTCTATTGATAGCTCATCGTGGAGATCTAAAGCTGCCTTTGGAGCTATTCAACTTCCAGGATTAGGAGACAGATATATTACGCCAAGAAAGAGACATAAGACTTATCCTAAACTTAAAATAGAAGAGCGTAGAATCCTCGATGAGTGTAAATGTCCAGCCTGTAGGAAAGAAGGGTTAGAGGGGTTAAGAAAAAGATTCATATTAAGAGCATTACATAACGCTTGGGTACATCAAAAAGAGGTAGAAAAAGCTAGAAAATTGATT
>Ga0180302_10001769_pt1 | contig 10350 bp, 6 predicted proteins | sample GuaBasSediGuay17_FD_121794 | JGI IMG/M metagenome (GOLD analysis project Ga0180302, IMG submission 121794) | Subseafloor sediment microbial communities from Guaymas Basin, Gulf of California, Mexico - Guay17, Core 4571-4, 12-15 cm | ecosystem: Environmental > Aquatic > Marine > Hydrothermal... | reverse complement strand
TTCGGGTCATGCCTCCTCACAGCCCTTACAGCGACGCTAAAGTAACTCTCCGCGAAGCGCCTCAGGAAGATCCGCCTAGCCTCGTCGAACGCTCCGCCGCTCGGCAGCTGGCCTGTGTAATTGAGGAGCGCCTCCATGCTGGCGACGAGGCCCAGCTCCCGGCTGAGCCTCTCCAGGTTGCCGCCGAAGGCCTTGAGCAAGGCTTCTACCGCCGCCCTCTTCCCCGGGCTCGCGGGTGGGAGCATCATGAAGTCGTCGAGGAGATGCCTGGGGGAGCGCCAGTCAGGCCCCCACCTCAGCTCGTTATCTAGGAAGTAGCCCAGGAGGAGAGGATCTCTGGCGCGGGGGCTACACTTCTCGGCTGCCAGCCGGTCAGCGTGCGACTCGAAGGAGGGGTCGAATATATCGGGAACCCTGCCCGTGACCCAGTCGAAGCCGTAGCTCGCCATCACGCCGAGGAACACCGTGTAGGGCATCTGGGAGAAGAGCCCCTCGTAGGACCAGGAGCCTACCGTGTTAAAGCCCCAGGATCGCAGCCTGATGACCGTCACCTCCAGCCACGCGTCGAAGTTCCCGTACTTCGCCTTGATAGCTCTCTCATATGGCGAGTACCCTAAAGAGGGGGCGTAGTCGCCGTGTGGGCTGATGTGGTTCACGCCCTTTGAGATGAAGGCACATCCCAGGGGGTCGACGAGCCACCACCTCTCGTCCTGCTTGACGATGTAGAAGTAGCCCCGCTGCTCGAAGCCGCACATCCCCCGATGACCGCCGAACAGGTTGTAGCGGTCCAGCCATAGGCGGGGCAGCTGAGGCGAGCACTCCGGGCGGAGCCCATGCTGATCGGCCATGTGCACTATGGCCACCACCGTGAGTGCGGCGAGCACTAGCGTAAGAGCCTTACTGGCGGTGAGGCGGGTCACGTTAGTGAAGCTCCTCACAGCTGATAAGCCCTGCACAACTCCTCCGAGTCCTGGATTGGGCTTCACAGCTACCTGAAGCGGGGGAACTCGACGCTCCTGCCCTCCGCTATCGACTTCCCTGACAGCGGGATTATCGCGCTCCATGTCACTGCGTCGTAGACGCTGATGAAGGGCTCTCCCCCCTCCCTCGCTGCGGAGATGAAGGCCTTGAGCATCACGTAGTCTCCCCCGCCGTGATGAGCCTCGATGCCTGGTCTCCAGGCACTCCTCCAGAGCGGGTGCTCATACTTATCGTAGTACTTGCTGATTGGCTCCCACCTCGCGGGCTCGGGGCTCATGTGCAGGCTGTCGCCCGGGCTCACTCCCCTTATCCAGACGAGCCCCTCCTCCCCCCACCACCTGCCTGAGAGGTAAGCGCCGCGCGTGCCCTGTAGGTGGTAGTAGGTGAGGTTGTGGGGGCGCGGTGACGCTATATCCACCCTAAGCACTATAAGCGCTCCCCGCTTAGTCGATATCAGTGCAATAGCCGAATCACCGCATCTCCAGAACTCCTCCTTGGCTGCCGGGTGATCGCTTCCAAATACCTCCCTGGCGTACTGGGCGAGGGACGCGGGCCTAGTATCCATGGCCACTAGCTCCACGAACTCATCATGCCTGCCGATGCCCAGCCACTTCGCCACTGGGCCTATCGAGTGAGTCGGGTAGATCACGCCCCTCCTCCGCCTAGCCTCCTCTCCCCTCCACGTCAGCCCTCCATCAGGCTTCAGGAGCAGGTTCCTAACGTCATGAATGTAGCCGCACTCCGCGTACGTTAAGTCGCCAAACACCCCCTCCTCCGCCATCCTCAGGACCGCTAGCTGCTCACGCATGAAGCAGTAGTTCTCGCCCATCATGTACACGGCCCCGCTGCCCTTAGCTGCGTCGAGCAGCTCCCAGCACTCCTCCAGCGTAAGGCACGCAGGCACCTCACAGAGCACGTGCTTGCCCTCCTCCAGCAGCCTGATGGACTGCCGTGCGTGGAAGGCCCATGGCGAGCTCACAATAGCGGCATCGAACTCCTCCCACCTCACCATCTCTTCAAAATCTCGGAACAGCCTTACCCCGAGGCCTCGCCACCTAGCCAGCGCCCCGGGATCAGGGTCGCAGACCGCGACGAGCTCAACGCCTAGGAGGTTCTTAAGGAGAGACGCTAGGTGCCAGCCCCTAGCCCCCCCTCCCACTACTGCGAACCGCAGCACGTGCGAAATACCGCTTCAGCGATCTTAAAACTGGCATGTAACGGCAGCTGCTCTACCTGGTGAGCGCGAATAACCATAATTCCAGGCAGCTGCGCGCCGTGAACTTCACGACCCTGCATACACCGTAGATGGAGACTACGTAGACTGCGAAGACCACCGCCGTGAAAAAGGAGGCCGCTCACAAGGCGAGTGGCATGGCTTAGAGGGGGGTTTACCGGGAAGTTGGAGATCAGAGCCGGCGCGGCTCGAGCCTCCTGGCTAGCATATCGCTCATCAACGGCTCATCAGCTAGGGGGGATATCACGATGTCAGCCTCCACTTCCCTAGACTCGACGTCTCCAGCGACTATCTCGACCCTACAAGCCCGCCTGACGACCCACACTCTGAGCGGCTCGCCCGCGGTCTCGAATACCGCCTCCCGCGCATTTAGAGGTAGAGGCTAGAGCCTTAGCTCCTGAGCCAACTGCAGGGGCACCATCGCCAGTTAAGACACCCCTAATCCTACCTACTCTCACGATCCTAGCCTTTATCCGCCCAGCCTTAGGCATCTCATGCTCATCACGATGCATCATCCTTATCCCCTCTCCCAACACACTAAGAGAAGCCTTTAGCCGCCACTCTCACGAGACCGACGCTAGTCCAACACGCCTCACAAACTCTAGGACTCTCGCGACGCCCGGCTACTCGCTTGACGCGCATGCCCCTTTATCGAGGAGCTCTTAAGTGGCTTAGCACCTTAACGTCTCCCAGATTGATCAGCTCGTCTCGTTCAGCACTGGGCTGGCGAGCTTACAGCTAGTCGATGAGCAGGGGCGGGTCAGAGTCGTAGCTTGAGCCCCCTGACTGTGTGACGCGCTCTCCCGCGCTCGCTCCACGTCGCGATAATCGACGCCTCGCCCATGGGTACACGAGAGCGGCTGCCAGGGCTACAGCCAGGACGGTGGCCGCTGCTAAGCCTGCTTTTAAGGCTGTGCACTCGGCTAAGAGCCTCTCGTACTCCCCCCTCAGCTCACTCAACCGCTCTGCTAGTAGCTCATAGCTATCCTGGACGCTGGCGAGCCTTGAGGAGAGCCCCCTCCGCTCTTCCCTTAAGGCAGCATTCTCGGCCCTTAACTTCCTATTCTCCTCCTCTAGCCTCGAGATCATATCCCTGAGCAGCGATGCCTCGGTGCGCAAGCTGGCGAGCTCCTCCCTCAGCGATGCCGCCTCAGCCTTAAGGGCCTCCAGCTGCTCACTCAGGATACTGCACCTGCCGCTCTCATTAGCAAGCTTCAGTCTCAGCTCCTCCACCTCATCCTTTAGCTCGTCCACCAATGACGCCTTCTCCAGCGCCTCTTCCAGCTGTCTTCGCAGCTCTGCATAAGTCTGGCGGGGGGCTACTGCTATGGAAGCTCTATACTCGACGTGCTTAGCGGCTTCGTTCACGGCGTAGCTCAGCGTAAGCCTCATCTCTATGAACGGTTCGAGGGGGGCCGCTGGCGCAGTTGCCCTAAACCCGACGTCCACTTCACGCCTCTCCCCCGCGGCCATAGTCTCGTTCTTCAGCACTATGCGATCCACAAGAGTCGCGCGGCCCCTCTCGTGAACCAGTACCAGCTTCACCCGAAGCTCGTTCACCGTTAGGTTCCTGAAGGCCCTGACCTCGATCACAACCCTAGCCCAGCTGCCGTACTTCACCTCTAAGGGGTAGACGGCAGCGACCTCAAGATCCCCATCCACCTTCAGCGATAATGGCGTTGGTATCTGCGCAGCCGCCACCGCTGCCAGGAGGGCTGGGATCGCCCATATCAAGGCCCAGCGCTCCATGATCTCGCGTTTTCCCAAGCTTCTCAGGAGTATAAATGTGCGCATTGGCCATAGCGGGCGCCGCAATCGATACGCCTCTATTAGCGGATCTTCAACCCGCTCAGCATATGTGCTACGCTTGAACGATCCTCTCTTGTAGCACCTGCGCTAGCCTAAGAGCCCCCGGAGATGGCTAAGGCGCTGAGAGCCCCCAGGTAGTAGCAGCTCCTCACGACGCCCTGCACGGTAGGACTTAAGCTGAGAGCGGGGCTAGCGGTGATAGCAGGCTATAATGGGGAACGCAGCCTCCATGCGCCTGTACACCTCCACATACGCCCTATAGAGCTTCGTGTACTCTTCGTGGAGCTCGGGCTGCGGCTCATATGCCTCAGCTATGTGCACCATGGAGCGGGCAGCGGCCTCTGAGGAGGCGAAGTGACCTGCAGCAACTGCAGCCAGCATGGCCGCCCCGAGGCTGGCTGCCTCAATTACGCGGGGCACGAGGACTCTCATGCCCAGCACGGAGGCCTTTATCTTGTTCCACAGCTTACCCCTAACCTCGCCACCTGTCATCGTTACCCGCCTGACCACCACTCCGAGATCCCTGAGCAGCTCCATGGCACCCGCGTACTGATAGGCCACGCCCTCGAGCACTGCCCTTATGAAGTGAGCCCTCGTGTGGGCGTGCGTGATGCCTATGAATACGCCCCTAGCGTCTGGGTTGAAGAAGGGGGTCTTAGCTCCCCAGAGGTAGGGGTAGTACATGAGCCCTTCAGAGCCGGGAGGCACTTTCGCAGCCTCCTCCAGCATGATGGCGTATGGCGACACGCTCTTCTTCCTCGCCTCCTCCACCTCCCTCCAGCCAAAGTTGTCTCTGAACCACCTGAGCGACTCGCCAGTTGAGTTTATGACGACTTCATACTCCCAAGTCTGGGGCACGACGTGTACGCACATGTCAACCCTAGCCTTGGGATCTGGCCTAGGCTTCGAGAGGGGGACTTCAAAGCACGTACCAGTGCCGGTCCCTATGTTGACCTCCCCCTCCCTGAGCGTGCCAGAGCCTAACGCCTCACATGGCCTATCCCCTCCCCCGGCTGCCACGGGCGTACCCTTCCTTAGCCCAGTCACTTCAGCCGCTTCAGTCGAGACCTCACCCACAACCTCCCAGGAGCCCTTAAGCTCCGGCAACATGTCCACGGGTATCCCCATCTCCTCACAGAGCTCATGGGACCACTCGAGTCTCCTTATGTCGAGGAGCATGGTCCTCGACGCCATGCTATAGTCAGTGCAGGCAACGCCGGTCAGCCTGTAAATTATGTAGTCCTTGGCGAAGAGGATGAGCCTCGTCCTCGAGAACACCTCAGGCCGCTCCTCCTTAAGCCAGAGCAGCTTCACTGCTGAGAATATCTGGTCCACAGGCAGGCCCGTAACCTCCAGGATTCGCCTAGCCCCGAGCCTCTCCCTCACCCACTCCTCCTGCCTCTTAGCCCTCATATCCAGCCATATGATGCTGTTAGCCAGGATCCTCCCCTCAGCGTCAAGAGGGACGAAAGCCTCCCTCTGTGAGGTGACGCTCAAGCCTTCCACGCTGTCAGCCCCCACCACCTCGACAACCTCCCTTATAGTCTCCACTGCAGCTCTCCACCATTCCATGGGATTCTGCTCAGCCCACCCGACTCGAGGGTGGAGGACGGGGTACTCCCTGTAAGCCTCTGCCACGGGCTTCCCCTCCAGGTCATAGGCCACCGTCCTACAGCCGCCGGTGCCCGCGTCGACTCCAAGGACCACTGGACCCCGCACGTAGTACCACCATGCTAACCGCCCCTCAGCCGTATTAATCGAGAGCGGACCCAAAACGCTATTTTAAGCCGCGCCGGGCTCTTTCGTGGTGTCCCGATTGGAGCTGAAGACGCCCGTGTACCTCGGCCCGCTGCCTCATCCGGCGGTGGGGATTAGGATACCCGAGGTCCTCCTCGAGGGGATACTTGAGGCATATAAGCGGAGGAACACGGCTGGCGGGCTCATGCTGTCGTATGGGCGCGAGACCGCGCCAGAGTGGGTCATCAACGCTCCTCCGGGCCAATACGAGATAACCATGGGACACACAGGGACCTCGATAAGGAGGTACTTGACGCTTGGAGCTGAGGCGGCGAGGAGGAAAGGCGTGATAGTGGAGATGGAGGCTGACCACTTAACGATAACCACATCCTCGGCTAGGGCGGTTAAGAGGATCTCGGGGTATAAGGAGGTGGTGTCGCTGAGCGATGAGGAGGTGAGGGCCGCGCTTGATTACATAAGGTCTGAGGTTGAGGAGGCGGCCTCGACGGGCTACGTAAACTTCTTCACCATAGATACGTGTGAGCTGATCGACTACAGGTACGACGCACTCTCGGGGGCGGAGCTGGAGGAGGCATTCTACGAGGAGTTTGGGAGGGGGGAGGGAGAGAGGCTGCTGTCGCGCTACGAGGGTAGGAACTTCGTGTTCGTGGGGGAGACAGGGAGGTACTTCAGGGTCCCCATGCCCAGGAGGAGGGTCATGCAGCTGGCGCTCAAGTTCAGGAGGAGCCTAGATGCTACCTGTGAGGTGTTGAAGATCATACGCTCGCTGATTGAGGCGCCATTTGGGGTGGAGATAGCGTTCGACGAGACTCCCCACGTGACTAGGGAGGATGAGCTGCTGTTCTACCTGGCAGAGCTGCGGGAGCGTGGGCTGAGGCCGGACTTCATAGCTCCTAACGTGGGCTTCGAGAAGAAGCAGGACTACAGGGGCGACCTGAGAGAGCTGGAGCGGCGCGTAGAGCGGCTGGCGGCCATAGCCAGGTCCTACGGCGCGCTCCTATGCTTCCACTCTGGGAGCGGCAGCAGCCCTTGGAGCGGTAAGGGGCCGGGCACTTACGAGGCGCTGCTGGCGGCAACTGGGGGGCTCCTCAAGTACAAGATCTCCGGGATCTACTACGAGCTCTTAATGGAGATACTGGCCTCCTATCCCAGGGGCTCCAGGCAGAGGAGCCTCTACGAGATGATATACGGGGAGGTGTACGAGTACGTCAAGCGCGAGGTGGAGGAGGGGGGTCCCCTCGACTCGCCCGCGCTTAGGGCTCAGCTTAGGGAGTACGAGGAGGTCGTCAGGAGGAGAGATCCGTACGACCCGAGGGCCAGCCTATTCCGCTACTACTCGTTCCTAGCCCTGAACTTCAGGGATAAGGCTGGCCGCAGGTACTTCAGGGAGGAGATAGTCGACCTCTACGAGGGCGATGAGGAATTCAAGGCACGGGTCGACAGGGAGGTTGAGGAGCTGACGCTGAGGCTGATAGACGGCCTCGGCTTCGGCGGCAACGTGGAGAAGCTCAGGGAGAGCTCCCTCTAGGATCACATAGCCATCCACTACGCTCGGAACCTTAATTAGCTCGCGCCCCCCGATGGCCACTCGGTGAGCCGCGTGGACATAGCTTCCCTGATCAGGAGAGCGCCTCGCGAGGAGCTGAGGGTGCCCCCTGACAGCCTGGATCACGCTGACCACGTGCTGCGAACCGCCCTGAAGGGCTACCCCGAGCTAGCCGCCGACCACCTCCTCAACCCCTCCCTACGTGGCCGTTTCACAGAGGTAGTGGGCTCCCTAGTGAGGAGGGCTAAGCTGGAGTTCTTCAGGCCGGGGAAGCCTGAGGAGATTATCGTGAGGAGAGCCAGGATCTATGACGTCCTGATGGAGATAGCGTTCAACCTCTTCGGGATGGAGAAGGAGTGGGTGGGGCTTAGCGACGAGGAGGCTAGCGAAGCGGAGAGGATGATAGTAGAGGCCCTCAGGGAGTTTGAGGAGATCGAGAGAGGAGAGAGGGGCTCGCCCGAGGTACTCGAGGCCGTGATCAGGCTCAAGATAGAGGACATGAAGAAGGTGATGGCCGGCGACCCCAGGGGCAGGAAGGGCATGGTCGCCTACATGGGGGAGAGGATCGAGGAGAGCTTAGATCGCGAGAACCTCGCCGAGAGCTTCCTCGAGGCCGTGAAGAGGGAGATACGCTCCAACGTGTACTACGTGATGAGCAAGCTGGGAATGTGCAGGTTCGGGAACGACTACGCGATAGGCCTCAGGTGGCTACGGAGGCTGGGGTACGTGCAGGTGTCCACAAACCCCGTGCTAGCGGCCATAGCCTACAGGGACGATCCGAGCCTGTGGGGCAGGTTTAAGGAGTACCTCAAGAGGCACCCGGAACTACTCGAGGATCCTGAAGCTAAGGCTGATGAGCTGGCGATGGCTGGCACCATGATAGCCCTGTGGCCAAACATGGAGGTCTTCAGGCCCATATTCTTCCTAAAGGACTACATGGACGGGATGATCAGCTACCAGCTTAACCCCAACGTGGCGGCCAGCGTTGAGGGGAGCTTAAGGGATGCCTACGAGATCTATACGAGGACGGAGGAGTACTTCAGGGTGTATGACTCCTACCTCCTCTGGGGCTGGCCTTTACACGTGGAGAGGGGCAGGCCAAACATAGTGTTCAAGGTCGCTGGCCACAGCCCAGCGGCCATCAAGATAACTGCCGAGCTAGAGGCCAGGGGCATGGGCACTAACAACACCGTCGTCTACACAGTGGCACAGGAGGCACGGCTGATCCTAGCGAAGTTTGAGGGCATGGCGAGGGCCATGAAGCTCGGCATAAAGGTTACTAGGAACTACGAGACCAACATGGGAGGTAGGCTTGAGGATCATCTGAGAGAGGCGATAGCCGCAGATCTCGTTAAGAAGGCGCTCAGTGGGGTTAGGGACAAGGAGGGTGAGCTCTTTAAGCTAGCTAAGGCGCTTAACGTCCCCGTCGAGAAGCCTCAGGGGACGTGGAAAGGGCCCAGCGGGTGGGGCTATGACATCGTGGCGGACACGCTAGAGAAGAAGATAGAGCTCGTCTGCTCAAGGGCCTACCTCAAGAGGCTGGACGCTGAGCCCCTAGTCGAGTTCCTAGCGGAGCACGGCGTCTTTGCAAGCAGGGAGGAGGCGGCCAGGAGGCTGGGAGAGATCGAGGAGGCTGTGAGGATCTCGGGGACGCTCGTGGCCCAGAGAGTATGGTGGCTGTTCTTCAGCCCCGAGAATAAGCCTAAGTGGCTGGCGTGGCTCGTGAAGAAGTATGGGCTGACGCCAGAGCAGGCTAGGAGGGTACTAGACGCGATAGATGTACTGCCAGCGTCGAAGAGGAAGCCCATGGATACCTACCTCACGCTAGCCAGGAATAACATGACTAACACGGAGTTCCCCGATCACCAGCTTAACGTCCTAAAGACTTACAGTGAGCCGAGCTTCAGGCTTGAGGAGTACGACAACGCCATAATGAAGAAGCACGACGAGAGGTACGTCAAGATACTCTACGAGTACGAGGATTTCGTAAAGGCGTACGAGCTCACCCCTGAACTCGTTGAGGTATTCAAGGAAGCTGGCATAGAGGTTGAAGGCATGGGGACTAATGGCCTGCGCCCGGAGGAGTGGGGCAAGTTCGGCTCAACAGTGAAGACGATGAAGGGCTTCACCGAGGCCTACCTGAAGTTCAGGGATGAGTGCGTGAGAGTTGCTAGGGAGGTGGCTGAGGAGCTAGGTAAAGCTTAAAGTAACCGCTAGCTTCTTTAGCTCGAAACTCAGCAGCACCTGGCAGGCTAGCGTAAAAAAGGGGGTGACTAGCTCACCCCTCCTTAGACCTCTATGAGCTCAGCCTCGAGGCGCTCAGTATCAAGGAGGGCTAGCGTCCGCCTCCCCGTCAAGTAGCCGCATGCCTCGCCCGGATTTATGATCAACGCCCGTCCCACCCGCCTCACGTCTGCCTCATGGGTATGCCCGTAGATCACCACATCGTACTCTCCGCTCTTAGCCAGGGCTGTAGCCAGAGACCTCGTCTCGGAGGCGCCGCCAGCCCCGTGAATGATTACCACTTTCAGCCCCTCCATCTTGACGACGAGAGGTGGGGGGGCTAGCTTGGCTCCCGCCTCCTGGGCTACACGGGATAGCACGAGAAGCTCGCCGTCATTGTTCCCATAGACGCCTGTGAACTCAAAGCCTCTAGCTAGTATCCTCTTCAGGGTGAAGGGGGCTATGATGTCGCCCGCGTGGAGTAAGCGCTTAACGCCCCGCCTCTCCAGCTCCTCTAAAGCCCTATCGAGCGCTGCCAAGTTATCGTGGGTATCAGCAATTACGCCTATCCTCGCCACAACAGACCACCCTCAAGCTCCGCTTAAATCATTGGCTCCTCCACTGGCGCCATGCGCAGCTAAGGGGTCCAGCGGAGGCTGACAGAGTGCAGCGAAAGTAATGTTAGGAGCCTAGAGCCTGGAGCAGGGCCTCCTCAGCTCTGTCCAGCAGGTAATCCAGCCCTATCCTCTTGAGAGCCGATATGAAGATGAGCTCCCGAGCCTCATCGCCCAACGCTCTG
>Ga0180302_10001766_pt1 | contig 10359 bp, 11 predicted proteins | sample GuaBasSediGuay17_FD_121794 | JGI IMG/M metagenome (GOLD analysis project Ga0180302, IMG submission 121794) | Subseafloor sediment microbial communities from Guaymas Basin, Gulf of California, Mexico - Guay17, Core 4571-4, 12-15 cm | ecosystem: Environmental > Aquatic > Marine > Hydrothermal... | reverse complement strand
CATGAAAAGGTAGTCGTGCAGTATGCGCCTCATATGCTCTTCTCCAAGAACTGTTATTGGTGCAACTGGGAAATAAAGTTGCGTCTTTTTTCCCGATATCAATATTGGTTGAAGGTCGCTATCTCTAACCTCAGCAGGGCGTATGAAAATATGAAGAGATCCTATCTCCGCCCCGTAATAGACCCTTGCCATGATCTTTCGCAAGTCTTCCAGCATTGCATAGGTACTTGGGCATATAATGCCCTGAGTGCTCGCATCTTGCTTTCGATAATCGCCTGTGCTTGTTCTCTGATAATGAATACAGTGCTCAATATAAGCAATTTCCGGGCATAACTCCTCATAGTGATTTAAAAGTAGGCTGAACATCCTCAAATACTCATAACTTGATGAACAAGCGATCCCAAAGTATATTCTCCTTCCACCTTTTCGCCTAGAAATTTTAGATGAGTAAAGTATACCCTCGTATTCAAAAGGTGATATATAGTTTGCGAGAACCTCAATTTCTCCAAAAACGTCACGATACTCATTCATGAGCACGGAAAGGTCTCCGTAAAAGTGCAATGCAATATCGTATCTGTCGTAGAACTCTAACCACTGGTTATTAGTAAGAAGATATCTTATTCCTCTTTTCAGAGAGTGCTCTACAAATCTCTTTCCCCTCATAAAGTTCTCGTTCTTCAGCAGGGGAACAAATACACTCTTAGCCCCAAGTTCGAATAAAGCCTCAATTATTCTAAGAAAAGTGCCGTGAATTTTCTCGTATAGCCTTGCTTCAAAATATTCATCCCTCGGATCTAAGCCATAGAGAATAATTCCAGCCCTGCGCGTAGCGTCTGCAACTATGCACACAGCCAACTCCGGCTCCATACTTGCAACCATGTTCCTTATTTCCGCCCTATCCATATTCAAAAACTCCTCAGCGCTTGGTGTGCGTGTGACACGAACATTGCTCTCTCCATCAGCACCATCATTGCTTATCTCTTCATCCATCCTCATGCTAAATCCTCCGTATGCTTATCGCCCAAGCCTATTATTCTCCACCCACCACCGCCCGCAAGAATGTTCATAATTATTGCATAGGCGTCTTCGGGTCTCTCAGCACTAAGAAAAACGCACTCGGAGCACTCATAGCATTTCCAATCCCCAATAAACACGTTTATAACCCGTGTTTTTTCCCTCTTTTCTCTCAGAATATTATCAAGTGCGCGGGGGCAAAGCACGTCCTTCTTATCATTTCCTACGGCAATTACAAGGTCGGCTTTCTTTTCCATAAGTATTTTAGCGTATATCTCACCCTTGTTTTCGTGCGTATTAGCAGTGCGTAATGTAACCACATGCTCTTTCGCAACTCCCAGTCCCGCCTTTTCAAGCCATGTGCTCACCACTTCGTGATAGTTATCAGATACTATGAGCAAATTTGCATTTATTACAGCCTCTCGTATTGCCTCCTTTGCGCCTGCAAAAACTCTCGGCATTGCCTTGAGCAACTCAGCCCTGATAATCTTTCGTAACTCGCTACGTACATTACTCCGAATGCCTGCAATTTCGGCAGTCCTCTCCACTCCATTATCCTTAGCAAGGAGTATAAGGTCTCGTAGGCGCCCATTACTCAGGCCAAAAAATAAATCTTTGTCTCCCTTTGCACTGTGTATATGCATGCAAGTTCTTATAATTGTCTTTTCAATCAAATCCTCCGAGTCAAATATTGTCCCATCAGCATCAAGCACCAACAGCACATTTTGTGCCCCCAAGATGGTTTTTGTTGGAGTGGAAGAAGTAAGCCATGGACCATTTTTTCCCAATGCAACCCTTCTCATCATTCTCTCATACTTTTCTCTCACCTCCGAAATTTTATGTGGGGGCATGCTTTCAAGCAAGTCCCTAACATATCGCCAGTACTCATAACCTAACCTAGTGCTAATTTTTGATAGAAAACTGTAAAAGTCCAAGTATACGAGTGCTCCCATAATATTCCGCGATTCTTGGTCAAACTCCTGAAGGATTTCAAGGGTGTTTTTTAGCGCGTTATGCACATTTGCTTCCACCTTTTCAATATCCTGTATTGAGAGCGCTCTTCCCCCATCAGCATCAAAAATAACTATGGGCGTTAAGGTGCCATGGATGGGTGTGCCGAGGTCTGTAAGTGTGATACCATCGCCTTTGTACAGTACAAAGATATTGTTTATGGGAAGATTATATGAAAGCCAATAAAAGTGTTCCTTGTTTATGTGAGAGAACTCACCCACTATGTATGTAGTACTATCACAGTAGTACGGACCGTGTGAGAACATGCACCCCCTTGCTTCACAATTCAAGCAGAAAAGATATGTGCGGAGTGCTGCACACATTCTTGAGGCTATGTTTCGTTCATCATCACTCAGCAATTCACTCTCGATAATCCTATCACAAACGAATTTGTCCGATAATATCCTTATCATACCGTTTTGTTCGGCAAAAATTGTTCCATCGCATCTATAGGCAAGCATAGCATCCGAGCAGTAATCCAAAATATTTTGCTCCAACGCCTCCCCCCTTAACCTCTTTCCCAAGACATAACTTGCAAGCATGACAAAAAGCGATTTCTGATTTATTGGTGAGCATACCCCCCGCCCAATAGTGGCAAGTTTTGTGGGCGTGTACCCAGCATCTCTAATATATTGCCATATCTCGGGTACAGCATCTGCTGCTGTAAAGAGCGCCATTGGTATGTAGTGGCTGGGTATAAAAAGGCGGGATTTTTGCTCACCTCTCTGCCTGATTATTTTTGCCACAATCCCCATAACATAATCCTCGATGCAATTCATCCCTCATCCTCCACGTAAATACTGCCGTTTTCCACACGCACTCTCCTGCCCACAATGTTCTCCTCTATCCTTGCACCAACAACACACGGTATTCCGTACTCTCTAGCCAAGACTGCGATATGTGATAACACACCTCCTTCTGTGCATATTATTGCTTTGACAGAGGGAAGAAGCATTGAAAGCTCGATTGCCGAAGCAGTTTTTGTCACAACAATATCTCCCCTATTACCATCCCATCTGCCGCCCATAGCTACGCCCTCAACAACACCAGGGTGGGCGCACTTTCCCTCACCAACTTTCCTCCACATCACCGCTCGCCCCCGACTTCTGGGAGAGTAATGATTGCATTCTAACAGCATCATACCCGATTTCGCTCACGAACGATTTTACTATGATCAATGACGAATTGAGGGCACTTCTCACCACATTTTTTGGTGTGTAGAGTGATTTTGATATCCACTGTGCCGAGAAATCAGGCGGCTGGTGAGCAATGTATGATAGTGCGTCCTCCCAGTAGGCATAGCAAACATCGTCATAGCCGCTAAGTGCACAGGCAGAGAGGGCTTGGAGGGCGAGTGCTGTTTCCTCAACACTCCCTCCCCTAGCCCCCCACCCACCCGTTCTCAACTGCTCCAGCATGATTGTCTCTGCTCCTCGTAGTGCTAACTCGTCATCGTATCCCAAAAGAGAAAGTGTAGCATGAGATGTGGCGTATATTGGCGATACATGCCATTTATCCACCCATTTACCGTAGGCAATCCAGTTTTTCAAACACTTATGAGCGATTTCGGCGTACTCTTCGGCGTCCTTCCTCATATTAGGGAAGATCTTAGATATTGCTTTTAGCGCTTCAAGAGCATGAGCATTTGTGCTAATAGATTCATCTCTTTCTCCTGAAAAACAAAGAATTCTATCCCTTGTTGAGTACTCTCCAAGCATTCTGAGATAATCCTCAACCATGGTACGAGCATGCATGGGACGCAAATGACCAAGTTCGTGCAAGGATAGTGCAACCCACAGAGCGAGGGAGGTATCGTCGGCGTCTACTATGTTACCAATAACTGATGGGCCTATGCCTGTAAAAGGCCCCTTCTTTCTTTTATTTATCCAATAATTCGGTATTTTCTTCGCCAACCCAAGCAATCGCTCTGGAAGCAAACCAAGTCGCCAAAAATTGTAAAAACTCCAAGATATGTCGAATACTTCAAAGGGATAAACCGCAGGCATAGCACCGAACATGGATAGCATATGTCCAAGATATAACAGCATCCTTTTCCTTACATCCCCATCCTTGCACATCATGCATACAAAGGCAGTCGCAGATGGCGAGCATGCCACTGAGCCGTTAGGAAGCACCATATCATCAGCATACTTTGCTAAATATTCTGGGAAATAATATGCAGAAAATTCCACAGAATAGAGTGCTGGCGGGTATTCTATTAATTCCCCCAACCGAGAAATCCTATGCTCAAAGTATCCCCTATACTTTTTTGCGAACCCAGCAGGGACATTCAAACCGAGCTCGGTAGCCCTATCCATGAGTGAGGGCAGGAGTACTTCAAATGCTATTGTGGAGTACCTTTCAAACTCGACCTTTTTAATATTGTCCCATAGATATTCAAGCCCGTTATTGATGGCACTCTCTACACTCTTTCCAAAGCCAAATTTTTTCTTGTATTCGGAAAGCGCTATGACTGCCGCTAGCGTGCAAAGGACGCGCTCATGGTAGTTCTCATAGGTGCTTCCCCAGGATCCATCCCCATGCCTGTGTGATAAAACCCAAAAAAGTAGTTTATCCGCTAATTCTTTCATGTTAAGATGCACAGCCATGCTAAGTGCCCAAGCAGTGTCGTAGGCAACAGCATCGGTATCGCACACCCTGTGCTTCCAATTACTCGTATATGAGTTCACCCCCAACTCTTATCCCCCCATCAACCTCCAAAATATGAGGATACAGGGTGTGCTTACACCCTCTCATCTTCCTTATTCTCACGTACCTCTTAATATCGGTTCCTATATGCATTATACCAAGTTCTATTATTCCATCAACAAGGTAATACTCATCCCTCTCAACATCAGCATCTCCTTCCATAATTATAAGGCTCAAGATGCCCTTCTTCCGCAGCCTGAAAAAGAAGTCGTTCATCTTTCTCCTAAGTTCTGCCTCGCTTACATCCATGAGCGATTGAAGGGCATTGAGGGAATCTAGTATAAAACATCGGAGATTTGTTCCAACATCAGGTAATTCCATGGAGAGGGCGCGGAATACAAAGTCCACATACTCATCGTGCGTAAAGTAATGACTGTTTGTACCCAATGAGTCCATGAATGTTGAGAAATCTATTATATGTAGGCGGTTGCTTGGCATTATCCCAATACTCTTAAGGTTTCTGATAAACATATTTCTGTTTTGCTCGAGGGATAAATACAATCCCCCACTATTCATCATTTTGCACAAGTTCATAGCAACTGCGTAGGCGAATGATGATTTAAGCGTGCCTGCACGCCCTATTATCAGCACAACGGATTCCAGTGGAGGACTAGAGTCAAACATTGCCCCAAACCCTGGTAATGTTTGATTGATCATCTCATACCACCCCCATATTTTCTGGATATTTCGTTTTTAACCTTTTGAAGGGCTTTTTTTGTCAGTAGCGGCTCCAGATATTTTTCTATCCTTCGCGCAAAATCACTGTCAATATCCTCATATTTAAGGGATGTGTGGTCTTTTCCCAAATCTTGGCAGACTCTTTCAACAACTCTTTCTGCAATTGAGCGTGATATGTACCTTTCTAGGGTCTCAACAACATCGTCAAACGCCTCAGCCTTCACATCCTCTACACCCTCCCTCGCGAGTTTCTCTATAACAGCCTCAGTTATAACCTCACGCATAGTTTTATCATGCCTTATAGCGTATTCTTTCAGCCTTTTAAACAGATCCGCATCGAAATCCACAGTCGTTCTTCTTATGCTGCCCTTAACCAAACATATGCACCTCCTACCTTTGTCGGTAAGTAACACTTATGGAATTAAGCCCTTAAATATTTATTGCTATATAGACGGGGTATAACATTTGACATACCAACACATAATTTATACTTGCTACAATATTTTATTTATTAATGTATTAAATATGCAATAAAATAAATCCTCCACCCCACAATTATGGCTAGCAGTTCAATAGTTTGCTACACATTGGCCTGTCCCCTAGGATAAACAATATTTTTTATTTCTCCATTCTCGTATACGAGTTTGACCCTCATGTTCCCTCTCTCAAAATATATCATGACCTGTTTTATTTTTGACTTGTAAAGTTTTATTTTCTTCCCCTTAAGGCCACGCTCCACACCCACACACTCAAGAAGCCCAACGTTCTCAAGGGCATGTATTCTCCTATAGCACGCTGCTATGGGTATACCGAGTTTTTGGCTGAGTTCGAGTGCGCTCTTTGGACTTCTATATGTTGCTACCAGTATCTTTGCGCCGTACTCGTCTGTGAGCAACTGTACCAGTTCTTCGCCATCCATTACGCTCACCTCTTTCTCATCATCACCTGCATGGTTATTAAGGTCTACTGTTCAGTCATCGTTTGTGATTACCATCAGTGATAATTACCCCGTCCACCATGTGATGTTGTCAAATCATATAAGCGGTATGAATTTTGGACCTGTTTTTTCATCCAGTATATAGCCATAATACCCTGTGTACGGCTTTATCCCGTAGATTACCGGTGTGCCATTCAACCCCTCTATTTTTATTCTTGTTGCCACCATTGAAGCGATGTCTTTGGTGAGTTTATGTCCCTCTGGCGCTGTGCACAGTATTATATCTCCATCCATTCTTATTATCCCAAAGAGACGTATGAGTTGATTAGCTACATCGTCCCCGTAGAGTAGGGGAAGGTTTATTGTATCCACAACATATATGTATGGGTGTTTCATTTCACTTTCTCTCTTCATTCCATCAATGTTTAGGTCTGTTATAAGGTTCACACCGCTCAGACCTATAGCTAGGTTGCTTGTCATTTTCTCACTAACATCAAACACCTTAAGATTCTTAATTTTATTACCATTTCTCGCAACTCCATAGGGCAAGAATGACACAGGGTCACCTATCCTCGCCCTTGGGTGTGTTATCCATATCACCCCCCTGCCTTGTTCGACAAAGTTTGTTATTATCTCGCGCTCTATTGCGTCTATGTAGTCAGTTGGGACATTATCTGCATACTCTATCACATTAACACTGCCTGCGCTAAAGCCGCCAAATATGTCGTCAAAGTCCTTTATACCAGAAGATGCCAACCCAGCGCTTAAATCCCTGGTAGGTTTACTTTTAGGTCTGCGCATCCATCCTTTGTTCATTATATCGATAAACTTTGGTAAAATTGTTACTCTTCCATCCTTTAGCGTGAAAAGGTACGTTGGGTTCTGTATCGGCACCCCGCGCAACTTCAGAAGATTCATCATTCTAACAATTCGCCCGTCAGCCATTCTATAGTTCAGGTGTATGACTCCATCGCAAAAATAGTCCAGACTTGCATCCTTATCACTTTCCAGTATTAGAACAAGGTTTGCTCCTGTGCCCTCAACAAGGTCTTTCTGTAGTGTTTTGACAAGTACCTCTCTCTCTATACCGTATATCTCACTTAAAGCGTCTATACTGTCTATTATTACAACAGTTTTCTCCGGTAGGTTATCCTCCACGGCACTGTATACGGTCTCTAATTCAGGCAATATTGCACCTATATTCATTATTAGTTTTCCATCCTCTATTTCATAACTCTCGCCCTCACCTCCTGCCTCTATATACCCTTCAAGTTTGTTCAACTCGCCCCTTTCTACTGATGTTATAATCCTCTTTTTGTGCCTAACTCCCTTCTTCTTTGCAAGCCATGAAAACTGAGAATAGAGTGCCTCATCTCCCACTCGTGTGGACAGATAGTACGACTCTTGCTCCTTATCGAACTCTTCAACTATTTGCAGGCCAAGTGTCGTTTTTCCAGCACCTGCCTTTCCCTTTATTATAAGCGATCTTCCGCCATCTGATTTGAAGAAACGCACGAGTTCTTCTGGTATTTTTCCGTAAATGTGTCCATTATTCGCCACTCTTTTCATGAACCATCACCGCCTACCTTTTTTGTTCCGTAGATGGAACGTACTTTTTAAGGTTCTCATGAGAATATCAAAATTGATAATAGTGGCTGACAATCAACTTTGAGGCTTAAAAGGTTATTTTTTAATAATAACTACGAACTTTAAAGAATCGTGAGGTGGTCTCCATGGCAGAAAATACAATGAACGCATGTTCCCCCTGCTGGGAAATTTGCCCTGAGATTGTGATAGGCGGCAGGATTGTGAAGAGGGAAGATATAATAAACAGGCACGTCTTGGACAGTAGTGGCAGAATTGTCGGTAGGGTTGTGGATGTGATATCGTTCTACCATCCCTCCCTTTCTGGTATGGCAGTAATGGGAAGCGGGGACACGGCACTTGGACATTTCTGGGTGGTACTTGAAGTTGAGAAAAAGTATCTACGATACGGTGTTGATGCCCTCATACTCCTAAGCGCCAAGCACATTTATGATGTAGGCGATGCGTTACGGCTATGCTGCCCTATTGAGGAGGTTAGGGACAAGTGGATAGAACTGTTTGTTTAGTTCTCCCCCTTGCACTGTTTCCAAATAGTTTTAAATAGTAGCGCGCTAATTGCCCATAGGGAGTGATATTGAATGAAGAAGCCGCTCTCTGTTCTCAATGACAGCCTCAATAAAAAGGTGATTGTTAGGTTGAAGAATAACAAGGAGTACCATGGGATACTTGACGGGTATGATCCTCACATGAACATTGTGCTTAGAGGGGCTGAGGAATACATAGAGGATGAGTTGAAGAGAAAACTTGAGATTGTTATTGTGAGGGGGGATAATGTTATATACGTCTCCCCATAGTATGCCCACGCTTAGTGTGAAGGAGATGGTCGGTAATGAGTAAGGGAACGCCGTCAAAAGGTAAGATGAACAAAAAAACGCACATCAGGTGCAGAAGGTGCGGTAGGCACTCCTATCATGTTAGGAAGCGCAGGTGCGCATCTTGTGGTTTTGGGGAAGATAGCAGAATAAGGCACTACAACTGGGCTAAAAAGAGAAAATAAATATTGGGTTTTTTAAAAATGGAGGCCCACGGATGTATGAGTATCTTCCAATGATACTTCTTCTTTTCCTAGTATCCTTTATATGCTCCAATGTTGGGGTCGGTGGTGGGTCGCTTTACGTTCCCATAATGATGATTTTCACAGGTATGAATATAGTGTTCCTAATTCCTGCATCTCTTGTTATGGTTCTCGGAGTAGCGATTGCATCATCATACAACCATTACATACGTGGTCTTCTTGATTTGAAAATAGGAGCACTTGTTTCCATTTTCGCCGTTATTGGCACATTTTTCGGCGTAAGGTTTGCGCTCAGCGCTGGTGATTTAGTGGTATCTCTTATTTTCTTTTCAGTAGTGCTGTTTGCTGCTTCAAAGATTTTTTATGACACATACTTTCGTAAAAGTAATGATAAGGAGCAAAATATGAAAAATACCAAACCGATCTACCCTGCAATAGCATGCTTTTCTGTTCTTGGGGGTTTTCTATCGGCGAGTATAGGTATAGGCGGAGGGACAGTTTTTATGCCAGTTCTCCTATATTTAGGAAAAATGAAAGTTAAAAGAGCAGCAGGTACTTCCTTTTTTGCCATAATTGTCACGGCAATTTTTGGAATATTAAACTACATGGCCAAACACGCCGGTGGTTTTGTGGGAACGAATACGCACCTTGTAGTTATAGCAGGGGTTTGTGCAGCAGTAGGAAGTTATTTTGGCTCAAAATGGGGAATCTCTAGGTTAAGGGCAAAGCATGTAAGGCTGATTCTTGCCCTTTTCCTTATACTGGGTGGAGTAAAAGTTCTCCTCAAGGCTCTTACCCTCTAGTGTGCTGCATTTTTGATACAGCAAGATACAGAAGGTGGGCTAAAAAGTGGAAAAAAGAGGTAAAAATTTAAAACACCTGACAAACCAAAATACACTGTTATATGACCCGAACGAAGTGAGGGCGAGGAGCGAAGCGTTTCGCTTGATGGCATATTAATCATATTACAAGCGTTGTTATTTTATCCCATTTTTCTTTGTAATCTTTAATCATATCCGGTCTTATGTCCGGGGGATAACCTTGTTTCTTTCTCTCAATATTCAACACTTTTTTTAAATCATCGGCTGTTAGAATATAAAAATCAGGTCTCTCGTTTTCTTCCTTATTCTCAAAATCTACAAAAACGATGATATCAGATATTTCTTTAATAAATGGCCACTCTTTTCCCTGTTTGCCTTTGACTTGAATTCTTAACATAGCCTTTTCAGTTTCAACTAGGATATCTGTGCGTTTTCGCTGCCCAAGGGTTAATTGGGCGTAAATATTCCTTTTGCAAAGTTCACTCGCAACAGCATACTCCGCAGCTAATCCCAACAGATCTTTGGATTTTTTCATTTACTCACCTCCAAGCGAAATGTCGCCTAACGTT
>Ga0180302_10001764_pt1 | contig 10360 bp, 19 predicted proteins | sample GuaBasSediGuay17_FD_121794 | JGI IMG/M metagenome (GOLD analysis project Ga0180302, IMG submission 121794) | Subseafloor sediment microbial communities from Guaymas Basin, Gulf of California, Mexico - Guay17, Core 4571-4, 12-15 cm | ecosystem: Environmental > Aquatic > Marine > Hydrothermal... | reverse complement strand
TGAAGGAGGGCCGACAACGACAATTGAGCAAAGAGCTGAGAAGTCAACGAGATTCCCAATTGAGATGGCGAAGTGTATGGAAGCAAAGACGCGAGGGCGTTAAGCGAGTAATTAAAACGGGGGTGATGCGAAAATGGCACTTGTAGAGCCTTTTATGATTAAGTCGTCTATAAATCTCGGAGCGGATGATGTTTTAGAATTGACAGCAAAGAGCGGAGAGAGTTTTATGATTAAAGATGTTATTGTAGATGGTTCTAACGATGATTATGTTTTATTGGAAATTGATAAGACAACAGTCGGTTTCTTTAGGGTGAGCGGTCATGTTTTAGGCTCGCATCTTCCCTCTACAATTGCGTATGTTCCTGGGGGACAGACATATCGGGGATTTTTTACGGGAGGTAGTATATCACTCATTTCTTATCTTGTAAGAAAAGGTTATATGGAAGGTTATCCCGTAGCGGAGGGACAGACATTTAGGGTTAAACCTTATACTACGGGCAAGAAGCTAAGTCGTGTAATGATTATTTATGAGAAGTATGATGCGGGAGATATAAAGGCGGACATGGTTAATGGAAGCGAAGCGAGTGAGTATATTTTTGTTAATTACGGAAGACCTTCGGAAAATTTAACGACTGGGGGAGATTATGAGGTAAGTCAGTGTGTAACAACCAAAGAATTTCCAGATTTTCCATATGGAGCGAATGTCCCGTCCAAGACACAAATTGAGATTTTAGGTATTTTGGGGTCGGAATGTATAAACTATTCTGCGTCGGATACTTACACTTATACAAAATACTTAAAGATGTTTAAGGGTCGCACATGTTTATTTGATAACGACAAAAATGGGTTGCCGTTCTATATGTGGGCGTTTTCTGGTATATCAGCAGGAACGCACTTCGGTAGAGGATTTAGTGTTATAGGTAATTATACAGAGAAAGATAGACGAGAACCATTTACTCCACCCACACCGCTTGTATTTAAGGAAGGCGATGAGGTAAAAGTTTATATTACAGCGGGAAAAGCAACGAATGCGGGTAGTATAGATACCGAGTATGCGGAAATTGCGTTTATTGAGCGTGTAAAGGTTGCGGAGTAAAGGGGGTGTGAGGAAAAATGGTGATATATAATAAAGGATTGAGTCGGGACAATAGCACGGATGAGGGTAAGACAATTTTTACTCTCACATCAAAGGAGGAAGAGAAGTATAAGGTGCGACGCATAGTGATTACCGATGTTAATAGTAATCCGTTAATAATGGAGGTTTGGGTGGAGCGTGATAGAATAGGCGAGAATATTCCGCTAGAGGTCGCAAGTGACCTCGCTCCAGAAAGGGTTATTGATATAGATATGGAAATTCCAGTAGGTTACACATTTAGTATAAAGATTAAACCACAGTCGTCGGGAAATCAAGGAAGCGTGAGAGGATGGGTGGAATACGAAATAGTCGGTTAAGGTGTAAAAGGTGAGAGAGAGATGGTGAGAAAGCGAGGAAGGCGTGAGTTCGTCGGTGGAACGGGAAGAGCGATAAAGGAAGCGAGAGTGGATGTTATATTACAAAGGGTAAATGAGAAAATCGGGTCGGAATTAGATGTCTCACCTTCTCATATTTATCGCTATGGTGTAAATAATATCTTCCAGAGGACTTTTGCTTATTTGCTTGGGTGGAAGACGAATGGAGAACCTCAAAAAGTAGCGGTAACGGAAGGCGGAGTTCTTAAGGTCGGTATAAGCGGAGCGGGTTTTGAGGATATTGATGTTTTAAAGGGAACGGCGACGATAGAGTGGTCGGATGTATTGGAATTTGATTTTGTTCCTAATAGAATAAGGTTTGAGAGTTTGGATTATCCTTATGTAGCGAAGTTTAGTAAGGATAATGTTACATGGTCGGAAGAGATTTATGTTGATGAGGGAATGCCTCGTGATTACGATATTTGTGCGAGGTATATTAAAGTGCGAAGATATGGTGGAACTGATGCGAAGTATTGGATAGTAGGTATGAGGTAAAAGGGTGAGGAGAAGTGGTGCGAAAAGGAAATCTTTTGTATAATGGAGATTTTGAGACAGGAACAACGGAAGGTTGGGTGTGTGGAGCGTTTGGAAAACCGTGTCAGTGTTCTTTTAGTGCGAGTGAGGATGCGGCGTATAGAGGAAATTATGGAGGATTATTAGAAGCGGAGCAAGATAACGCAAATGCTCATCTTATTTATGATAAGGTTTGTTCCTTTGAGGAATACGAAGGTTATTTGTATATTTTTTACACAAAGATAATTAATTATTATTATTGTGTTGGTGAGTTATGGGGTTTTGATGATAAGGGAAATCTAATACAAAATTTTAATATGGGTATGAGTGCCGAAGAAAATGTTTGGCGAAAGCATATTTGCTTAATAAGGGGGTATAAGGATATAACGCATTTTAAAGTCGGTATGGCGTATTGGGGGATTTATACGGGAGATAAATGTTATATTGATGAGGCGAAATTAATACCGCTCAAAAGTATTAAAGGACATGAGATAAAAGAGTATAGGTTTTTTAATAATCTTAATCTAAATAGGGCATGGTTTTCTGTTATATCATGTCTTGGAAGAGCAAAATTAAGGTCTGTTTTACAAATACAAAATGTAAGTGGAACATCGCCGACTTTGGATACTACTCTGGAATGCTTTATGTTTGAGGGGGCTGATATACCTTTAGTATTACAACATTCTCAATTTACGTCGGAAGGAATTGAGCAATTAACAATTGATTTACCCGAATTGGCATTTATTAGAGTATGGTATTTATTGGGAGGAACATCACCTTCGTTTGATATACATCATCATCTAATATTAGAACCGTATTAGCGAGGGTGAGCGAAAAATATGGAAATAACGAGGAGGATTGAGAAAATGGAGAAAGAAATAGCGGAAATAAAAGGAGAATTGGAAGAGATAAAGGAAAGTTTGGCAAGAGTAGAGGAAAATATAAAGTGGATTGAGAAGATGATAAAATGGGCGTTTGGAATAGCAGGATTTATAGGCGGGTTAATTGTTACAATATTGTAAGGGGAGGTGATGTTTAAGAATGGTGGAGTTTAAAGTGGAATTACCCGAAGAGCGAAAGAAAGAGTTGCGAGAGAGCAGAGCGTTATTGGAGGAGATTAAGCGAGAAATTGAGAGGGCGGAAAGAGCAGGTGTAGATGTAAGCGAGTTAAAAGCGACGGAAGTGGAGGTAGAAGAGCGTTTGGAAAAACTTATAAGAGAGTATGCGAGTGAGTAAGAGAGAGTGATGTAAAATGGAATTTGACCTAATGGAAATCTTAAGGAAATTAAAGCATATTGCGAATACTGTTATAACAATTTATGATTATCTTAAATATACTATAAAAAATACAATTTCCTCTATTCTTAACAAAACAATTAGTATTTATAATTGGGTTACTACCTCAATATTTGGAAAAGTGCGAGACATTTATGACTATGTTAAATCAATTTACACGAAGATAAAAGACAGCATAGGTGGAACGCTCTTACAAATTTTTGAGAAAGCGAAAGATATATACAATATGATAGCGAACACTATAAAGCAGAAAGTTGTGGATGTTTATAATAAGGCGAAGAGTGTTTATGATTATCTTAAGACGACGATATGGACGCTTATAACATCGGTAAAGCAAAAAGCGAGTGATATATGGACTTTGATTAAGGAGAAGATTAAAGCAACAGTGGAAACAATAAAGGAGAAGGCGAGTGCGGTTTATGATTTTCTACATTCTGTTATAAAGGCGGTTTTAGATGCGATAAAAACGGTTGTAGATACAATTGAGAAGATGATGCGTGATGTATGGTCGCTTTTGACCGACCCAGAAAAGTTCGGTAAATTTTTAATGGACGCAATAGAGAAGATATGGTGAGGGTGTAAAGGAGGGGAAGAAGGGTGGGTCTTGGAGATATTTTTAAGGAAGTTGTGGATTGGGTGGGAGAAAAGATAAAGGGAGGTTGCGAAATAATAGGAAATGCGTTAAAAGAAAGCGTAGAGAATATTTTTAGAAAGGGATATGAGTTTTTCTTTCCCGATTTTCTTAAGCGATTAAAAGAAGAAATAGCAATTAAGTCAATTGACGAAAATATATTCCAAACGGAAGAAGTTAAGGAAGCGGTTAGGAAGTTAAAAGAAAAGTGGAAGAAATCTCCAGAGCGTCCTTATGATTTGGTGAGAGATATATTAGATGTTATAATTGGAAAAGCATCTAAAGTCCAATTACAATATATAGCAGGCACTCACTTTGGGGAAGAGTGCCCTGTTACGCAACGATTATTTAATCAGGTTGCGATAATTACAGATATATGTCTTCTCTCAAATATACTCCAAACAATAGGTGAGATATTAAGCATAGGACAAATAGACACATTAGGCGAGGAAATAAGGAAGTATTTAGATTATTCGGGTTTAAGTCAAATTGTGGGGTATGGCTATGGAATGCTTTTATCATCTGTTCTTTCTCCATATATAGCGAAGGAAATTAATGCGAAACTCACTCCAGAATTACCTACCGTAACGGAAGCGTTAAGAATGTATTATAAGGGTATTTTAACAGAAGAAGATTTTAAAGCAGTTATGCGGAAATTGGGTTATTCGGAAAGTTATATAAACGCACTTAAACAAGATTATTTATATTATCCATCACCTACAGATTTTATTAGATTTAGCGTAAGAGAAGTTTTTAGCGAAGATAAAGAAACGAAGGAAGCATTAGAAGCAGAATTTCCAGAAGGAATAGTAGAATATGCTAAAAAGGCTGGGATGGATAGAGAAGTCTTAATGTGGTATTGGAAGGCACACTGGGAATTACCGTCGCCTACGCAAGTATATGAGATGCTCCACCGCTTAAATCCAGATGTTCTTGCGGTGCGTGGTGATGCTTACAAAGAAATGGGTTTAGAATTGGACAAATTAAAAACAACAAAAGAAACCGTAGAATTCTACTTAAAACAAGCGGATTATGATAAACGGTGGAGACAGCGTTTGCTCGCAATATCGTATAATCCTTTAACGAGGGTGGATTTGAGGCGTATATACGAATTAGGTTTAATTGACGATAACGAATTATTAGCGAGATTAATGGAAGTCGGTTATACAAAGAAAGATGCGGAATTAATGGTGGAATTTTACAAAACTTTTAGGCAGGAAGAAGCAAGGACATTCGCAAAAACCGAAATTAAGTATCTTTTATATTACGGCATAATCAACGAAACCGAAGCGAAAGTCATGCTTGAGCGTTTAGGTTATACCGAAAGCGATGCGAAAACTATGATTGAGTTATGGAAGGTTAAATTAGCAGAGAAAGACATGCGTGAGACACAGAAGTTTGTGAGAGATGCTTACGCATTAGGCGAAATCACAAGGGAGGAAGCGAAAAGGATATTAAAGGAGGCGGGGTTATCGGAAGAGGTTATAGCGGTTGTTTTAGATAAAGAAGATAAACGACGCCTTAAAAGTGTAAAGTTACCTTCCGCATCAACAGTAGTTAAATGGCTTAAATTAGGCGTTATCACAAAAGAGAAGGCGAGGGAAATATTACGCTCAATTAATGTAAAAGAGGAATATATAGAATATTACATAAAGGAGGCGGAGGTTGAGGGTGGTGAGTGAGGAGGCGGAAGAAAAGGAAGGTAGAAGGGAAAAGAAGAGATATGAGAGCGAGCATCAGTTAAAAGTCCGCACTTATCATTTGCTCTCAATACTCACAGCGAAAACTAAATAACAAAAGTTCGTTATTATATATCTAAATATTTCTCCATTGGAAATATATCCGAAAACCTTTTTAAGTGAGGGGTTTTACATTATAATGGTGATACCCGTGAGAGAGGAGATACGGGTGTTGCTGGAAAAGGTGCGAGGAGCGAGGTTGGAGGAAGAAAAGCGGGAAGCGGAGCGGAAAATCGTGGAGGAGAGTATAAAGAGAACACGCAAGGTCGGAGAGGTCGCAAGGCGTATAGCGGAAATGTATGGACTTGCGGAGGAAGCGTGGAAAATGCGAGATTACAAACTCGCATATAAAGCATTACATACCGCAAACGAATTGCGAGAGGAGTTTGAGCGGGTGTGCGAAGAGGAAAAGGAATGGTCGGAAGCGTTTTGGAAGGTTATGAGGGAGGAGATATAAAATGAGCGAGGAGAGTGAGAGAATAAAAAGGTTGATGGAACTATTGGCGGAAGAAGCGACATGGCAAGGGCGTCTTAATGGACATAGAGGGCAGGCGGAAGTAGCGGAGCGAGAAGTCAAATATTGGGAGGAGCGATTAAAGCAAACGGAAGATAATGTGGAGGAATTTATAAGGCGAAAATGGAAGCGAAACTTGGAAAAGGCGAAAGCGAGGGCGGAATATCATAGAAAACAAGCAATAGAGGCAAAGAAGAGGTTGAGAGAAATAAGAAAGGAAATAGATAAAATCATAAGTGGTGAGAAAGAATGAGCGAAGAAAGGAGACATGTATATATGCGAAGGACACGAAGCGGAAACGGAGTGCGAATGAGGGACGGAGAAATCGTTTATATCGCATCAATTCGCTCATTAAAAGCGTTTCTACAAGGCGAGCAAGAATATGTTGCGTTTGCGAAATTTCCCTACCGACAAATACCCGACGAAGACAACGAAAGAAATATGATTTATACCTACTGCTCGGACTGCGAAGGTATGTGTATGTTTAAGCAAATCGGAGAAAATAGGTGGAAATGTGCGGGATGTGGAAGAGAGAAGACGACAACAGAATTAATACAAAAGATGCGAAGCATATTAGAAACGAATTAGGTGATAGAAATGGAGCAGAGAAATTTAATACTACAAAATCTAACAGACAAAAAACTGCTCTTCGTTGTGCGAGGATGCGGTGTTAAGAAATTTATCTTTGTAGAGAAGGGACAAAAATACATAGTCAAAGCAGAGCAAGCGAAAGGTTCTAACGAAGACATAGTAATAAAGGTAATGAGAGCGGAAGATTAAGGTGAGCGGAAATGGAGCGAGAAATCATACATAAGAAAATTCGCTCAATAAAGGAATTGCGAGAATTTATCACCGACTACCTAATAGAACATAGCGAAATGCGAACAAAAGCGATGCTCTCACAGAACACATTTGTTATAGCGTATGAGCAGGGATTTCTTGATGCTCTCAAGACCATACGGGACTTATTGAGCAAAGAAGGATTATTAATGTATAGATATGTCTTTGAGGAGAAGAAAGAGCGAGAGGAAGACGAAAACAGAGATACTTTTTAAGGAGGTGGTGGAAATGATAGATAAAGTAACAATATGGAACAAAACGGGTGAGAAATTGGAAATAGCGGTAAAAGTGATAACAGATTATTACAGTATGTTCGTAGAAAACGAAGAAGCGAAGATAGTGTCAAAAGAGACAATGTTTTCGCCGAGTAAGGAATTGGTATTAGAAATATACAAACCGAAGGAGGATGAGGAAGAAGACGGATATTACGACGAATAAGGTGAGGTCCAATGGTAAATGCGGTAGAATGTCGGTGGTCAGAGGAGCAAGCAAAAGGATTGCTTACATTCTTAATAGCAGAGAAAAAGCGACATGAGCGAGACATACATAATATTGAGCGGTCAATACAGCGTATAAAGCGAGAATTTTCGCTTACAGACGCAGACATAGCGAAATGCGAAGAATTAGCGTGGCTTTATGTAGAGTTTTGAGGAGGAGAGGACGAAATGGATAAAAACAAAATCTCCTCTTCTCCTCCTTTATTTTCCCACAAACAATGGTCGCATAGACGAGGTTATCAAAAATGCGTTAAATATATAGGAATAGATAAAAACAACGAGAGATTTGGAAAAGGATTTCCGCTATGTGCTGTGATAAAGTTTAGATTACCGATAACTCGTTACACTCCTCGCACACACGAAATAGCGAAGTTATTAGCGACACTTCGCTTACTATACGGCGAAGAATATATGGAAGAATTAAGTGCTTTAGCAGAAATAGAATATCTAAAAATAAGGAGGAGATTAAAATGGCTTACGCATTTTGGGGACGGCTTGGATTAACGAGAGGCGAGGAATATCGCAAACTATTAGAAAGAGCATGGAATTTAGGCTGGTCGCAAAGGCGATTTTTCCGAGAAGCGAGAGAGCGTGGGCTTGGATACGCCGAGAAATTAATGCGAGAGGACTGGCATCGTTTCGGATATGTAGAGAGTGCGAGAACATATAGCGGAAAACTCACGCAACATGTGTTCTTTGACGAAGTAGTGCGAAAATTACATTACGAAGAAGGGTGGTCATGGAAAGAAATCAAAGAATTCTTAAATGAGCGTAAAGAACCCGAGAGATGGACACCAGAAACAAAAGTAAAAGAAAGAATTTATAAATCTTATTTGAGCGAAGCATTGCCCGAAAAAGCGGACACTTAAAAAGTGTGAGGAGAAATGGTCATACCCGAAAACGAAGCACATGTAGATTTAGATAAAATAGTTTGGCGTAAGCATCCTTTACGCACCTTAACGGGAAAGGTAAAAAATCATGACATTATTGGGTGGGACACAGAAACATACAAAGGTTATGCTCGCCTTATAGCGAATTCCACAGGACAATATCTTATAATTGAGGAACAAAAGGTAAGCGAAGAGACATTTACCGAAATCTTACGCTTCCTTACGAAGAAGACTTGGCGAGGAACACACGGGTTTTTTTGGAACATAGATTACGACTTTTTCGCTATACTCAAATACGCTGGCGAGGACTTCGCCAAAGAATTATACGAAAACGGAGAAGCGGTTTGGGGAGAATACAAAATATCATATATACCGAAGAAAGCATTCTCAATACAAAGAGGACATAAAACGCATGATTTCTTTGACTTATATCAATTTTATAATACCGCTTTAGATGTCGCAGCAAAACGACATTTAAACGAAAGTAAATTGACAGAGTTAATAGATAGAACTAAACTTAACGATGATTTCGGTTTATGGAAAGAGAAAGAGCGAGAGATTATTGAGTATTGTATTAAAGATTGCGAATTAACCGCAAAACTCGCAATTTTACTAAAAGACACTCTAAAACATAATATTGGATTTATACCGTCCAAATACATATCAAAAGCATATATAAGCAAAGAATACTTCCGAAGACAGACAAAAATACCGACAGCACCAGATTTTCCGCCAATAGTCAATAAACTCGCTTTGCTCGCATATTTCGGAGGAAGATTTGAGGTAACGCAACGGGGTAATATAGGCGAGTGTGTGTTATTAGACATAAATAGTAGTTACCCTTATGCGATGACGTTTCTTAAAGCATATCCTAAAGATGCGTGGATAAGAAGCGACCAAATCAAGTATGAGAACACACACGGTTTTTACAAAATAAAGGTTGATGTTAAGGACAACCTATACATCACACCATTCCCGTTTAGATTTAAAGGACGGGTGATTTTCCCGAGAGGCGAATTTATCACATACGCAACAAAAGAGGAAATATTAGCGTATGAGCATGATGCGAACATAGAAATCATAAACGGTGTAGAAGCAAAGGGCGAAGGTGAGTATTTCCTAAAAGATATTATAAAACACTTATACGAATGGAAAAAGAAGGCGAAAAATAACGAAATGGAATATATGCTTGTCAAAATCTTACTCAATAGCATATATGGAGCGTTTTATGAGAAACAAAAGAAAGGTGATATTTACTTAACAGGTAAATTATTCTCACCACCATACGCAACACTTATAACCGCAATAGGACGTATAAATCTATACAAAGAAGCAAAACGATATAAGCATCGTGTTATAGGAATGGCAACAGATAGTTTATTAATTTACGGCACACACGACACACCATTATCATCAAAATTAGGCGGTTGGTCGGAGGAGTTAAGCGGTCAAACCTATGTGCTAATGAGCGGTATATACAAAATAGCGGATAAAATAAGAATGCGAGGTATTGCTGTTCGAAGGGTTGGTAAGATATTAACACCACACGGAGAATACGAAGACATATTTGAGTATATAAAAGCGAAACCTCAATTAACCCAATATGTTATCACTCACGAAAGACCCGTAAAATTAGGCGAAGTCCTCACACACACGAAAACTCGCACTTGGGAAGACCTAAATATTTGGGCAAAGGTAGAACGCACCATAGACATAAATGGAGACATTAAACGAGAGTGGGAAGACATGTTTATCAACGGTGAGGATTTCTTATCAAGGTCAATTTCCTCAAAACCCATAGACATAAACGAACTATATGAGTATGTCCAAAGGAATAAATAGAATTATGAGAGGGCTATATACCTTTTGCGGAATCTCTATAGACTATATAGGAGTGTTACGAATTTGCGGGGGAGTATGCGGGTAGGGGG
>Ga0180302_10001761_pt1 | contig 10362 bp, 6 predicted proteins | sample GuaBasSediGuay17_FD_121794 | JGI IMG/M metagenome (GOLD analysis project Ga0180302, IMG submission 121794) | Subseafloor sediment microbial communities from Guaymas Basin, Gulf of California, Mexico - Guay17, Core 4571-4, 12-15 cm | ecosystem: Environmental > Aquatic > Marine > Hydrothermal... | reverse complement strand
GAATAATCCTTTAGTATATGAGAACATAAAAAGAACCAGTAATTCGCTGAGAACTGTTTAGACGAAACGAATAGATAGTTCTTGTGTGCTAGTATTTTAGTGGTGCTGCAGCACATCAGAGTCGTTCCTCTGGCTGATGAAAGTCTCGGAGTTAGATCTATGTGTACGTACGTTGAGACACCCGACGTTAAAATTCTCTTAGATGCCGGTGTTTCTTTGTGTCCTAGACGCGAGGGACTACCTCCTCATGTTGAGGAGTTTAGAGCTGTGCGTGATGCTCGAAGGAAAATAATTGAGTATGCCAGAAAAGCAGATGTAATTACTATTTCCCATTATCATTTCGATCACTTTACTCCTGGTTTTGCGAGCCACTATGAGTGGACGAGCGAAGATACTTACATGGAAATTTATTCCGAAAAAATTCTCTTGATTAAAGATCCTGTAAATAGTATTAATTTTAATCAAAAGAAAAGAGCTCATGTTTTCACTAAGCTTGTTAAGGACATTGTTTCTGAACTTAAAGTAGTTGACGGAGCTCAGCTAGAGTTTGGGAAAACTGTTGTAAAGTTTTCTCCTCCTCTGCCTCATGGACCTGATGATACTAAGTTGGGCTATGTTCTTGTTATTTCGGTGGAATATGATGGTGTGGAGAAGCTTGTTTTTGCTCCTGATGTTCAAGGACCTGTTTCAGATAAATGTTATAGCTATATTGCTTCAGAGGTGCCGGATTTACTTATTTTAGGTGGACCTCCCACTTATCTTAGAGGAAGAAAGCTCAGCGAAGATAATTTAGTTAAAGCTCTTGACAATTTGTCTAGGCTAGCGCTCCTTTCTCGAACTACTGTAATTAGTCACCATATGTTACGTGACTGTGAGTGGAAGATGTATTTAGAGGACTTATTTAAGAAAGCGGAGAAGCACCGCAAGAAAGTAGTTACTGCTGCTGAGCTCTTAGGCAAGGAAAACAGATTCCTTGAAGCAAACAGGAAGAAGCTTTTTGAGGAAAATCCTCCAAGCGAAGAATTCATGAAGTGGGTTAATTTACCTAAAGAAGAAAAAGCTAAAGTAGCGCCACCTATCTAGCACGTATGGTTGTAGAAGCACGTATAGTTATAGTTGCCTCGAAGCTTGATAAAGCTGGAATGAATATTTTAGATAAACTAGTGAACTGCTATGGTTTTAGAAAAACAAATGAAGTATTTGAAAATAATCCCGTATATGAGTTAGATGACGTTAAAATAGTGGTTATAAACAGTGAAACAATTTACTCAGATTACTTAGAGAACCATATTAAGGCTGAAGCAGTTATTTTTGCTTCTAGGCATAAATCTGAGAAAGCTATTCCCTCCCTTCTAGCACATGTTCCAGGAAACTGGACTAAGGAAGCACTCTATGGCGGGAAGCCTAAAGCTGTATGCATTGCTCCAGCCAGCCTTCTTCGCGAAGCTCTATTAGGGCTAATTGAGGCTCAAAAAGAAAAGAACCTAGATGACTGGTACGTAGGCTTGGAAGTAACCCATCACGGTCCGTACTTCGAGAAGCTTCCAGTAATATTTGTAGAGCTAGGAAGCAGCGAAAAAGAATGGGGTATCGATGTCGCTGGAGAAGCTGTAGCACATGCTATTTACAGAGCTGCTTTTTCTAAGAAAAAGTACCAAAAAATAGCCGCTGGCTACGGTGGACCCCACTACACACACTTCGCTAAAGATATACTCGAAACCGATATTGCTATAGGACACATTATACCGAAATACGTTTTCGACCAAATTACGGAGAGAGAAATTTCTATGGCTATTGACAGAACTTTAGAGAAAGTAAATACTGTTCTTATAGACTGGAAAGGCCTTAAAAGTGCCCACCGAAAACTAGTCTTAAAGGTTGCTCAGGAAAGAGATCTTGAGGTAATAAAAACATAGGTACCGCCGTATAATTTACTGGGAAAATGTTGAGTAAGGATGATTTAATTGAGTATTTTTACGGCGAAGAACTTAGGGAATATCCGCTATACCTAGAAGTTCGTCCCCTGAGCTTCCAGTACGAAAATAGCGATATTCTCGATACGAGGCCTTTAACTCCATTACTAGGTAAACGCGTAGCAAGGGGGCTTTTAGCGCCTAAAGGGAACATAGAAGACTGGGCAAGCGAACTAGATGTAGACGAATATGATATTTTCCCAGAAGATCTGGGCGAAGAAGTTATTAAAAACATAAAAAGAGAAATAACTTGGTTTAAAAGAAAGTTTACTTTAGTTAAGGTGGAAGGCTACAGCCTTTTAGCTGAGTACTTGACTTCAAATAGTTTCCGGAAATTAATAAAGTATAATGAAAAAGAAGCATCAAAACTACTTAAAAGAGTACACGAGTTTCTTAAGGAGTGTATAGAGTCTATCTGCGAAGTCGAAGAAGTAGACGCAGTTATGATATTAGAGAATATTGCAAACTACAAGAGTCTACGGTACCAAGGTATCTTCATTATCAAGTACTTTACTCCTCAGCTTATTGAACTAGCTATTATTGCGAGAAAAGCTGATAAAGTACCTCTCTTTCATAGTCCAGGAAATATTCTCCTTTTGAACGACTTAACTAAGCTTATGATAGCTTACAGAGGAATTCATCCTCTTACTTTAAGGAAAATATCTTCTTTTGAAGAGTACATTAACTATGCTAAGGTTTTAAGCAAAGTAATCAGCAAGGCTCCTTCCGCTATTTTGATGACTGGCCTCTTCCCCGAGATTCTTAAGCTAAGGATTAAGAGAGATAATTTTAGAGAAATAGTTAAGCGGTGGATTGAGGAAGTAAGGGACTTTAGAATAGTACTATCTACTACAAGAGAATTAACAAAAGAGTTCTTTGAAAGTAGAGTAGTTAGTGTTAAAATGGATATTATAAAAAGACTTAAAAGATTAAGAAGTCTTGAGTAATAGTGTCTTTATTTCACACTTCCCTATTTTTCCTTTAATAGTATTGTCTTTTACTTCCAGTTTATTTAAAGGTCTTTCAAGTAAATCTGTTTCGTAGACTTCTGATACCTTGATTTCTTTTGATAGCCTTATTGCATAATTTGTTTCTTTGCCACATGTCTCGTAAAATCTTAGCACTATGTCGTCTGAGTCTTCAGCTTTCTTGACTACTGTTAATATTACTGTTTCTGGCTCTACTTGTATGAATGAGTATTCTGGCGGCAGTTTTCCGTCATGTGCCTCAGTAATCTCTGCTAAAAGCGGGTAGTTGAACTCGTAGGCTCTGTTCACTGTTCCTGCTTCTTTCCAGCTTCCTTTATGCATGTAAAGCGAGTACTTTACTACATGGTGTCCCTGATCCATGAATTCTCCTTTAGTTATATCCCATGGTTCTCCGTAGCGAGGTGGATGTCTGGGACTGCGGAAAAGCGTCATTCTCAGTAAGCCCATAGATGTATCGAAGCCATACTTACAGTCGTTTAGTAAACTTACACCATAGTCTTTTTCTTCATCAGTGTAGTCTATCCACTTCTGTCCTGGAGCCTCCCATTTAGCCCTCTCCCACAGAGAGGCGTAGGGTGAAGTTGGGTGTCTACGCACTATGAATCCGTAGGGTATTTCATACGTGACGAAATCGCTTTCAAGAGCTAGATTAAACGCGACTTTAGCTAGCCTATATGCCGTATGCCAATCTGCGTGAAGCTCAAAGTCTACTCTAGGTGTTTCTGCCAGCAACATTATTTTAATAGTGAAGAATGAGTCCGGTCTTCCTTCCTGAGAATACTTATATTTTACTTCCACTGAAGCTCTTACAGGACCTTTTTCCACTAACTTTACTTCAAGAGGATCTTTTAGCTCAATGTACTTAACTGCTCTTCCCTTATACTTGTCAGGCTGCTGATAGATATATATTTCCCAAGCGTCGCAGCCTATGGCGTCTCCTCCACTTAATATGGTTCTTCCCTCGGTTGGACGATCTTCGAAAATCTGTATGATGTTAGCTCCTTTTCTCTCATCGACCACCTCTATTCCATACTTCTTGTCGAAAATGCTCTTAATTACTCCAGTTTTCTTATTTACGATTATGCTTAAGTACTTGTTTTCAAGAATTATTTTATCTTCTTCCTCTAGTACTTTGAGATCTGTTCTATACTCAGACACTTTATCTACTGCTTTTAGACGATAGGTCTTATATCCTAAGGGTGGAATGTCTTTTGCTATAAATAGCAGTTTTCCGTCAGCTGTTTTCTGTGAAGGTACTTCATTTCCAGCATAGTCTTCTACTACAATATTTTCTTCAGGAATCTTTATTTCTACGAGATCTGTTCTCTTCCATGAGAGAGTATTAAAGATTACTACTGATTTAGAATCTGTTTTCACTTGATTTACTATTGTTTTCAGAGAGTCTTTAATAGTCTTGCCAGTTATACTGAATACTTCCTGAAAGTCCTTCTCCGAGTCTTCGTAGACTTCGGGTATCGATGAGCCGCATATAATATCGTGGAACTGGTTTAGAAGAACTTTCTTCCATGCTTTTATTAACTCTTCATGTGGATACTTTGCTCCAAATAGTTTAGCTATAGATGCTAATTTTTCTGAGTTTTCTAGAGCTACTTCGCTTTTCCTGTTGTTCCATTTTACTTTAGCTATGGTGGTGTACGTCCCTCTGTGGAACTGTAAGTAGAGTTCATCGCAGAGCTCCGGGAACTTTATTTCTTTTGAGAGCTCTTCCAGTCTCTTAAAGTAGTCTATTATGAAGGAGAACTTAAGCTCTGGATAGTCTTCTCTCCTCATGAGCTCTTTTATTTTCTCTATCATTTCTTCGGTGGGTCCTCCGCCGTGATCTCCGAAGCCATATAGTATTGCCAGTTCTTTAATGCCGTGTCTTTTCTCAAGGGTCTCCATTTCCTTCTTAATGTTTTCGTCTTTTGTTAGAGAGACATAACTTCCTACGGTTTGATGTGCCAAGACTTTAGAGCCATCGGGGGCAATCCACCAGAATACGTTGTATGGAAACTTTACCATGTCGTTCCATCGAAGTTTCTGAGTAATGAAGTACTTTACACCACTCTTAGCCATTATTTGAGGAAGAGTCCAGCAGAAACCGAAGCTATCAACCAGCCACGCTACTTCAACTTCTACACCAAATTTCTCTAAGAAATACCTCTTACCGTAGAGAAACTGCCTTACAAGAGATTCTCCTGAAGGAATATTGAGGTCTGATTCAACCCACATTCCACCGACAATTTCCCACTGCCCTGCCTTGACTTTCTCCTTAATTTTATTGAAAATTTCGGGATAATATTTTTCCATCCACTCATAATACTGGGCGCTGCTCTGACTGAACTTAAAGTCGGGATATTTGTCCATTAATTCAAGGACTTTAGAGAAAGTGCCTTTGCATACTACATGTATCGTTTCATCTATTCTCCACAGCCATGCTGCATCAATATGTGAATTCCCAATGAGATAACATTTGCCTTTAGTCACTATAGGATACAGTTAAGCGGAAATATAACATTTATTTTCGCTAATCTCCTCGGCATAAAGAGTATAGTTAATCTTAAATATGATCAATACTACACCCTTAAGGGTGTGTCCTATTGTTGACTTCAAAAAGATAGAAGAAAAGTGGCAGAAGCGCTGGGAGGAAGCCAGACTATTTGAGGCAGACCCGGATTATTCTCGCCCCAAATGTTTTGTAACATTCCCATATCCCTATATGAATGGCCCTCTTCACTTAGGGCACGCCTATACTTGTATGAAAGTGGATGTCTATGCGCGATTCAAGCGAATGCAAGGCTACAATGTCCTTTTCCCCCAGGGATGGCATGCTACAGGAGAACCTATTCAAGGTGTAGCTGAACGAGTTAAGAAGGGAGATCCTGTTCAGATAAAGATTCTAGCAGAAAGCGGAGTCCCTCTGGAGGAAATAAAGAAATTCACAGACCCCAAGTATATTGTTGACTTCTATATCAGGAAAGCTAAAAGGGACATGAAGAGAATGGGCTTCTCTATCGATTGGCGCAGAGAATTTGTAACGACTACACTCTGCCCTCCTTATAGCCGTTTCATTGAGTGGCAATACAATACACTTAGGAAAAAAGGCTATGTTTACCAAGGAACACATCCTGTGATATGGTGTCCTCACTGCCAGAGCCCTACAGGTGACCACGACAGACTTGAAGGCGAAGGAGTTTCACCAGTTGAAGTTACTTTAATTAAATTCAAGTACGAAAACGGCTTCATAGTAGTAGCTACTTTTAGACCTGAAACTATCTTCGGTGTAACTAATATATGGATAAACCCTGACGCCACTTACGTTGAAGCAGAAGTCGACGGCGAGGTATGGTATATCAGCAAGGCTACAGTAATTAAACTGAAAGACCAGCTGAGGAAAGTAGATGTTATAAGAGAATTTAAAGGAAGCGAGCTAATAGGAAAGAAGTGCATTAATCCTGTAAGAGGAGATGAAGTGTATATTCTTCCAGCATCTTTCGTAGATCCTGAAACAGGAACAGGTATCGTAATGAGCGTACCTAGTCACGCTCCTTACGACTACTTAGCTTTAAGAGACCTTAAAAGAAACTCCGAAGAACTCAAAAAGTACGGTGTAGATCCGTCGATATTAGATAGCATCGAGCCTATTTCGATTATTAAAGTAGAAGGCTACGGAGAACACCCAGCTATCGAAGTTGTAGAGAAGCTCGGAGTTAAAGACCAGAATGATCCCAAGGCCGAGGATGCGACTAAGGAAGTTTACAAGAAAGAGTTCCATCTAGGAGTAATGAAAGAGAACTGCAGAGAGTACGCAGGAATGAAGGTTTCTGAAGCTAAAGAGAAAATAGCGAAAGATCTGCGCGAAAAAGGCTTTGCGGACACAATGTGGGATCCAGCTGACGTCGTTATATGCAGATGTACGACTAGATGTCATGTAAAGATTCTTGAGAACCAGTGGTTCCTCAAGTACGGCGACCCCGAGTGGAAAGGACGTGTTAAAGAACATTTAGCTAAAATGAAAATTTACCCAGAAGAAGCTAGGCAGGCATTTGAGGCAACAATAGACTGGCTCAATGATAAACCATGTGCACGGAGAACAGGACTAGGTACTCCTCTACCATGGGATCCTGAGTGGATTGTCGAGACACTGTCTGACAGCGTAATCTACATGGCTTATTACACTATAGCAAAGTACATTAATCAGTACAAGATACCTGCCGAAAAACTTACTGACGAGGTTTTCGACTATATTTTCCTAGGTAAAGGTAATTTAGAGGAGGTTGCGAAAAAGTCAGGCCTAGACCCGAAACTTATCGAAGATATGCGCAAAGAATTTGAGTACTGGTATCCAGTAGACCTCAGAAACAGCGCTAAAGAACTCATATACAATCACCTAACTTTCTTCATTTTCCACCACATAGCCATATTCCGTCCCGAACACTGGCCCAGAGCTATAGGAGCAAACGGCATGATAATGGTCGAAGGCCGTAAAATGAGCAAACGCTACGGCAACTTCATAACAATGGAACAAGTTCTAAAAAAATACGGTGCTGATGTCTCACGCTTCGCTCTCGCTTATTGCGGAGAAGGACTAGAAGACCCCGACTGGAGATCCGAGGAAGTTGAAGCAATTAAAGAAAAACTAGCTACCTTCTATGATATGGCTGTAAAGCTTCCTGAACAGGATATCGATGAGGAGTGGAAAGAAATAGATAGGTGGCTTGTTAGCCGAATGCAACACTATATCGAGGAAACAACTAAGGCTATAGAAGAGCTCAGAACTAGAACAGCTCTTCAGCAAGCTTTCTTCAATCCCTTAAATGACATCAGATGGTATCTGAGAAGACGCGGAAAACCTGGTCCAGCTTACCGCGAAGCACTAGAAACTATAGTGAAGCTAGTAGCTCCCTTTATACCTCACTTAGCTGAAGAAATCTGGGAGAAATGGGGTAGAAAGCCGTTCATTTCTACAGCGCCTTGGCCTAAACCCGATAAATCTAAAGTCGATAAACTCAGCGAAGAAATAGAAGAGTACATTAGGTCACTTCACGAGGACATCTCTGAAATACTTAAAGTAACTAGAATAGAAAAACCTTCGAGAATAACGCTTTTCATAGCGCCTGAATGGAAATATATTATTTTAAGAGAAGCAATAAAAGATACTAAAGACTTAGTTAAGCGAATCATGCAAATACCTGAAGTAAGGAAGCACGGCAAAGACGCAGTCAAATACGCTACTTCACTTCTCAAAGCAAGACCCGAGCCAACTCTTATAGATTCGAGAGATAAAGAGCTTTTAGCCCTCAGCGAAGCTAAAGAATTTCTTGAAAAAGAATATGGGTGCGAAGTCAGAGTAATTAAGGCAGAGGAAAGTACTCATCTAAAAGCTAAAGTAGCTACTCCGCTGAAACCTGGAATATTTGTTGAAACATAATTTATTCTTCTTCCCACTCTTCCTCCTGTATTTCCTCTATTATTTCCTCCCTATCTTCTTCGTGCTCAAGTTCCTCTACTAAAGGCTCTAGCTCAGCCGAGTACTTTATAATAAGAATGTCTCCTTTACATACCTCAAAATCTTCACGAGGAAGTACATACCACTCATCTTCTCTTTTAACGGCGAGTATCTTAATACCTTTTTCAGAATACTTTAGCTGGCTTAAAGTCTTGCCATGATCTTTTTCGTCTATTTCGATTACACTTATTCTCTCATCAGCCTTACCTATTATATCCGTAATTAACGGGTGTGGTTCGAGGCCCTTGAGTAGAGGCTCAACCATCTCGGCCGCTGCATCAGCTATATCTTCGCTTGCTATGGCTATCCAAAGCCCCCCTAGACGCTCTTTAAGAGTAAGATCTTTTTCTCTGAAAATTTCCTCGCTTACTTGGTCTAAAAGAAGATCAGTATACTCTTCTAGTTCTTGGACTTTCTTAGCTATATCTTCGCTTCTGGTTAGTACAGCTACATAAGCTAAGTCAACACATATTCTAGAAATTCTTTTGAAAGAAAGTAGCATATTTACTATAGGCTTATATTTCTTTTCTAGAACTTCTTCCCTCTCCGTAATATTTATTCCAAAGCATTTAGAGAACTGTCTCACATTACTAAAAGTACCTCTGACTACAAGAACATCGCCGCTGAACAACTTAAACTCCTCTGAGGGCTCTAAGAATACCTTAGTGCCTCTTCTAGCAATAAGTACATCGACTACTACGCCTGTTTCAGAAAATAGCTCTGATAAAGTCTTTCCATTGAGTTCCTTTGGGACTTTAAAAGTTGCTACGAAATCTTCTTCTCCGTAAACTGTTAAAGCAAAGTCTCGCGGAATTTTTATCTTCTTGACAGTCATTCGAGCAATATCTGCTGCAGCATCTGATATCCTGTTGGCAGCAGCCGCAATAGCATAGATACTCACAATTTTCTCAGCTGCTGACCTACTTCTAGTGGCTAACGCTGCCTGCATACTCAGCAGCATTTGAAGAAAATCTATTCGCTTCTCTAGCTTAAATACTTCCTCCGCTAGCTGAACATCGCCGTAGAGAGCAGAGTAATAGGCTAAATCAATCATTAGTTCAGAGAGGTTTTTCATTTCCTTCAATATGGCTTTAACAGGACGAGGCTCGTATTCAAATTCATTACTCGTGTCTTCAGCACCCATATATCCGTATTATTTTAGTGAAAGAGCTTTAAAAGTTATCGCAGCTTATGCTCTCTAAATTATAGTAAAGACACTAAGATAGAGAAGCTTGTTAAAGCGTCTGCAATAGTGCTTACTATAGGGTTAACGAAGTTGTCTGGATCTAAACCATACCTGTATGCAGCTACCGTTACTGATACTGCGATAAAAGAAATTGAGCCTACAGCAACAAGATTGGCTTTAAGAATGAGAATAAAGAAAACAATAAGATCCGATATCTGGTAGCCGAAACAGACTGCTGCAAAAAGAGAATATGCTATGAACATAACCATGCTTGCGAGCCAACTTCCAATTACTTCAGGTAAATGTTCAAGGAAAACTTTTATGTCGGCTGAAGCGTCTCCTAGCGCTAGTTTCGTAGTCAAAGTAGAGCCTATAATTGAGCCGACGTCACCAACAGTATCCAGTACAGCAGGATATATCATATAAATGACAGGATACTGACCTATGATACGACTTATTTCAGTTAAAGCAGTGCCTGTAAAGCCGGCTATGCTTACTACAATAGCTAAAGTCACTACAGTCTCCTTGAGTATTGCTAAGTACTCATTTCGCCTCATATACTTTATTATAAGTAAGCCTGCTGAAGATAATAGAATAAAAGTTATTAAAGCCATTAAATAAAGTCCTCCAAAATTGATAAAAGTTACCACAAAAATATAGCAGAGAGTAACTATTATATCTCCAACGGTAGACATAACGGGATAT
>Ga0180302_10001760_pt1 | contig 10367 bp, 8 predicted proteins | sample GuaBasSediGuay17_FD_121794 | JGI IMG/M metagenome (GOLD analysis project Ga0180302, IMG submission 121794) | Subseafloor sediment microbial communities from Guaymas Basin, Gulf of California, Mexico - Guay17, Core 4571-4, 12-15 cm | ecosystem: Environmental > Aquatic > Marine > Hydrothermal... | reverse complement strand
TCTTCCTTAGTAGGCCCACGAAGACCCCAGTCATCGCCTTCCCTGGGAATATCAGCAGCCCAACTGAGATTGGCATGAAGCCCATGAGGGAGAACCTGACGAAGGGGACTACGGAGACTAGCGCCCCGGTGAGGCCTCCCCACCACGGGCCCATCGTGAAGGCCGCCGCTCTTGTGCCGCGGTGCGACAGATCCAGCGCTATCTGAGGGTGGAGGTTGCCTATCTCCATTGAGAGGATGGCTAGCGCGTTCCAAAGAGCTCCAAACATCCCAGAGAGGACAGCGTACTTGCTGAGATCCCCTGAGTTCATTTTGACCATTTATGGTCAAAGGTCCATTACTGGATAAACTTTACGGGCGCTCGGGCGGGACAGCGTCTCTCTCCTCGAGCAGGTCGGCCATCTTCCTCACTAGCTGATCCAGACCCTGACCCGTCTTTGCAGAGACCACCACGTGCGGAGCCTCCTCGACCGGCTTAGAGTACTCTCTAACCCTCTCTCGCAGGATCTCCTCGGTTACTAGGTCAGCCTTGTTGAACACGACCAGCAAGTCCTCAGGCTCCTTCCCCAGCTCTCTGAGAAGTCTCAAACACTCAGATATCTTTACCTTAGCAACCTCCGGCTTTTCCGAGACGTCCACGACGAGCAGAGCCAGCTGGGAGTACTGCATGTCTATCGCGTTCAACCTGAACGAGTGTATCAACCTGGGGTCAAGACCTAGGACGAATCCTATGGTGTCCACAAGGTAGACCCTACCATCTAGCAGGGCCGCGTACTTGCTAGACAAGGTCGTGAACGGCTGGGGGCTCACTGGCTTCTCCATCCCCGTGAGCGCGTTGAAGAGACTGGTCTTGCCGGCGTTGTAGTACCCAGTAATCACCACGATCTTCCCTCCAGCCTCTATCCTCTTCCTGACCTGATCGAGCTTCTGCCTCTCCAACTTCTCGATCTTCCGTCTGAGTATCTTCATGCGACGCTGAACAGCGTTCACAGCTCTGTGGTACGCGTACTCACCTCCTCCTAGGAAGCCCGCCCTCATCCGGAGGTACTTCTTGGACGCGGCCAGCTTGATGTAAGGCAGAGCCTTGCTCAAGGCCGCGAGATCTATCTGCAGCTTCGAGATCACGTCGCTCGCAGCCTCGCGGAATATCCTGAGGGTGACTTCGTACCTATCTACGACCTCGACGTCAAGCGCCCTCTCTAGGTTCCACTTCTGCTTGCTCGAGAGCGTGTTGTAAAACGCCACCAGCTCTGGCTCTATTTGTCTGACTTTCTCCTTGAGTTCTTCGACCTTACCCCTGCCGAGAACGTAGTTAACTGTGGGCTTCTGCCTGACTTGAATCAGACGGTAGACTGGCGCGTAACCCAACGTGCTTAGCAGGGTCTCCAACTCGTTCATCTGTATCTTGTAGAGGTAATGGTCGTGTGGATTTGTTTTGACCATCACCGTGACTACCTTAGGCCTCCTACCCACACTCGCTCCTCCCTCTCTCGACATCGCGTGGGTCTCCCGGGTTATTAATGCTTCCCGCCAGGTTAGCCAAAGCTAGGTCGCGCGTAGAGTTCCCTAGGCCCCTTCACCGTGGCGTCTATGATTACCTTGGCGTATGGAAGCCTCACGGTCCTAGTCTCTCCATCCACCTCGATCAGCCGGAGGTTACAGTGGTCCAACGAAGATCCAAGGACATTCTCTATGATCACGTAGTCTTTGGGCGGATAGGCCCTCTGGACAACTGCCCTCATCACTTGTTCGTAGTCGTAGACGTCAATGTCTGAGTCCACAACTATGACTCGCTTCAGGCTTTTGTGGGCAGCCATCATGGCTAACGCCACCTGAACCGGCTGTCCCTCATACTCCTTCTCGATAGCAACGGCGGCCTCGATCCACCTGCCGCCTCCCGGAGTCATGGCAACGCCCACAACCTTTGCGTACTTTGACGCCGCCTCCCACAGGACTGGCTCGACCGGCAGTCCCATCAGCAGCTCGTGCTCCTTCCCTCCGGGCAATATGGCCTGATAAACTGCGTCGCTTTTGGCACGTATGGCTCTTATCTCCATCACAGGCTGCTTCCTGACGACATCCTTTCCGAAAATTTCGTAGAACGGTCCCTCGTTGGCCCTCTCTCCCGGCAGGATTCGCCCCTCCAACACTATCTCAGCCTCCACCGGGGCGTCTGCGTCGACCGCTTCGCAGGGAGTCAGCTCTATGGCTCTCCCCTCCAGGGCACCCGCTATCTCCAGCTTGTCCCTATCTTCAGCCGGGATAGCTCCTGCCAGCATGATCCCTGGTCCAACTCCAATCGCGACGGCGACGTCAAGAGGGGACCCCTCCTCTTCAGCCTCTGTTATCAGCCTGTGAAGCTTCCTACCCTCTACTGCCCTGAAGGTCACCCTGTTCTTGGAGACCGGCAGCATCCTGTGGTAAGAAACCGAGTATATCCCCCTAGCCTTATCGTAGGCTATCACTATCCCTGCCGTAATGTAGGGCCCGGCTTCGCCAGTGTAGTGCCTGAGGATTGGCAGCTGGTCTAAGTCGACGGGGTCTATCGTGACATCCCACTTGGCCGTCCTGCCCTTCGCGGGCTTAGGACCCCCGCGGATTGAATCCCGGAGTACGACCCATAGATCTTTTGGAGAGACGCCCAGTAGCGAGGAAATCGTCTCTCTGCTGGAAGCCACGCCGCCGGCTACGGGAAACTGGCTACTAGACCCAGACCTCAAGATGGGAGACTTGAACAGCGCTGCGCCAGAACCTTCCACGCGCGCCAGATTCTTAGCGATTTCGTAGTCCACGCTCAGCGGCTCCTCGAAAACGCGAAGGAGACCAGCATTCTCAAGAGTCTCTAGAGACTTTCTTAGACCTCCTAGCCCCATCTTTCCGGTGACTGAACATCTCAGAACGTTTTAAATAAGCGAATGAGGGGTGTGCGAACTGAGTATGTCGCATAGGTCCACCGCAATTCAGAGAACTCATCTGATCTCGCAGGTAGGTCCGCATTTAGAGGGGCAAGAGGTAGGCCTTGCTGGCTGGGTCTACAGGTACAGGGACCTTGGATCTACCGTGTTCATCGTGCTGAGGGATGCCACAGGGGTTCTCCAAGCGGTGGTCCGCAAAGAGGAAGTAGACGAGAAGAGCTGGGAGGCAGCAAAGAAGGCCGACATAGAGGCCTCAGTGAGGCTAAGTGGTATCGTTAAGGCAGACCCAAGGGCTCCAGGGGGAATAGAGGTTCAGGCCAGAAAAGTAGAACTGGTGGGGTTCTCTCCAGACTTCCCAATAAAACAGGGCTCGGGAGTTGAATTCAGGCTAGATAAGAGGCACCTTGACTTGAGGAGCAGGAGGATGTGGGCTGCCCTCAAGATAAGAGCGGAGTTCATCGCTGGAGTTAGAGAGTGGTTCGACGAGAATGGATTTGTTCCCGTGGAAGCGCCAACGTTCGTTAGTGCCGCCGTGGAGGGAGGGGCAACTCTGTTTGAGCTAGAGTACTTTGGCAGGAAGGCATACCTGACCCAGAGTTCTCAGTTCTACCTAGAGGCGGCAATATTCACATTCGAGAAGGTTTACACGATACAGCCGAGCTTCAGAGCCGAGAAGTCACGCACGCGGAGGCACCTCACCGAGTTCTGGCACGCCGAGGGGGAGATGGCTTGGCACGATCTGAACGACATGATGGATGTGGTGGAGGCCCTTGTAGACCACGCAGTCCAAAGGGTCTATGAGAACAGGCAGGCCGAGCTGCAGCTATTGGAGAGGAAGTTTGAACCTCCTCAGAGGCCCTACGAGAGGATATCATACGACGAGGCGATAGAGATCGCTCAGAGCAAGGGAGTCCGGATAGAGTGGGGCGACGACCTCACCACGGAGGCCGAGAGGGTCGTCTCGCTGGAGTTCGACAGGCCAATCTTCGTGCACCGGTATCCGCGGCAGGCCAAGGCTTTCTACCACGCTCCTGATCCGAGCAGGCCCGAGGTGGTGCTCTGCGCCGACCTCCTGGCTCCGGAGGGGATAGGAGAGATAGTTGGAGGAGGGCAGAGGATACACGACTATGATGAACTCGTGGAGCGAATTCGAGAGAACGGGCTGAGAGTGGAAGACTACGAGTGGTACCTAGACCTGAGGAAGTACGGATCCGTCCCGCACTCCGGCTTCGGGCTGGGAATAGAGCGCGCGGTACGATGGATCGCAGGTCTGCCCCACATAAGAGACGCGATAGCGTTTCCAAGGACGCCCACGAGGCTCACTCCATAAGCTCACTCTAGGCTCGCCGTTCTTACGGACTCCTCCGAGTCGTACTTTGCTTCCAACACACGCCTTATCTTCTCCGCTCTCTTCTCGCCGACTACGGACCTGAGTTCTGGGAGGGTTGCTTGGAAGATCCTCTGGAGGGTCTTGAACCTCTTCAGCAGCGCCGTAGCGCTCTTCGGCCCTATTCCTGGGATGCTCGTCAGAACGTAGAGCTGGACCTCTTTCATGCTTGCGAGCTTTGGTCTCCTCCTGGCTACAACAGGTCCTCTCCTCCCTCCTCTGGCTAGAGATGCTATGAACCAAGCAGTCTGCTCTTTGTCTCGGACGCTAACCACGCTGGCGCCCATCTTAACGATCCCGGCCAGCGCTCCCGCTAGGATGCGTTCCTCCCGTGGAGTCAGAGGCGGAATCGTGCCTTCTATAACCACCACGACCGATTCGTATGTCTCTAGCATTCGCGCGACCTGATCGAATATCCTCCCATCAAAGATGGAGTTCAAGAAGTCCCTGACGGTCTTCCTCTCCACGCATATCTGCCCGCCGATTAGGTAGTCGCAGGGCGTGAGTCTCCTCTTGTCAACACTCTCCAGCAGGTTCTTGAGAGCCTCATACAAATTGTCTGGCTCGTTTGAGTCAACTATCACTCTGGCTGGCACTCACGGCACCCCTGATAACTTCTATCTCCTCTAGAAGCCTCCTAACCTCAGCCCTGGGGTCGGCCTCCTCTAAAGAGTCTGCGAACAGCTTAATGACCCCAGTATCCTCTTGGTACCTGAGCCTACCTCTGATGATCACCTCTCTTCCGACGAGCCTCTTAGCTAGCTCGTCAGCTGGATACGAGTCTTCTTCATACCCCTGCTGCTCTATCTCAGTGAGAACTTCGTCAACAGACTTCCCCAGAACTTCTTCTGCTTTCTTTCCGAGGAACACCACCCTAGCGACCCCGGTTCCATCGTCTACCATGATGTGGAAGACGGGTCTGGGGATGGCCTCCGGGATCTCGCCGCATGAGGGGCACTGGAATACGCCGTACTCCTTGCCAACTCTCGATCCACACTCTGGGCAGTACCACAGCACTCTAATCGGGTCCGATACTGAGATGACGGTTCCCCTAATCTCTCTGAACCCCTCTCCCTCCGTCAGCTCTAGCCACGTTCTTTTGTACTTCAGAGAGAAAGCGATTCGCGCCGCCGAGGGAGGCACCTCTCCCGAGCCCTGCTCGATCACTTCGATCTCGCCGTAATCTCCTACGTTGAGTACCCTATCCCCATTCCTCACGCTCCAGAATGCATTCCTCAACCTTACGCGAGCTGGTAGAGATATCCCGAGTATTTCCTCGGCTCTATCTCCCCAAGCCCTTCCCAAGATCGGGCCGTCAGGAGTGGTGAGCACGAAGTCGACGACGGTCCTCCTCTGACCCCTCGCTATGGCTTCTTCAGGCTCAAACACGTAGATCACATTCCCCTCTATGGCTTGGCCGCTCCTTCCTCCTTCCCCAGGCTGAATTACCTTAACCGACGTCCTCGGAGTACTGTGGAGTTCGATGGTCTCATCTCGCACCACCACCCTCACGGCCTGAACCTCGATCAACGACCCCAAGGGGACCTTCTCAAGCAGGGTTACCTTGCCATTCCAAAGTACGAGGCGGAGTTCCTCGTCCATCCTCTCGTCTGACAGCATGGCGCTGCTGATCAGGCCAGGTCTTCCATCCTTCCTCTCGAAGGACCTGGGCGGGTTCACTCCAGAGAGAACGCCCTTAACGTCGATCTCCTGCCCCGCCAAGTCTTCTGTGACCTCGGCTACCGTTAGGGTCTCCACGTCGTAAGTCGGGTACTCTGGGAAGTCCCCCTCCAGTCTGCGGATAGACCCCCTCGAATCCACGTGAATTGTTATAACGCCCCTTCGGGTCCGAACCCTTCCCCCAGTAATCTCTACAACGTCCCCTTCAACGAATTCCCCCGATTTTATCGAGTCAATCAGGTTCTGAGCCCAGACCACCACTAAGGCGACGCCAGATCCGTCGGCGAGTCTGAACTCAACCCTCTCGCCCTCGGTGCCATCCCTGCGCGTGAACCTCAGTACTCCGTACATCCTGGTGATCCTCCCTCTAACTCTAACGCGGGACATGCCAGAGTAGAGGCTGCTGATGGGGAGCACTGACTCAGCTCTCTCCGTGGGGACTTCCTGCAGGCTCACACCGAGATCCGTTGCGACGAGGATCAGCGCTGCGTCGGGCTTCAATAGCCCCTTGAAGTCCTCAATGTACTTCCTCATCCTCTCTAGTACCTCGTCTCTGCTGATGCCGGCCATCCTAGCGACCGTCGAGATCTTCTTCTCGAGCACCTCGTCCGTCTGGTCGTTCAACTCGCTCAACTCAACCCGACCCCCTTGCCCCTAATCATCCAGCCGTTCCCAGACCTTTGTACGGTGAGTTCTACGCCCAGAAGCGTCCTGACAAGCCAGACGTTTGACTTGGCGTGTGATGTGTATTCCGTGACTGTTATCTTGGACTCTCCCGAGGCCAAGGCCAGATAAGGTATTATCATGTCCCCGGTATGCCTGTCAAACGCCGCGCCGACCCTCAGCTCCTTCAAGAGTCTCTCGGCCGCCTCTCTCCCCACGACCTCGCTGGGCTTTCCCCTCTTGCCCAGAGAGTCTCCGCCTAGTGAGACCCCGGCTTTGCACTCCGCCCATAGGGCTATCCCCGCTCCCGGCCCTAGGTGCGAGTTGGGCGACCAGTCCAACTCTATGCTGGCGTTGAGCCCAGATTCCCTCAGCCTCTCGAGCGCCGCAGACCTGATCCTCTCGGCAACGTGCCTCGGCAGTTTGACTGCATGTGCTATCCCCTCTATCTTCCTGACTTCCCCCCTTCCCGTCACATTCAGCGGAGCGAGCGAGTTCAGCGGGTGGACTGTGAGCCTGACCTTACCGCCCCCCCTGGGGTAGTGCCCCCTCCTCTCCAGGTCTATCTCCACATTCGCTCCCATCAGAGAGAGGTTCCTCGCAAAGACGTACCTCATGTAGTCTATGGGAGGCGCCATGGGGACGTCAGTCCCCCCGATCAGCTCCACCTGAACCGTCGAGTCTGCGAACAGCGCCGCCGGGAGCAGGGCTTGAATAACCAGGCTCACGCTGCCAGCCGTCCCTACGTTGAGCCTGTACCTGCCCCCGCGCCTCTCTCTCGGAATGAACCTGACCCTAGTCGAGCCAACTTCCAGGCCCTCCACGGTGGCGGAAGTGATCTCCGCCAGGAGTCTCGCCGCAGACAGGTGCTGAGGCCTCAGGCCAGGCTTGCTCCTCTTCGCCCTTATGTTGTACACCTCGACCGGCTTGAGGGATACCGCCGAGAGCGCGAGGGCGTACCTAAAGATAGAGCCTCCTCCCTCGCCGTAGCTCCCGTCTATTCTCACAAGATTCATCTGGATTTTTGCGGCGTCACGTCTTAAATAAGGTTCGGCGCAACTGTAGCGAGGTTCTCTGGATATGTCCCACGCCGAGGTCTGCGTAGAGAGTGCGTCTGAGGGTTACGTAGCGATGGCGTTCAAGGGGAGCAGGCTCCTTTGCAACACGATCCCGGTCGAGAGCGAGAGGAGAGCTCTTGGCCTCCTCAAGGCGGTGTGCCAGAGGGCCTGGGGCAAGGTCCCTCTGAAGAGGACTAGATTCTGCGGACTAGAGTCCGAGTGGGTGGCGGCAGAGATAAACAAGCTGTTTCTGGGCGAGCCAGCCTCGCTTGAGAGGATCAAGCTGATTCCTCCAAGAGATCGCGGGATGAGGAGGGCCCTCGATGTGGTCTCCAGGATCCCCAGAGGGAGGGTCATCACGTACAGCATGCTGGCCAAGGTGCTGAACACATCGCCGCGAGTGGTGGGGGGCTACATGGCCAAGAACCCCTACCCCCTCATAGTCCCCTGCCACCGGGTCGTGAGAGCCGACATGACGTTGGGAGGGTATTCGTTTGGAAAGCTGATCAAGGCCTACATACTGATGAGAGAGGGGGTTGAAGTGAACTTAGAAACCGGAAAAGTTGACCGAAGAGCTCTACTCACACGCGAGGAACTAGAGAGGCTCCTCAGAAGGGTCGACTTGTTAAGAGAGGCTATTGGGTGGTGAGTGAGTTGTCAGAGGCGAGACCGGTCTTCGGAGTTGACTACGGGACCTCTTTCTTCAAGTTCGGGCCTCTCTGGATAGGGAAGTACCCTGAGATGCTGGAGAACAGAGGTTACTTCCCCAAGATATCAAAGGTGGTTGCTGAGATACGCGGGATACAGCCCAAGGAGGTCGTGGTCGGCCCCGAGGTCGCGAACTACCTAGAATCTAGGGAGGATCTGGAGCGACTGTACTACCCGATGAGGAACGGTGTCGTGCCACGGGACGACGAGAGGGGCTGGAAGGTCGTCAAGGAGCTGACGCGGTACGCGCTCAACAAGCACTACCCCGGTGAGCAGAGCCCACTTGGAGCCCCCTTCGACGGCTTCTATGTCGTGGCGGCGTTGGCGGCGCAGGCGCCCACGTACATGTATGAGAGGTTGTTTGAGATCTACGGGGAGCTGAACGCGGAAGAGGGGAAGAAGCTGGTGAAAGCTCTGACGATTATACCCCAGCCTCTGGCCGTGGCGATAGCCGAGAAAGCCACAACTTGCGTGGTGTTGGAGGGCGGGCACGGGAACACTCAGATCACCCCCATAAGCAGGGACGTCATACGGTCTGCCTTGATCCCCCTCAACAGAGGCGGATCGGACTCAGATGCGATCGCTAGGCAGATACTCAAGGACCTGGGCTATCCAGACCTGGCTAGGGAGGATAAGTTCGTCAGGATATTCAAGGAGATGGCTGGTTTGGTTCCCCTTGACCTGGATAGAGCGATAAGCTGGGCGAAGGAGCACCCGGGGGCGCTAACCTCCAAGTTCACCCTACCCGGGACCACCGTGGAGGTGGACATGGGGGACAAGGCGTGGCAGAGGTTCCTGATCGGAGAGTTCTACTTCAACCCGGCGCACGAGCTCTTCGACAGCTACTACACCAGAGGGTTCCCGGCGCCCAAGGACACGATCGTTGGGGGCAGGGTGATTTCTGGCAGAACCTCCCTGGCCGAGGCAATAAGAATGGCCGTATCAATGACGCCCGTCGAGATTCAGTCCACGCTCCTGCGGAGCATAATACTCTCGGGTGGAGCGTTCAACTGGACGGTTCCTGCTGGGCTCGAGGATGTGGCCGCCGACAGCCCGACCAAGCTCTCCAAGATGTTGAGGGATCTCGGGATCGACACCAAGCCCAAGATGGTGTCAGAGCCTCAGTTCTCCGTCTGGAGAGGAGCAGTGGTCTATGGGCTGTTCCTCCCGGAGGATGTCGTGTGGGACTGGAGGTCCATGGAGGGCTGGCGCTACTTCGACTGACTTGACAACATCGACAGGAACCTCAACGCGTCGTCGAACATGAACCTGCCGTTGTTGAACATCACGTAGGCCCTCTCCCTTCTCTCAAGCTCCCTCTCTACCGCCCTCAGTATATTCGAGAGCTCTTCTTCGCTGTACTGGTGGTTGTAGATTATTCTCCCGCGCTCCCACCTCCCGTGGAGTCTGAAGTAGGCGACGGGGCCCGAGTCAAGGGGCTCTCCGACAGTAGGGTCAACGACGTGAGTGAGATCAAGTTCATCCATGAGGCTGGCCAAGGACTCCCTGTCGGCCCACCAACTCTCGTGTCTCGGCTCCCACCCAAGCCTCAGACCGTCCCTCTCTAGGGAGGAGAAGAAGTCCCTCAGGTCTGAGACCCTCTCTTCCGTTCTCGAGAACGAGGGGGGCGACTGGAAGACGACGAATGTGGCCTCGAGCGCCCTAGCTATCTTGAGCACCATACCCCAGGCTCTGAAGTTTGCCTCAGTTGGCTTCAGGTTCCCGCATCCCTCGCAGGATATGCCGCTCTTCCTCCAGACGATGCTGCCTGGGCTGTGCGTGAGCGCCGCCCAGGCCTTTAGTGTGTAGGTAAATCCTGGAGGGGCTTCTCTCCTCCACTTCTCTGCCGTGGATTCTCGAGGCAGCTTGTAGAAGGTCCTCTGGATCTCGACTGAATTCAGGGATTCAAAGTACCTCTTTCTCGACACGGAGAATCCACAGCATCCGACGAGCACGT
>Ga0180302_10001759_pt1 | contig 10370 bp, 11 predicted proteins | sample GuaBasSediGuay17_FD_121794 | JGI IMG/M metagenome (GOLD analysis project Ga0180302, IMG submission 121794) | Subseafloor sediment microbial communities from Guaymas Basin, Gulf of California, Mexico - Guay17, Core 4571-4, 12-15 cm | ecosystem: Environmental > Aquatic > Marine > Hydrothermal... | reverse complement strand
TGTTGTTCCTATTTTCATTCTCCTAGCCTTAGGGTCTACTGCTATGGAGACCACATGCCCTTTCTTGACGAGCTTCAGCCCCTCTCTTGCTCTCTCTATTCTGCACATTATGTAGCCTACTACCTTGCCATCCATTTCTGCTACTAGGAAGGTGTCTGGCCAGTTCCTGAGGATGTGCTCAAAGAAGCTTTTTGGGTAGTTTTCTGGGAGGTTTTCGTAGTTGAGCTTTATGACCTCGGTTATGTCTTCCTCTCTGCACTTTCTGACCTTGAATGCATGCTGCTTTGCATCTAAACCTTTATGAGGGCTTAGCCTAGTGTCTCTCAAAATATCCCCGGTGGGAGCCTGCTGTATTCTAGCGACCTCTTATCAGTGGTTGAGCAGTTTTTTAAAGTTAGAGAGCATGCCACTGTACGTGGTATACCAACGTTCTGGGTTGAGCTTGAGCCTGATATGCAAGCTAAGTTCAGGTCTCTGCTATCTACAATAAGGTCTCAGAACCTTATTGCTGTTCTAAGTGAAGACCAGGGGCTGGGAAAGATATCTATACTCAGGGCGCCAAGAGCAAGGAGGAGGTCTAGGCTGTTTTACGCAGCTCTCCTGGTGGTGACGCTGGCTACTGTATGCTACTCTGGCTTCATACATGTAAAGAGCTTCAACGAGTCTCTCAGGGAGCTGGGCAGAGAGCCTGTACACGTCTTATCTAACACCGTTGCATTTGCTGTGAGCCTGTTTTTCATACTAGGGTTACATGAGCTTTCCCATATGTTCGCCTCTGTTAAGCATGGTAAGAGGCCTACGCCTCCGATGTTCATACCTGGCCCCCCTCCACTGGGTACTCTAGGTGCTGTGATACTCTCTGAGGAGCCTCTTGTTGACATGGATGAGGTTCTAGATACTGGCTTCTCTGGGCCGCTAGCTAGCTTTCTGGTCTCCTTGGCCGTGCTGGCGGTAGGGCTGCCAGCGTCTGTGAGGGTTCCCGAAGAGGTTGTAGCAAGGTGGATTGCAGCTAAGAAGGCTCAGCTTATACCTACTCCACTAGCCTACCAGCTTGTCGAGATGCTAGTGGCTAGAGGATCTGGAGCATACCTTCTGTCTCCTGTCGCCTGGGCTGGGTGGGCTGGCCTCTACGTGACTTTCCTCAACCTCCTTCCGATTGGGCAGCTTGATGGAGGCCACATAGTGTACTCTCTTTTCCATGGCAGGGCTTCTGCTCACCTGCTGCTGAGTGCAGCTGGCTTGCTCGTGCTCTTCTACACTAACCCTGCGATGGCTATACTCGTACTTGCACTACTGCTTATGGCTCCTTCTCACCCTCCTCCGCTGGATAGAGTTAGCAAGGTAGCTGGGAGGAGAAGGGCCATATACCTGGCTGCCTATGCTCTGATGCTGGCTTTATCCTGCCCTATTCCAGCTAGCTGAGGTGCTCTGCTTGTCAGCTGAGCTAGCTGAGGTGCTCAGCTCCTTTCAACACGTCTCCTGGGGGGAGAGCAGCACACACTTTCTCCTCAAAATTCTGTCGCTGATGAAGCTGTGGAAGTCTGGCTTCAGGTGCTTTTCGTTTGAGAGAGAGCTTATGGGGCTTAGGCCAGATATACTTGGAATGAGGAGATTTAATCAAGTGGTTGAGGTGGCCTGGGTTGAGTGTGGTGGCATGAATAAGAGCTGGAGGGAGGTCAAGGCTGTTGGAGGCAAGCTTGCCAGAGAGGTAACTAGGAGAGCTAAGCTGAAGTGTAGGGTGGTCTACATATGGGCAGTTTCCAGTAGGGTCTGTGCTCCTGAGGGCATTCAGGTGTGGTTCTTCCCAGAGCACCTGCTGTCTCTGGCAGCTAGCATCTTAAGCTGGGTGTAGCCTTTGAGAGCTCGTTGGAAGCTGCCTTTGGCAGCAGCTCTCGCTGCAGCTGCCTTAGCTCTGTCTCAGCGTGGTGGCATCGATATCTTGCTGGCGGCTTGGACTCTATTCTGTCTTGCTCCAGCTATTCTCATCCTGCCTCCAGGTAAACTGCTAGCTGGCTTGACGCTGTCAACTATAGTATTCCTGCTTGTGGGCATCGTAAGCCACAGTATAGCCGCCATTATGAGCTTTTCTTCTCTTATACTCCTCAAGGTGCTCCCAATAGGGGGTAAAACGGAGCCTAAGGGAGGTTTGTCTGCAGCAAGGCGCCTCTTGAGGGCTGGCTTGGCGCTGGCGCCTCGTAGAGGAGAAGGCGAGGTGCTGCAGCAAGTCCCCTCAATCTCCCAGCTCACGCTGCGCTGGAAGCCGAGCTTGTCTATCGTTGGGGAGAGCAGAGTCCACGCGATTAAGCTCCTGGAGTACCTCATACTTCCTCTGACAGGAGGGCTTAGGCAGCCTATGGTCGTGTTTGATGTCACAGGAAAGCTCTCTGGATTGGCTGCGGTTAAGCAGGCTGCTGGGAGGGTTAAGGTCATAGATGGCAGGCAGATAGACTTCACGTACTATGAGCCTCTAGACAAAGTGGGGTTCATACAGCTGCTCTCCAGCTTGCTTGGCGACGTAGATGTGGGCGCTGCTAGAGTTGCTGTGGAAGATGGATTAGCTGCTTTCCTTGAGGCTTCTAGCCGCGAGTCTACTCTGAAGAGCATAGCTGAAGTCCAAAGCAGGCTTGGCTACTCCCCTCTTGAGGACCTGCTTGACCTGAGTAAGGTGAACGTGATAGACTTATCTGCAGTCATAGACCCCAAGTTGAGGGGGGCTTTCCAGAGGTTAATAGACTTGCAGCTGTACCGGCTTACTAAAATGGGTTTATCTGCCCCCGTAGCTCAGCCGCTAGACCTGCTATCGCAGAGAGCTGATGAGGTGCTGAAGGGCACGCTGATGGAAGTCTTATCCAGGATAGAGGAGGAAGCAGGCCTCGTGATAGCTCTATCAGCCTACTCAGACTTCGAGTTCACAAGCTTGACCAGAGATCTCCTGATATCCGTGAGATCAGTGCCAAGAAGCCTCTCCAGAATGTTAGATTCTTTAAGGGAAGGCTTATCCAAGGAGCTAGCTAGGCTACCTGCATGGGAGGCACTCTATGTTGCTAGAGAGCCTAGTGGTCTTCAAGCCTATAAGGTCAGCTTAACTTCAGCAGACTTATCTCTGGTTCCTCAGCCTGCTGTCCATGCGCAACCAGCTCGAGTGAAGGCTGTGGTAGGTGCTCTGAGGTCTCTTGGCAGGAAGGAGCTTGAGGCTGCTCTGAGGCTCATATCGCGGGCCAAGGAGGCTCCAATCCCAGAGCATGAAGCGAAGGCTGTTGCCCAAGTGAGGAAGCCTATGAGGCTCCTTAACCTCTTAGTGGAGCTAGGCATCTTAGACTGGGACCTAGTCTTCACGGAGAGGGGGGAGCCTAAAGCTGTCTTCAAGTCCACGCCTCTCGCTGAAGCAGTCCTAAGGGAGCTACTTCCAGAAGAACCTTATAGCCTCTAGGCTTATCTTAAGCCCCCACTCTATATCTCCGACGTGCACCTCAATGCAAGCTCTCTCATCATAACCTATCTCCGCCAGCTCCCTGTACACTGCTCTCCAGTCTATCTCGCCTGCTCCAACAGCCAGGTGGAGGTCGCTTCCATCTCTGAGGTTGTCGTGTATATGTAGGTGTACTAGCTTGTGGTAGAGGTTTGACACATACGACCTGAGCTTCTCCATATCAGACCCCTGTATGCAGGCATGTCCTACATCTAGCGTGAACATGAGCTTCGGTATCCTGTTGGTTATGTCAACTAGGCTCTTTACAGACTTAAAGAAGCCGTGGTCAACGTTCTCTATGGCAACCACAACTCCTCTCTCGCTGGCGTAGTCAGTCAGCTCAGCTAAAGACTCTATGTTCGCCTCCACTATCTGGCTCTTGAACTCCTTGCCATGAACCCATCTTGGAGTATGGGGGTGTACTGTCAGCAGCTCAGACTCAACCTCAGCGGAAGCATCCACAACCTTCCTAAGCTCCTCGATCGCTGCTTTCCTGACTCTAGCATATGGGTGCCCTATCTCAATGTACCATGGAGCATGGGTCACGACCTCAAGCCCTGCTTCCTCCAACCTGCTCCTCAGCTTCTCTTTCTCCTGGAGAATGTAGTCTGCAGTAGCCATAGGCCACTCTATGGTGAGCTCCAGGAAGTCTAAGCCAGCATTCTTAGCGACATCGATCTCGCTGAAAACATCCAGATAGGGGTTGTTCATGTACCCAAATTTCATCTAGCCCACCAGCTAGTCAGCAGCTTGCCTCTCGAGTTATTAAGCTGCTGTGCTTAAGCTATGTCAGCTAGTGATGTTTAAAATACCTGCCGTGGTGGAGGAGCCTGGTGGAGTGGTTGAAGTATAGCGGCGTAGTCGTCAGGTACCGGACTGCTAAGGGTGAGCTTAAGGAGATAACCTGCAGCTGTGGAGCTAAGTTCTGGGTTAACCCTAGGAAAAAGGGGAGAAAACACGTACACTGCCCTGCATGCAACGCTAAGCACTGGCTTGAGCAGGAGAGCAGCTAGCCTCCCTCGGCCATACTTCAGGCTCGCAGGGGAACCTTAGCAATCGGCAGCTAACTTTGGAAAAGTTTTTATCATGAGTGGCTGTCTCTTTGCTGTGATGGATTTTGCCTAAGAAAAGGAGGTCTGGTGGGAGGAAGAAGGCTGGATCCGTGGGCCGAGAGCCTCCTGTGCCATGTTCACAGTGTGGGAGGCTAGTGCCAGCTGACAAGGCTATAAGAGTGACTAAGAGGTATACTCCAGTTGAGGCTAAGCTAGCTAGAGAGCTTGAGAAGGGTGGTGCATACGTTGCTGCACGCCCGATGGTAAAGTACTACTGTGTAAGCTGTGCAGTTCATGCTGGCATAGTGAAGGTGAGAAGCAGGGAGGAGCGTAAAATCCGTGTACCCCTACAGCTTGCCTCCAAGAAGCTTAAGCAGAAGGTGATATTCAAGAAGATGCTTACACAGACAGTGTAGTCTATGCCATTTGACCCGATCCATCTGGCTGAAAAGGTCTCCCGGGTGTGCTCTAGGTCTACATGTGGCTCTTCAGAGAGGATGGTTTTTGACCACAGGGACTTTGGCTCTCCTGCTCCTGGTGCCTACATCAACTTAGCTGGATGCTGCCTTAGGTGCATATTCTGTTGGGTTCCTCACCACGCTCTCGAGCCGCATGAAGGTGTTTATCTGACCCCTAGTGAGGCAGCATCTCTTCTCCTACATAGAGCTAGGAGGAAGAGGTCTTTCCTGCTCAAGATCACCGGTGGAGAGCCTGTCCTACCTGGTACATGCTTTCAGCACCTTAAGGCTATGTTAGAGCATGTGGAAGACGCCCTAAAGGGGGCTACTGTAGTCCTGGAGACAAATGGGATGCTACTTGGCTACGACTTCGACATGTGCCTGGATCTAGCAGCTTTTAGCAGCTTAGTAGTCCGTGTGTCCTTCAAAGGCTGCGATGAAGAGGAGTTCTCAAGGCTAACTGGAGCTAAACCCGAGTTCTACAGGCTCCAGATGGAGGCTATAGCAAACTTATCTGATGCCGGTGTCTCGCTGAGGGCTTCTCTGGTGTCCTCTTTCTCAACTCCATCCAGCATAGAGCTCTTCAGGGTTAAGCTAAGTGAGGTGTACCCGGAGGTGGCTAAGGAGCTAGAGCTTGAAGAACTCTACCTCACTGGTGAGCTTAAGAAGAGGCTTGAGGAGCGTGGCTTAAAGTACAGGAGCTATAGAGCATCTAAGCCCTCCCCGGAGTGGATCTAGCTACCTGTGAGCTAGTATGCCTCTTGTCACCCTGCCGTGGGAGTCTATTCTAGCGAACCCTACTCTCAGCAGCTGGACTATGCTTCCCTCTTTGAGCTCTCTGATGCCAGGGTCACCAAAGCCAGATAGCACCCTATAGCTGAAGATGCTATCTGGGTAGACGACCTCCATGGGAACACACCCCTCTACTGGCGTCCACTGCACTATTGGTACTCCCAGCTGGTGCTCTGCTAGCTCTCCTTTGGCCATATCTGGCATCACGCTGGTTAGCTTGATGGTCGCTAGCGACCATAGCCTGATCCTTTCTCCTGCTCTCAAGCTCTTTAAGTCGCTGCTTGGCACATAGACTTCCAGCCTCCCACTCTTAGGCCATAGCTTGACCCTTCTGGTGCCCAAGCTGGGCTTACTCGGATGCTTTGGCAGCTCGGCATCTTCAGGCAGCTCACTTCCCTCCACTACGAGCTTCACTGGGTCTGGTACGAACATGTACCTCTCTGCTATGGGATCCAGTATCTTCCTGTTCAGGGCGTAGATGGACTCCATGTTGACTATAGCATCGACCTTACTCGGCCCCATCTCGAATATGAATCTAGCTAGCGCTCTGAAGCTGACTCCTCGCCTCTTTAGACCTCTTAGCGTCGGTATCCTAGGGTCATCCCACCCCCATAAGATCCCGCTCTTTATCAGAGGTCGAATATACCTCTTCGAGAGGGGTACTCCCTCCACAGTTATCCTCCCAAACTGGATCATCTCAAACTCTCTGAGCCCAAGGTACCTTATTATGGTCTTCTGCACCTCAACGTGTGGCTCGAACTCCTTACTTCTGAATGCGTGAGTTACACCGGTCAGCGAGTCCTCTACTGATATTGAAAAGTCATATGTAGGGTAGACCCTGTATTTTGTGCCCTGAATAGGGTGCTCAGCTTCTATTATCCTGAATATGCCTGGATCTCTCATAGTGGGGTTCTTATGCTTCATATCGGTCTTAAGGCGAACATGTGCCTCCCCCTCCCTGAGAGTCGTGTGCATGAGCTCCCATAGCTCAAGGTTCTCCTCCACACCCCGCCTTCTACACTCGCACTCTAATCCCAGCTTCCTGTTAGCCCTTACCTTCTCCTGGCTGCAGGTGCAGACATAGGCTTTCCCCTCCTCTAGAAGCTTTCTGCAGAGCTTGTAGAACACTGGGAGGTCATTTGACTCTATTATCTCGACATCCCACTTCGGTGGGCCTATCCCAAGCTCCTCTGAAGTGGCCTCTAGCAGCTCTGCAAACTCGCTTCTAATAGCATCATAGTACTCAAGCCTCTCCACTCTAGGGTTGGTGTCCTCGAACCTCAGCTGGAAGACTCCCTTGTAGAGCCTCGCGTATATGAACGGTATCAGAAGCCCCTTGGCATGCCCTAGAGTCGGGTACCCGTTGGGCTCTGGTGCTACTCTGGTCACAACCCTATCATACTTGCTGTAGTTCACTAGCTCAGGCCACCTCCTCTCCTCCTTAGCTCTCTTCTTCTCCTTCACCCTGCCAGCTATCTTGATGAGCTCCTCTTTCGGCAGCTGATTCACCTCAGCGACGACCTCCTCGACAAGCCTCCTCACCTCCTTAGCTCTGCTCCTCAGCTGAGGCATAGCTCCCAGTATCTTGCCGAGGACAGGGTTAACTCTAGCCTCTCCGTATTTCAGCGCGTTACCTGCAGCTGCAATGTAAGCAAGCTTTCTAGCCTCCTCGAGAGACAAGAGGTCACCTGCCTTCTACAGGTATGTGAAATTTATAGCCATTCCCCTGGCAGCCTGGTGCCTGAATGGACATGAACAAGCGTGCTCTCAAGCTGTTTGATAGGCTGATAGATGAAGCTAGTGAGCTGAAGGTTGCAGTCCAAAGGATTGCTGAGGCTACTGTAGTCGATGCTGGCGTGGAGTGTGAGGGAAGCACTGAAGCTGGCCTTATCATCACTGAAATATGCCTAGGAGGCCTCGGAAGGGCTTCTTTAGCTCCAATGAATGTAGGAGGGCTGTACCTGCCTTGTGTCTATGTTACCACAGACTACCCAGCAGTGTCGACGCTAGCTTCACAGTTCGCTGGCTGGAAGATATCCCACAATGGCTACTTTGCAATGGGTTCAGGCCCAGCTAGAGCTATAGTAAGGAAGCCAAAGTGGATCTACAAGCTGCTAAACTACTCTGAGCCTCCTGAGGTAGCTGTGCTGCAGCTTGAAGCAGACAAGCTCCCACCAGAGAGCGTTGTTGAGAAGATAGCCAGGGATCTAGGAGTGCCATCTAGAAACCTCCACATAGTAGTTGCTCCTACAAGCAGCTTAGCAGGATCCACTCAGATAGCAGGGAGAATAGTGGAGACAGGAATCCACAAGCTTGTAGACCTAGGCTTAAACCCAAACTCCATACTATACGGCTGCGGCTCCGCTCCAATAGCACCACTACACCCAGATAGCGCAGTCCAGATGGGCAGGACAAATGACGCTCTGATGCTAGGGGGAGCAGTGTACCTAGTAGTTAAGGGGGGAGACAAGCTAGAGGATATTGTTCCAAAGGCTCCAGCCTCAGCTTCTCCAAGCTATGGGAAGCCCTTCTACGAGATATTCAAGGAAGCTGGCTTCGACTTCTACAAGATAGATAAAGGCCTATTCGCTCCAGCTAAGATAGTCGTAAACGACATCATGACAGGAAAAACATATTCGGCTGGAGAGATAAACCCACAGCTTCTCATGAAGTCATTTACAGCATAGCTAACGGTGCTCCCCCAAGTACTCTACTGGTGTAAGCACTCTAGCTCTAAGCCTGCCATCAAAATGCCTTTTATTCCACGTGATAAACAGCTCTCCTCCAGCTGCCTCTACAGAGAATGCTATAAGCGCGTCACTATAGGAAAGTCCTCTCCTCACATACTCTGCCATGGTCTCAACATACCTCCCCCAGTCCTCTATGACTGGAGGGAACTTCACCTCGAACTCTACACCACTTAAGTACCTTTCAATGACCGCTTCCACTTTATCCCCCATGTTAGCTGCTCCATATAGCCCACACAACTCTAGTAGATTATGGATTGTGGTAGCTGCTCCTCTAGCCTTCAGGTAGGCTACTGCCTTCTCATTGGCCTCTCTCCGCTTATCCCATGTGAAAATGTGATGGATTGCCAGCACATCTGTATCTACAAAGATCATCTGGATCTCCTCCTTATTATCGCCATTATTTCATCTACATTATCTGTCCCAAATCTATCGCTTAGAGCTTTCCTTACCTCCTGTGGGTTGACCTCTATGCTTACAGGTTTAGCCTTAATACCCAGCTGGTAAAGTCTCACAACCTTGGCTATTCTCCCACCACCAGAGTACTTTTCAACCAGTCTTCTTACAGCATCCGCTATAGCCTCAGTTCTGTTGCTGTAATAGCCTTCGTCTGCTAGCTTATCTAACATTTCCACAAGCTTTGCAGGAAGCCTCACCTGCACAACAACTTTCCTCATATCTAGCTAACTGTAGTACTTAAGATATAAGTGTTGCTAACTGCAGTAGAGCAGATGTCATTACTCTGAGCATTTTAGGTATATGAGGCCGATTTCTAGCTGCGTAATAGTAGTGGAAGGCTTACCCCTACACCACTGTTACAGGAGACCTTTACTTAGCTAACAGGTGTAGACTCGATGTCAGGTGGTTTCACATGGAGATGGATCCTCGCTTGCTGCTTTCTGAAGCTGTGAGGTTTTAAACTGGTTCTATTGTAGCTGGTGGCTTTGTTGTGATTGCATAGGTGACCCAGGTTACCTGCTGAATTTCTCCTGTTATTCTGCTGCTTATCCTATCTAGCAGACTGTGGGGCAGCTTAGCCCAGTCTGCTGTCATGCCATCTACTGATGTGACTACTCTGACTGTTACTATGTAGCCGAGTGCTCTTTTGTCTCCTTTTACTCCTGTTGCCTTGTCATCGCCTACTACTGCGAATGCCTGCCAGACTTTCCTGTATAGCTTGGCCTTCTTTAGCTCCTCCTCAACTATATGCGATGCCTCCCTGCATACGTGTAGTTTCTCTGGTGTCACTTCGCCAATTACCCTCACAGCTAGCCCTGGACCTGGGAATGGGTGTCTCCATATTATCTCGCTTGGCACGCCTATCTTAGCAGCTATCTTCCGGACCTCGTCCTTGTAAAGGTCTGCTAGTGGCTCTACTACCTTCAGCTTCAGCCAGCTTGGCAGCCCACCGACGTTATGGTGGGTTTTTATCCTGCTTGCCTCTGATGCCTGGCCTCTTCCACTCTCCACTCTGTCAGGGTATATCGTGCCTTGTATCAGGAAGCTGCACCCCTCCTCGTCAGCAGCTTCCTGCAGGACTTTCGCATACTCCTCTCCTATCACCCTCCTCTTCTCCTCTGGATCTGCTACTCCCTTCAGTCTGCCCAGAAACCTGCTCTGTGCCTCTACGACCTTTATCCCACCTAAGAGGCTGCTGAGGGACTTCAGTATGCTTTCACGCTCTCCTTTTCTCATTAGCCCGTGGTCTATCAAGATGCACCTTAGGTTATCTCCTATTGCTCTTCTAGCTATCAGCGCTGCTGTAGTCGAGTCTACTCCACCACTCACTGCGCAAAGCGCTCTCTCACCTCCTACTGTGAGCTTTACCTGCCTTACTCTATGGTCTATGGTG
>Ga0180302_10001758_pt1 | contig 10372 bp, 11 predicted proteins | sample GuaBasSediGuay17_FD_121794 | JGI IMG/M metagenome (GOLD analysis project Ga0180302, IMG submission 121794) | Subseafloor sediment microbial communities from Guaymas Basin, Gulf of California, Mexico - Guay17, Core 4571-4, 12-15 cm | ecosystem: Environmental > Aquatic > Marine > Hydrothermal... | reverse complement strand
TTAATAACTAAAATTAAAGTAACTTAATAAACTTAATAAGCTTATTCAAAAAAGGAATCCAAACCCATTTGTTTGGCTTTAAAATCGATAGAAATTTTTTTCCTTAACTCATTTAGTTCATTTAAGACTCTTTTTTTCGAGAAATTATACTCATTTACTAAAAAATCAACAATTTTATCATATTTAGGTTGTTCAAACATGATTGAGTATTTTGTTGAAACGATTGGATGTAAGAAAAGATCCTTTATTTCATCAAGTGATACATCAAATTTCCAAATTATCACGCTTTTATTTACAAGGGCTTCAAGCGAACCGTACTTTCTTATAAGGTTATAAGCCTTAACAACACCAATGCCTTTAAAACCTTCGGGATTGTAGTCTGTACCGAGAAGCAGCGCAAGATCAATAAGTTGTTCATGCGACAGATTTAATTTGGATAAAACTTCATTAAGCTCATAAAGTCTTGGCCTATAAACGGTAGTTGGAGAAAATTTTAGATCCATGACGAGTCTAGGCGCACCATATAGTAAGCAATCCCAATCTCTGCTAGCAACTGCGAAGGCCTCTCCCTTTGACACTATATAAGCTGCCTGAGCTTCACCATCATGGGGAGCATTTATAATAGGTAATCCAAAAAACTTGATTAATTGCTTAGCACTCTTAATCATTTCATCATTTACAAACATAGCTCTTTTTCCTAATTTCTTAGCTTCATCATATTTACCGCTTAAAACAGCCTCAATATACTTCTTTTGAAATCTTTCTTTCTCTTTTTTTCTAGTTTCTAATTCTCTTAACTTTAGTGGGTGTGGAGGACCATCAAAAACGAAAATTGGTTTAATGCCTAGAGTAATCATTCTACAAATTCGATAAAAGAGTCCAACTAAGTGACTGGTAACTCTTCCCTTAGAATCTACCAAGTAGAGTCCTCTTTTATCCCTGATCATTGCTAACATTTCGTATATTGTTGGGAGAGCGTCAATGACAACGACTTTATTTGAGAAAAATGATACATCAACAATTTTTCCTATGTTGAAGCGCTTTAAAAGCTGCCCTAGTTTTACACCCAAAAAAATCACCAATATTTTAACCGTGCTCTAAAAATTTTTAGTGAACGGATTTTTATATATTATTAGTAATCTTTTAGATGTGAATTGATATGAGGCCTCCTTGTGAATACGTTGTTAAAACTTATATACCTCAAGTTAGAGCAAGAATAATAAGAAATCTCATTGAAAAACATGGATGGAAACCAATAGAAGTCGCAAGAGCATTAGAGATAACCATTACATCTGTATTAAAGTATAAAAAAATTATCTTAGATGGCACCGATATTTCGGAGGATTATCTGGAAAAGGTAGCTGAAGAGGCAACAAATTTGATTACCTCAGAAGGTGTGACACCTGAATCATTCATAGAGTTCATATGTAAAAATTGTATGGTTCAAAGAATTGAGGGTGAGATATGTAAAATTCATAGAATGAATTTACCTAAACTCGAGAGGTGTCAAGTTTGTTCCCATGTATATCATTATCTATCAGGTATAACAGATGTTAGAAGAAACGTTATCTCGAATATATTAGCTGCTTACAATCTTTTACAATCTATCGACAACTTTGATAAAATGATCCCCGAAGTTAGAACAAATATCGTCATGGCAATCGATGAGGCCAAAGATGTTTCCGATATCGCTGGTTTTCCTGGCAGATTAACAACTGTGAAGGGGAAAATTTTTGCTCAAACACGTCCTGAATTCAATGCCTCAAAGCACTTAGCAACAATACTTTTGGCTGCTAAGAATAAGAATAAGAAAATCTCAGGGCTTATCTGCATAAAATTTGATGAGAATATAAAGAGGTCTATTGAAGAAAATAACCTAAAATTTGTAATCATGGATAGGGATAAATATAGGAAATTAGAAGAATTCATCAAGAAATTGGATGATATACCTGATATTATAATAGATCCAGGAACTTTGGGTGTTGAGCCCATCACATACGTCTTTGGGGAAACAGCTTTGGATGCTGCTAAAAAAGTTTTGAAAATTTATAACAATCTTAGGTGATGATATGGAATATATCGATGCTCATTGCCACCTATATGGTTTCTCGGATAACGAAATAATAGACATTTTTTCAAACATGAAAATAACCATTGTTGCTGTTTCGGAGGATTATAAGTCATCTAAGAAAGTAGTAACCCTAGGTGGGAGAATAGAAAATGTCGTACCTTGCATTGGTTTGCATCCTTGGAATGTTGATAAAAACTTTGAGAATGAAATAGAGCAAATTTTAAGCTTAAGAAAGCATGTGAAATGTTTTGGTGAGATAGGCCTAGATAAGAGATTCAATAAGGATAATTATGAGTACCAATTAAAAGCATTTGAGATCTTTCTAGATGAAGCCTCTAGAAACAACTTTGTCTTGAATTTACACGCACTAGATGCTTGGCTTGAAGTTTTACAATTATTGAAAAAATATGATATAAAAAAGGCGATTTTTCACTGGTATTCTGGTCCCTTAAATGTTTTAAAAGCAATAGAGGAATCAAATTACTATATAACTATTAATCCTAGTGTTGATTTTCAAAAGAAACACATGAGAGTACTAGAGGAGGTCTCATTAAGCAATATATTAACAGAGAGTGATGGACCATACAATTATAGGGGTAGAATACTGCACCCAAATATGATCCCTAAAACTATTGAAATAATATCAAAAACTAAAAACGTGAATATAGAGGAGGTTCTCTCTATTATTCTCAAGAGTTTTAAAAAAGTTTTTGGATAATTTCCTCACTTTGCTAAAAATTTTTTTATCACTCCCAAATAAATTTTTTCAAGTTTCCTCATAGTGTCTATAGATGTCCACTCATTTGCATGATGTAGGGTTTTATCATCGACTCCAACCTCTGCAACTGGGATACCGTTATATGCAAAAAATCTTGCATCTGATGTTCCGCCAAGAGCATTTAATTGGGGTTCATGACCAGTAATAGAGTAAATTGTTTCTCTTAAAATTTTAATTAGTTTAGCATTAGGATCGGTTTTAAAAGGCTTTGCTAAAACATTGATCTCGTCAATAGAATACTTTCTCTCATCTATATCAGATAAGGTGCTTATAATATCCTCTACTATGCTTTTCTCATCAACCGATGGGGTGTTCCTAACATCTATAATTATTTCGCCCTCACCTGGAATCACGTTAGGAGCAACTCCGCATTTAACCATCGTCACATTAAACGCTGTTGGTGGAAAGGGGAATTCAACTTCTTCATCGATTTTAATACCTCTAAGTCGATTCACAATTTCACACATCGTATACAAAGCATTTTCACATTCATCCGACCTAGCTGAATGACACTGTTTACCAAAAACTTTTATTTTTATCCTTATCACACCTCTTCTACCAATTCTAATGTCTAAGCTTGTTGGTTCTCCCACAATAGCGGCGTCAAAGGTAATTCCACGCCTTTTAATCAATTGATCCAAGACGTATTCTGTGCCCCTATGACCACCTAATTCCTCGTCACCAACAGCTAGTAGGTAAACCTTTCCATTCAAATCATATTCTCTTTTACTAAGATCTATCATGACCTTAAGCATCACAGCTAAAGCTCCTTTCATATCACAAGCTCCACGACCATATATGATACCATTTACAATCTTGGCTTTAAATGGATCTTTATCTGGATCCCACCCATTACCTGGCGGGACAACATCCCAATGACCATCAAATACAAGATTATTACCAACTCCAAAATCTAGAACTGCTACAACATTTTTTACGCCATTTTTCTCAATTATTTCAGTCTTTATACCATAAAAATCCAAAAGATCCCTTATCCAAATTGGTAATCTTTGATAATCCTCCTCCCACTCTGAATCCCAATCAACTACATCTTTTGGCTTTGATATTGATTTAAAAGATATTAGTTTCTCTAGAATCTTAACACTGTCTTGATATTCTTCCAATTAGGAACACCAAGGCTTCAAATTCTCTTTCTCTTAGGCATTTGCCTTAATATATCTTTTTCATCACTATTTAAAATTTCTCTTAACAATCTCGCTAAATCATCCTTATTTCTAGCATCAATAACTTGCCCACGCATCAAAAGTTTTAACAATTTTGCAACCGGGCAATCACAATCTTCCTCGCTCATATTCCTACCTCCCTATTAAAATTATTTTCAGTCCCCTCAAAACAGCTTTAAGTCCCGTATAAAGTTTTCCTTCATTAGTGATTAGAAAAAAATTGTAGGGGTGCCCGTTTGGGAAAAAGTATTTTAGCAACAATTCAGCAGTATCTGATCCATATGGTATTAACCTAATTTTATTTCTACTCAACAATTTAGTCAAAAATGCAAGTCTTCGACAGAAGTTACAATAATGTTCATAAATAAGCACAGCTGACAACGGGGCAACCCCAAAAAATTAATTGTATATACAAACCGAAAAAAATTCTATATGCTCTATCTATCATATAGTTTAGATATAAATTTTTAAAAGTTTATTCTACAAGGGAAGAACTTGTTAGGACTCTAATCAATATCAAAACTAGCACTTTAAAATTTATTAAACCAAAATATTAAATACATCTATAAACTGATGAATTCATTGATCTAGTAGTTAGAAATTGTTATCCAGATGATATGTATATTTAAAAAGGGACGAGAAGTAATAGAGAAAACTCTTATAAGCGGTGCTGAATCAATGGAGATTGATGAAATTTTTAATGATTTTACAACATCCCTGCAAGTGAAAACTATAATGCCAAAAGAGATAACACTTAGTAAAGAGGTTAGAAATTTCTTATCAACAAATGGTATTGTGGGCATGGCTTTAATAGAATTTGACTCTGAGATAGGGCCAATCTTAAAAAACTATTATATGAGTGAAAAATCAACATTCATAAATAAACTCATAAAAAACCCAGCATTAGCAGTTGAAATTAGTATAATAGGAAAATATGCCCAAGAAATAGTTACAAAGGACAAAGAGAAAATTTTGATCATGGGGTACATTTCAAAAGACAAGTTTAATCGCAGTGCAACCAATTATGTGATCTTTGAGTTAAGCGGAAATAAAAAAAGATTAGCTAGAAAGTTACTTGAAAAAGTAGTGAGAGATATTAATGGGAAAAAAGACCCAAAAAGAGTTTTCAAAAGCCTTTTGAGTTGAATTTATGAAATATTTGATTGTAAGAGTTTTCTATATTAACGTTTTTTATCACTGATCTCTCTTAATTTTTTAGTTAAGGAGATAGGTAGGTGCATTTGAAGTGTCTGATATAATCACATTGTCTCATGGAACAGGTGGGAAAGAATCATCAAACATAATAAAGAAACTTTTTGTAGAATTTTTTAAACTTAAACGTGTTAACAATGGTATTGGATTGGACGAGTTAGATGATGGTTCAACAATACCGATAAATGGTAACGAGTTTGTTTTCACAATAGACAGTTATACAGTCAATCCAATATTTTTTAGTGGAGGGGACATAGGAAAACTTGCGGCGACAGGCACTATAAATGATATAGCTGTGATGGGTGGTATACCCTTAGCGGTGCTCGATAGTATTATAGTTGAGGAAGGATTCGAATTAGAGACTCTTAACAAAATTATAAAGTCCTTTAAAAACACTCTAGAAGATTTGAATATTGCGCTACTGGGAGGAGATTTCAAAGTAATGCCAAAGGGTAGCTTAGATAAAATAATAATCACGGTAGCAGGTATAGGTATGATCGAAAAGAGGGTAACTGATTCAGGTTTAAAGCCAGGTGACAAGATTATAGTTAGTGGGTTTATTGCAGAGCATGGTGCAACAATTTTAGCTCAGCAAATGGGGATCGATCCAGTTGAATCAAATTTAAGAAGCGATTGTAAACCGATTCTAGATGCTATGCAAACAGCGTTAAAAATCGGAGGCGTACATGCTGCTAAAGATCCTACTAGAGGTGGATTAGCTACCGCTTTAAATGAGTTAGCTGAAAAATCAAGTGTGTCCATCAAGATACATGAATCATTATTACCAATAAGGGAGGAAGTCGCTGGTGTTTGTGAGCTATTGGGAGTGGATCCATTATATCTAGCTTCAGAAGGTTTATTGGTTTTGGGGGTTGATCCAGAATACGCTGATGAAATTGTTAAAAGTCTTAAGAAAATTGGTTATGATAGAGCTTCAATAGTAGGCGAGGTTGGTGATAAAAAACCAGGATATGTATTTGTAGAAACACTTGTTGGAGGGTTAAGAATAGTAGAGCCGCCCAGCGGGGTTCCTCTACCGAGGATATGTTAATGGTGTATGTTTTGGGGGTTAAAGCTAAATATGTAAGAGTTATAGGTATTGTTCAAGGTGTTGGTTTTCGACCGTTTATAGAAAGGCTCGCTAAGAAGATTGGGTTAAAAGGATTTGTAAGAAATATTGGTGGATCAGAAGTTGAAATATTTGTAGAGGGTTCCATAGAGCAGATAGAGGAGTTTATAGAAAAGATTCGAGAACTTAAACCTCCGCCTTGTGAGATTGAGGAATTATATTTAGAAGACGCTAAGCCGATGGGATTTAACAAATTCGAGATAAAACCAAGTTTAACAACTTTTAAAGAACCGTCAATGATACCTCCGGATATTGGCATATGTGAAAAATGCTTAGAAGAGGTTTTGGATAAGAATTCTAGGTGGTATAAATATCCATTTAATAGTTGTGCTTGGTGCGGCCCAAGATACTCTATGATGTACAAGGTTCCATATGATAGAGAAAACACAGCTATGAGGGATTTCCCCCTTTGTGAAGATTGCCAACTAGAGTATGATGACATAAATAATATTAGGAGACACCATGCACAAGGAATAAGTTGTCCAAAATGTGGGCCAAGGATCTGGTTAGTGGACAATAGAGGTGAACTGGTTGAAGAAAAAAATGTTATTGAGGTGGTTTCGAAGCTCCTAGATGAAGGCTATATTGTATCTATTAAAGGTTTAGGGGGGTTTCATATAGCGTCATTAGCAACAGATGATGATGTTGTTCTTGAATTGAGAAAAAGAAAAAGAAGGAAAGAGAAACCATTTGCATTAATGGCTTTAGATTTAGAAACTATAGAAGAGTTTTCGTATATTAATCCACTTTTAGAAAAACAGCTTACAAGTCCTCAAAAACCAATAGTTCTATTACCAAAAAAGGAGAATAGCTTTATCTCAAAATTTGTGGCACCAGGCCTACATTTAATAGGTGTCATGTTACCATACACAGCCTTACACTACTTAATATTAAAGGGGGTTAAAGATAGAGTTTTAATAATGACAAGTGGGAACCCTATAGGAAAACCAATGTGTACAACTAATGAGTGCGCCCTAAAAAACCTAAAGAACATTGTTGATTATCATCTATTGCATAATAGAGAGATAGTAAATCGAGTTGATGACAGCGTTGTTAGGGAAACTGATGGATATATAACATTCTTAAGGAGATCTAGAGGATATGCGCCAAAATGGATAAGAATCCCAATAAAAGTAAATGATGTTATCTTAGCATTTGGAGCTGATTTGCAAACAGCTGGAGCAGTGCTTTTTGATGACAAGTTGATATTGACACAATATATTGGAGATGTTGACGAATTTGAGAACCTCGATTTTCTGTCAAAAACTCTGGAATTTTTTATAAAAACGTATAACCTGGATAAAAGAAAGTATATCATAGTCTCAGATAAGCATCCTTTATATTCATCAACAAAGTTAGCAGAGGAATGGTCAGAGAAATTCAATAGCCCAATCTTTAGAGTTCAGCATCATCATGCTCATATAGCCAGTGCAATGATTGAAAATAAGATACCAATGGATGATAAGGTAATAGGTATTGCAATCGATGGAGTAGGATTAGGTAATGACAACATGATATGGGGTGGAGAGGTACTAGAGGTTTCTTACAACAATTTTTTGAGACTTGGGCATTTAGAGTATCAACCAATGCCAAGTGGTGATAAGGCAACATATTACCCATTAAGAATGCTTGTCGGAATACTTTCCAAAAAAATGGATTATGATGAGATCTTTGATCTATTCAAGAAAAATGATCTAATTAGCAAATTAAAGTATGGTGAGAGAGAGCTGGAAATTTCTTACAAGTTAGCAAGGAGAGATGATACAATAAAAACATCAAGCATTGGAAGAGCACTCGACGCGGTTTCAGCCTTACTTGGAGTTTGTTTTGAGAGGACATATGAAGGAGAACCGGCGATGAAACTAGAAAGCTTTGCCAGAGGATCAAACAGGTATATAGATATTGATATCAAAGTAGTAAAGGAAAAATCAATGCAAATAGTTAAAACATCAGAGATGATAGTGGATCTGATAGAGTATATGAATGAGGACAAGAAAAGCATTGCATACACTTTTCAAAAAATGTTGGGTGAATCATTAGCGGAGATAGCTATTAAAGAAGCTCGTAAAAGGGGAATTGACAGAATATTTGTCTCAGGAGGAGCCGCTGTAAACTCTATAATCATCTCATCAATAAAAAGAAAATGTGAAGAGGAAGAAATTAAATTCTATCTCCAAACAAAATTACCAGCAGGGGATGGAGGAATAGCTGCTGGACAAGCTATAATTATAGCATCTAAACTCACTAATGGAAATGGGGTCTAGTCTCAACGTTAAAGAAGATTGGTTTAATCATTTTTACCCCTCTAAGCCCCTCTATTTCGAGATAAAACTCTCTTATCTTATCCATATCTCCAGAGGTTATAATGATCTCAAAACACCGCTCCTTATCGATATGGACATGAGTTGTTGACCTTATAATATGAGCATACTTATGTTGGATCTCATTAAGCTTTTGAGCTGTTTCATGCTCATGATGATTATAAAGAATATTTATAGTACCGATTACATTCCCGCTTCCTGCGAATATTTTCCTATCATTAATATACTCCCTCAAAGCCCTGCTAATTATCATGGATCTGCTCTTAACCTTTAAGTCCTTAATTAAGATGTCTAAATCTCTTAAAACATCCTCAGAAATAGTTACGCCGATTCTAACAACTTTTGACAAAAAAGCCACCATCAATAATAGCCAATTTAAAATATATTACTGAATGTATATTAATAAACTTAAAATATATTTAATCCTCCTACATGATTTCTTTCTTGGTCAATTTATTACTTTTTGGTTCTTATACATAATTACATATATTAAATATATATACAATAGAAATAATATTATAATTATCATACTTTTTCATAAAAAAGTAATATCGGTATTAATATGCATATACCAGATGGATTCCTAGATCCAATAACAGCCTCGATAACATATCTTATAACAATTACTGTATTAGCGATATCAATATATAAAGTAAGAGGGCGCTTAGAAGAGCGATACGCTCCAATAATAGGTATCCTAGCGGCTACAATATTTGTAGCTCAAATGCTTGATTGGCCAATCCCTGGCGGTACAACAGCGCATTTTGTAGGATCTGCACTGGCAGTAATAATTGTTGGATTGTATGCGGGTATACTAATAATGTCCATTGTGCTTTTTATGCAAGCTGTAATTTTCCAAGATGGTGGATTGACAACTTTGGGAGCTAACTTTTTGACTATGGGTATTGTTGGATGCGTGGTTGGCTATTTAGTATTCATGTTAATTATGAAAAAGTTAAATATTAAGAGGAAAATTTTTTTCGCAGCTTTCTTCGCAGGTTGGTTAAGTATAACATTAGCTGCATTTACTTGTGGTTTAGAGATTGGTTTTTCGACGCAATTTGAATACGGTGTGTCAGTAGCTGTACCTGCTATGACGATTTGGCACGCTATTTTAGGTCTTCTTGAGGGGTTTATTACGGGTGTTGTTGTAGAATATATTTACTCATTGAGACCTGATATAGTTTTATCTGTTAAAGGTGAGGGATGAATATGAATTTTTTAAAAGAGAAGTTGTATAAGAAATGGACACTTATTTTATTAGCTTTGCTCTTAATTGCTCCACTGTTTGGTATGCTAAAAGATGAATTAGGTTCTACTGAACCACTAGACCATGTAGCGGAAAATTTAGGTTTAGAAGAGAGCGGACCATTTTATGAGTTGTTACCAGATTACACTGTTCCCGCTATTGGGAATCCATACTTATCAACACTTGTAGCAGGATTAATAGGCTTTGCAATTGTTCTATTTTTCACATACGGGATTTCTAAACTATTGGTTGTTAAAAAGTGATAAAAATTGCTTATGTTAGAGAAGTTTCTGAGAGAGATCGAAGAGTTTACTTATATTACTAACTCGTATGAAAATGGAGGTTTTCTAAATAAGGTTCATATGGATATAAAGGTTTTCTTAACAATCTTCACAATATTTTTTATCACATTCTCGAATAACTATTTT
>Ga0180302_10001757_pt1 | contig 10374 bp, 7 predicted proteins | sample GuaBasSediGuay17_FD_121794 | JGI IMG/M metagenome (GOLD analysis project Ga0180302, IMG submission 121794) | Subseafloor sediment microbial communities from Guaymas Basin, Gulf of California, Mexico - Guay17, Core 4571-4, 12-15 cm | ecosystem: Environmental > Aquatic > Marine > Hydrothermal... | reverse complement strand
TCCGGATGCCCCATTAGGTGGCCAACTGGTACAGGATAGAGTAGTGTAGGGTTGACGTCCATGCTGGCAGCCATGGCTCTAACCTCCTTTAATAAGCCCTTATCCAGCGTCCCGAAGACTGCTATTGTAGGCCCGCGAGGCAGCACGTCACGGGCATGGATGAAGAGCTTAACTGTACCATACTTCCTCGCTGCGTCTAGCACCCACTCGGGTAGCTTGGCGTCCACCAGCACATACACACTCATAGGGCACCGTAGGATTTTTGCCAGCTTCACCCTTTAAGCTTTAATGAGTACGTGTGTAAAAACTGAACTTTAGTCTAGAGGGCATGTGTAAATCAAAGTACAATTAAATGGCCATTTTCACTTATAGCTACGTCCGGCTGGTTCTTCATCTGGAGGAAGTTTTACAAACGATTATGCATCATAGCTATAGTAACCAACATAATCTAGAAGTGTTTTTATGTAAATCTGCGGACATATACCTTCTAGTATATATATGACCATGAATATCGATAACATTACATAAAAGGTTTTATCTACTACCATAGGATCCCTTAAGGTGCAGGCCAGATGGCCTCGCTCAGCTTAACTAGGAGAGACTTCTTGAAGGCCGCCGCTGCCGCGGGGGTCCTAGCGTCGATTCGCCCGCCTGAGGACATCGTGATAAGGACGCTAAAAGAGGTCGGGGCTGAGGCAGCGGCGATAGGCGAGTGCAGCGTCCCCGCGCTTTGCAGAATGTGCGTTAATAGCTGCGGCATTATTGTCAGGGTGAGAGATGGCAGGGTCCGCAAGATAGACCCGAACCCGTTTCACCCCGCCAGTAAGGGGCACATATGCGCCAGGGGACAGTCCGGCGTGGCGAGGCTCTACAACCCTGACAGGTTAAAGAGGCCCATGATACGGAGAGATAAGGCCAAGCGCGGCACGTGGGAGGGCTTCGAGGCGGTCGACTGGGATACAGCTCTTGATGAAACCGCCAGGATCTTGAAGAAGTACATCGACGCGGGCGAGGCCAAGTCGATAATGATCGGCGGCGGCTGGCTGCCATGCGGCGTCTACAAGCCCTACGTCGTCGCGTTCGCCAAAGCTATAGGCACGCCGAACTTCGTGGGTTCGCCGCCTCCTCTCTGCTTCTTCCCAAAGGCCTTCGCATGGGCGGTGACCGTGGGGGTCGGAGGCCATCCACACATAACGGCGGACTTCGAGAACTCCAAGTACATTGTCGTCCTCAGAAGGAACCTGGCCGGTAGTCTTGGCGTGCCCTACGCGTGGAGATTTGCCAGAGCGAAACGGAACGGGGCTAAGATAGTCGTCTTGGATCCTAGGATGAGCGAGACTGCGGCGATAGCCGATGTGTGGGTGCCTATCAGGCCTGGCACCGACCTGGCATTCCTGCTAGCGATGGCCCATGTGATCGTGAAGGGGAAGCTCTACGACGAGCACTTCTTGAAGAGGTACACCAACGCGCCGATACTTCTCAGGGATGGTAAGCCTGTCAAGCTATGGGTCGATGAAGAGACTGGCAAGATGAAGTACTTAGTGTATGACAAGGTGCGCGGAAAGGCCGTGCCACACGACGAGGCCATCGACCCAGCGCTGCTCGGCGAGTTCGATGTAGAGGTCGACGGGGGGGTCGTGAAGGCTAAGCCCGCGTTTCAGTACTTTGCCGAGAGGCTCGAGGGGTTCACTCCTGAGTGGGCGTCTAAGATATGCGACGTACCAGCCGAGCTAATCACGAGGATAGCGAGGGAGTTCGGTGCCACGAGGCCCGCCGTGATAGACCCCGGCTGGCACGACCCCAAGTACTCCAACAGCGTTCAGACCTGGAGGATGGTGGCTATACTGAACGCCATGGTCGGCAACATCGACAAGGCAGGAGGTTTCGTGTTCACAGCCGCAGGTAGGGGCTTCAAGTCGAAGTCGCTTCCTGAGGCTAGGGTCGATGTCCAGTGGATGAAGAAGAAGGGCTACGTGGTGTACAACGCTCAACCCAACATACTCGCCTACTACGACGCCATAGTCAAGGGCGACCCCTACCCGATAAGGGTCGCGATGCTCACAGGCGCTAACTGGATCAGGACTCTACCCGACGCCAAGAAGTGGGATGAGGCCTTCAGGAAGCTCGACCACGTAATAGCCATCGACATAATGCCGAACGACACCGTCGCGTACGCCGACATAGTTCTGCCCGACTGCACGTACCTAGAGCGCGACGACCCCCTGTTCGGCGTGGGCTTCTCCCTGGACGCTGGCGTAGCTACGGGCATGAAGGCGATCGACCCGATATACGACACTAAGCCGATGATAGAGATCCTCGTAGAGCTCGCCGATAGGTTGGGTAAAAAGGACGCCTACTTCAAGGCGCTAGGTGCAATGATAGGCGTTGAGGGGGCTACGCTGAAGGCGTACTACGAGAAGGAGGGCATTGCCGGCATCAGGAGGGCTCAGGCCGAGGCCAAGGGCATTAAGTACGACGACCTGCTAAGCAAGGGCGCACTGGTCCTCAAGCCTAAAGAGATGCTCATGGGCACAATGCCGTACCGAAAGCCGCTCAGCACGCCGTCAGGAAAGGTGGAGTTCTACAGCCTAAAGCTACTGGGTATAATGTCTAAGAAGGGGTACAGCGAGCACTGGGACCCGCTGCCCACGTGGGTACCGCCTAAGGTCTACGGCAAGGCTGGCGGAAACGTGTTTTACTTGACTTACGGCAGAAGCCCAGTAACCACGCACACCCACACGGTCGACAATAAGCTACTGGCGTCCATAGCTAGGTTGGAGCACTACGCTGTGTGGATAAACGCGGCCAAGGCAAGGGAGCTCGGGGTAAAGACCGGGGACAAGGTTAAGGTCACTAGCCTGGCCACGGGGGAGACCGTTGAGGGCGTGGCCTACGTGACGGAGGCCATCAGGCCAGACACGGTCTTCGTGGTATCGGCTTGGGGCGCCGAGAGCGAAAAGCTCAGAGTGGCCAGGAGGATAGGCGGTGTCGCGCTAAGCAAACTATGGCCAATGTTTAAGACCGCTGAGGGCGAGGACCACCTCTACACGTTCCTCCCAAACGCCATGCTGCAGGAGGTTCTTGTTAGGGTGGAGAAAGCGTAGGGGGTGGTGGGAATGGTCAGATATGGGATGATAATAGACCTTAGGTCGTGTATCGGCTGTGGGGCGTGCGTAGCGGCCTGCGACATGGAGAATGACACCCTGTGGGAGGAAGGAAAAAGGAGAACAGAGGTGCCAAAGCTGCTCTTTGGCACATACCCCACTGTAATGGCCGTGTTCGTGCCTAGGCTCTGCATGCACTGCGACAACCCACCATGCGTCGCCGTGTGCCCAACAGGGGCCAGCTACAAGACCGAGGACGGCGTCGTCCTCGTTAACTACGACCTGTGCATAGGCTGTAAGTACTGCGTCGTCGCGTGCCCCTACGATGCTAGGTACGTGGATGAAAAGAAGAGGAGAGCCGTCGATAAGTGCACGTTCTGCTATGAGAACAGGGTCAAGCAAGGCAGGCTGCCAGCTTGCGTTGAGACGTGCGTCGGCCACGCCAGAATATTCGGCGACCTCGACGACCCGAGCAGCGAAGCCGGCAGGCTGGCCATGTCAGGGCTTGCTAGGCCTCTGAGACCCGATCTGGGGACTAAGCCCAAGGTCCTCTACATACCTAAGGTAAAGTTCGAGTAGAGGGGGTGGGAGTATGATTGAGGCAGGCGTGCAGACGGCTTGGGGGTGGCTTATCGCCCTATACCTCTTCCTTGGCGGTATGGGAGGGTCGATGGTCGTTATAGGGTACCTCCATCACGTGAGGAGCAAACAGAACCATCTTGCAGCCGTAGGGTCACTGGTAGGGGTGATCCTTGTAGCGCTTGGCACGTTGTTCCTAATCGGGGACCTCACGAAGCCTGAGAAATTCTACCTGGTGTTCTTAAGCCCGCGCTTGAACCCGGGTTCATGGATATTCAGAGGCTCGCTCATACTGACGCTGTTCATAGCATTCGGCCTTCTCTACGCAGCCCCGCAGATCAAGTACTTCCATTGGCTGCCTTGGGCTAAGAACGAGAAAGTCATTAGGTATCTCGGTCTGGTCGCTGCATCCTTCGGCTTCCTAACCGTGATGTACACTGGTATACTCATAAGTATGGCCAGGGCGGTAGCGTTCTGGCAGTCACCGGCCCTCCCCATGCTGTTCATAGCGTCCGGCCTATCCACGGGAGTGGCCGGCATGCTGTTCGTAAACGTGGTACAGGGCATAAGGGCGTCAGGTGAGAGGAGGGAGATGCACTTCCACTGGTGCCACGAGCTGTCGCTGTGGGACGCCATACTCATATCCGTGGAGATCCTCGTGACGTTCCTCTACCTCTATATCGTAAGCGCATCTTCGCCGGAGGCCGCGCTATCCGTGAACGAGCTCCTCTTCGGGTCTCTGTCGATACCGTTCACGGTAGGAGTGCTCTTGCTAGGCCTTGCTATACCCTTCCTGCTCGAGTACCTGCACATAACCCGGGGCAAGACAGCTTCTGAGATAGTGAGGGACAAAGGTGTCTTCAAGCCGTGCTTACTGCCGATAACCGCCGCCACACTCGTGATAATAGGCGGTATAGTGCTTAGGTATGCCATACTTGCCGCGGGTATCAAAACAATTGTCATAATGACATGAACAAGAACAAATAGTAGCTTTGTTTACTTTATTACTAGCCCTCATCGCTCTCTTCTCTTTATTATCATAGCACAAGCATGCGATGCGGTATAGGCTACGCTAGGCTTCAAGGATGGGGAGTTTCACGCACCACTATTGTGCTCCCTTGCTCATTCTCCACTCGTCTGAGACGAAGGCCCTAAGTGTCCGTGCAGCCACTCTGTACAGTTCTTCGCGGGACTTCTTCTCAACGCACTCGCAGAACCGCGGTACCCACCTGTACAGGTGTCCTAGTAGGGAGAAGTAGTCCGCCAGATAGCTATCGACTTCCTCGTAGTCCTTTCTAAGCGCTGCCCGGTATGCACCATGCAACAGGTACGCTGCAAGGTCGAGCTCGCTGGCCACGTGCTCGGGGGGCTCTCGGAAATTCTCCGACACAGCGAGCCCCCTCCTCCTCATTATGGCCAAGACCTCGCTTACCTCATCGCTGTAGAGCACCCTATTCCCCGTAACGTAAACCGACTCGTAGGGCGGACATGGAACTCGAGGGTGGTAAGCTAGGAAGAGTCTAGTGTACTCCTGCCTTATTATGGTGGTATCGAGGCCCCCCTCTAGGATACCCGCAAGCTCCAGCGCGTAGTCCACGGAGGCGTGGCTCGGCCTTAGAATGTAAGCTGAGCTCCGAAGAGCTTCAGGTACCCACTCCCTAAGTAGCCTCGCGACTTCGTCGTCGGGGTACTGAAAGCTCAGGGAGAGAGACGAGAACATCAGCGACCTAGCTCGCAGCCTCTCGGCAACGTTGACCTCCAAGAGCTCTCCCGCCCCCTCTCCTTTATAATGCCTTATAATCTTCTTCTCAGGGAACGGGCAGTTCCAGGTCTGAGTTATACTGATCCGCCTGAGCTAGCACTGCTCTAGTCGCTCACAATAAAAGTTTTAAGGTATTGTCAATGTGCCATGGGTGAAACGTTAAGACAGGAGCCCTTTCAGAAGCCTCAGGGCCAGTTTAGGCCTCACAGATAGGAAGAGGGAGTGGGAGGGGTACAGGTAGGTTTTCCTGACTATTTCCTCCCCGCCGCGAGTAGGCGGCTTAGCGTTGTTCTCCACAACCTCCAGGGCTGTCTTGGCGGCCTCGGCCACGTGCTCGGCCTCCTCCTCGCTTATGGCCCCCCACTTCAAGTTCACGCGCGCCAGCTCGATCGCAGTCCTGTAGGTTTCAGCCGCTATCTCACGCCTCGTCATGGTCACAGTCTCATAGTTGAGAGAGTCCCACCACGTGGGCTCTGTCAGTAGCTTTCTATGCTCCTCCAGGGTCCTAGCCCTAAGGGTGTAGCCAGACTTGGGTGCTTCCTCAAAGGCTATGCTGCCAGGGTCCAGGAAGGGGGATAGGGGGGCTGCGAAGATCGCTACCCTATCCTTGCTTCCAGCCTCTGCTATCAGGGAGTCAGCAAACCTCGCTATGAGCTCTCCCTCTCCTGGCTTCTGACCCGCCAGTCCTATCATGAAGTACATGTCTACTCTGTCAAAGCCCAGGGACGAGGCGTTCTTGAGGAACCTCCTCAGCTCGCTGTTACCGTAAGGTCGCCCTATCCTCATCCTGAGCTCCTCATTGGGCGTCTCGGGGGATATCTGTAGTATCACTCTGGGCGCTACTCCCCGCAGTTCCTCTAGGAAGCTCCTCGGAGGAGGAGTGAAGAACTCGAACATGAGCTCTGCGTCTACTCCTTCCTCCTTAACGAGCGAAATCAACCTCGATGCATCGTCTCCGAGCAGGCGCAGGTCACCTATGAAGAACACGGGTATCCTGAGGTTGTCGAGAAGCCCTCTCAACTCTTCGACCACAACCTCAGGGGACTTCCTACCGAGGCGCTTCCTGCAGAGGAACGTCTCGTAGGCCCGCCTGGATCCTCCACATATCGCGCAGTTGAACGTGCAGCCCTTAAAGGAGATGACCGCGCCTATCGGCCTAGACAGGAAGGAGGCGCAGGGTAGGGAGCCCAGCAACAGGCTTCTCCTAGCGTAGCGCGAGAACAGCCAGTCATAATCGACGCAGTACTGATCAAGGCTCTCGGGCACGAACTTTATTCCCGTGCTTTTAACCCCGCCTCGCGTTCTATAGGCAAGGTTCGGGACTTCCTCGATGTCTCCTCCGCGGAAGAGAACGCCGAGCAGGTCCTCGAAGGGCTTCTCTGTGGTGTCGCCTAGCAGTACGTAGTCCACGCAGCCGTAGCGCTCCAGCAGCTCCTTGAAGTAGTAGGTGGAGGTTATACCTCCAAACACTACGGGGCAGTCGGGATGGTACTTCTTGATGAGCTTAGCGATCTCTATAGCCCCGTGGGCGTGGACCGCCCAGTGGAGGTCCACGGCGTAGACCCGCGCGTAGGTCCGCGCTATGAGGCGCTCAACGTCGAGGCTGGGCCTGAGCAGCATCAAAGCGGCCACGTTGAGTATACGGACGTCAAAGCCCCTCTTGCCGAGGTACGACGCTATGCTGAGGAAGCCCGCCGGGTACATGTCGAACACTGGGTCTGATGGCACGACGTCACTCACAGGGCCGAAGTACTTCTCCATCCTACGGAAGTCGTAAACACTGGGAGGGTGTACGAGAACTAAGTCGGCTTCGCTGACCATCACGCCGCCCCTCGCAGACACGCAAAGCTCTCTAAGGGTTCAGGCGCCCCTCCTTTAAGTACTTGTCTTGCTTCCTCCAAGAAGGGCTCTCGCGCTCTTGTGATTGCTGATGGTCAGAGTAGGGGTGCGAGCGCCAGGCCTATGGCTAGGGAGAGCAGGGATAGGTGGGTAAGGGCGATGTTCTTCGCCATGTAGGGGACCAGTCTTTGAATATCGCTGCAGTGCTTGACCGCGCCAGCGCAGGTGGCAACGCATAGGGGCACCGTGAGTAGGCAGAGGAGCGAGGTCGGCGGTAGCACGCCTGAGGCAGTGAAGAACAGTGCCAAAGCGTAGAAGGCTGCATAGACGAGCGCGAAGACCTTAGACGCTCTCTCTACTCCGAGCAGGGCAGGGATGTGCCGGCGCCCTGCCTCCTTGTCAGCCTCGACATCGGGGAACTCGTTGAGTAGGAGGAGGTTGGCCACGACGAGACCCGTGAGGACAGCCGAGGCGAGGGCCGTACTGCTTAGAGACCCCGTCTGAACGTAGTAGAAACCAAGCTCCATGAGTGCGAAACCCGCACCCGCCGAGAACTCCGCAAGCCCCCCCTTAGTAAGGAGAGGTGTGTAGGCGTAGATGAAGAACGCGCCTGCCGCCGCTATGGCTAGGATCCCCCACCCGACCTTGGCGAAGAAGTATAGGGCTATGGGGATGTCGGCGAGGAGGCATATCAGACCGAAGTAATAGACCTCCCTAGGAGACAGCAGACCCGAGGGCAGGATCCCGCTGCCGCCGCTAAAGGGTGTCCTGCGAGTTTTGAGGTCTATGCCACTTACGTAGTCGAAGTAATCATTCAACACGTTAACGCTCACATGGGCCAGCAAGGCCCCTGCCAGCGCGATCGCGTAGTCAACCCAGTTCACCCTAACGCTGTCCGCGACGAGAGCGCCAAGCGCAACCAGGGAGGTGACGAGCGTCAGCGTGAGAAACCTAGGCCTGGTCTCCGCGAACCACACCTTCAAGCGCTCCATGCGCCCGCCCCACCTCTTAGCGCGGCGGCGTATATAAAGCTAGATCAACGCGAAAAAAAGATAAGCTACGCGCAGAGTAGCAGACCTGACCCATCATCCAGCCGCCTAAGGGCCCGTGGCCTAGCATGGATGGGGCGCCGGCCTGCGGAGCCGGAGTGGCCTCTGGCCCCGGACGTCCCGGGTTCGAGTCCCGGCGGGCCCGCCATTCCTTAATAACTACTTTTTATGGTTTTTATCTTAGGCTTGTGCGAAGGATCTATGACCATGTACCTTCAAGCCGCTAAAGCAATACGCTAATGTACTATGCTCACCGCGGTTGAAACGCTTTACAGATTTAACTACGAAAAGAAGCCACACAGCACTAGGCGTAAGCATTACGCGGCTGAGCATCCTCGGAGATACGCGAGGAATACTCTAAGCAGGCAAGGTGTAAAATGAAAAGCCAGAGCAAACGTAATAAGCCTCAAAGAACCCCAATAGTGCTGGGGCCCGTGGCCTAGTCCGGTTATGGCGCCCGGCTGATAACCGGGAGGTCCCGGGTTCGAGTCCCGGCGGGCCCACCACACGATCACCAGCTTCTCGTGGCCTCACTTTTGGTTCACAGAGTAGGTTAGGAGTGAGAGGAAGCGTAGTGTGGGCCCTACCTGGCATGTGGGACCTAAGGTGGTGCGGGATGGAGGTTTGGAGCTTTTTCGGCCCAATGACCGTTTAGGGTCTTTAACGTAGTACTTGGTCCATTGTTTGTAGCGTTCCTTGGGTGGTAGGTGCCTTATTCTCAGGAGAAGCTCTAGTCTGCGTCTTCTCTTGCCTTCTCTGAAGCCTATGAGCTCTGCGAAGCGTTCTAGCTTGTCCCAGCCGACTAAGCGTAGTTTCCAGCTTCCTCCGAAGGTGTACGTTTTCCCGCGTAGGGTTCTCTTCCTTGGAGCCTCGTATCTCTCTCGAGGGCTAAGACCCAGCTCTGCTAGTCTCTTTTTGACGAACTCTTTTAGCTCCGCATTGCCAGTTGCGAGGCCTATTACGACCGAGGAAACTCTTTTCTCCTCATCCACTACTATGGGGGCTATGTAGCCCTCTGAATCGTAAAGGCCTTTCAGGAACTCCGTTGGGTACGCGTAGGCTACCACTTTCCAGAGCCCGCTACACCACAGCTCTTTAAGCCACGCGGCTCTCTCGTAAGTGCGGTAGTAGCCGTCCTCTGTAGAGTGTACCTTAAGCCTGACGCCCGTAACTTTCTCATACATCCTGGCGTAGTACTCGGCGAACTCGCGGTCTTTGACTGCTAAGCCGCAACCACTTTCGGTTCTCTTACGATCCCCAATTAGTACGCCTACTAGGTAGCCCAGTGCCGGGCAAGGCTTCACGGGCGTAATGTTGGGCCTGCTTAGGCCCTTCATCCAATAGTAAGCCGTAAGCGCCGGTATCCTTATGGGCAGGAGACTGGAGATGTACCCCGCCATCTTCTTGTGCCTCCAGTCTGGGTGTTCAGCCGCCACTGCAAGCACGAGCCTGTACGCCTCGTGGTAGTAGAGAGACTTCTCGAGTACGGTAGGCGTGAGGTGGGGCCTCTCACAACACAGCCAGCGCCTAACGTCATCTAGCGACGCCTCAAACCCTACCTCGCACAGAGCCCTCCATACTCTCACATAGTCCCAGCTAGTTAGCAGGCGTAACAGCATTGCGGCCCTGTACGTGAGCACGAGATCATCTCCTCTCCTTCTCTCCACTAGCCAGCCATCCCCTCCCCTCAAGGGAGTGCCGCCCCCAATTGCCCGGGGGCTCAGGCTTATGGGGGGAACTTTCCAAGCAAAGCTGCATGGCGGGCTTTTCTGATAAGGCTTGGGGAGATAGTGGGCTGAAAGTAGAATGCTCATGGCTACCTCTCCGAGTCTACTGGCTCCGTAGACTGGGCGATGGTTTATCGCTTAGCGAGCAAGAATTGTTTAGAGTAGAAGCGCTTTATTGGGTAAGGATAGAAATAAATTTCTACTGTTTCTTAGGTCACCTGTGGAGGTGGGTTGGTGGAGTTTAAATTCGTGTTTCTAGCGGTCGCGGTGATAGCGTTAGTTGCGTGTGCTCTCACGTTCTTCTACTTCTGGTC
>Ga0180302_10001756_pt1 | contig 10374 bp, 2 predicted proteins | sample GuaBasSediGuay17_FD_121794 | JGI IMG/M metagenome (GOLD analysis project Ga0180302, IMG submission 121794) | Subseafloor sediment microbial communities from Guaymas Basin, Gulf of California, Mexico - Guay17, Core 4571-4, 12-15 cm | ecosystem: Environmental > Aquatic > Marine > Hydrothermal... | reverse complement strand
CGCCTTCCCCATGAACGAGTAACCTATCATCCCGATTCTGATCTCCTTCATGGCAACCTCCTGCCCCCGGTTTTAAGCCTTTCGCTTTCTATTTTAGCACAACCGAGATGCCCGGAACAAGCGAGAAAGAGAGGGGCTTGTGGGAGGGTTTTCCAAAACTGCACATGGGAAGCGCGTATTCAAGGCGAGGCCGACTAGGGATGCGGAAACTCCTCGACAAGGAGCTTTCGGGGCGGTTTATAGGACGGATCATCCAAGCTCACTTGACTATAACCATCTTACGCGATGCTCGAAAGCCATTGGCTTCAATCGTGTAGAAGTATACACCGCTTGGAACCGGCTGACCCAGCTCGTCGCGCCCATCCCAATACGCAGCCCGTTGTTTATCCAAGTAGCTCCCCGCGCTTCTCCACCCCAGCTCCAGTTTACGGATAAGCTCCCCCGGCGGGCTGTGTATGTATATGATCACATCAGCGCCCTTTTCCAATCTGAAAGGTATCCACGTCTCAGCATTGAAGGGATTCGGATAGTTCTGGAGCAGCTCGGACCGCTTCGCGCGGGTTACAACCGGGATTGTGATCTCGATAACAGGGGATGAACTTCTGCTGCCGGATACATCCACGCTTTCTACGTAGTAACGATAAGCGTGGCCCGGTTTGACATCTTCATCCTTGAACTCATAATCTGTGGGAAAGGATGAGCTCAAGGAAGCGGGGACGAACCCTATTCGGGCATACCTCTCCCCTTCCGATTCACCTCGGTATATAATGAACCCGACGACACCGACTTCCGTTTGAGTTGTCCACTTGATGGTCACGCCGTTTTCCGAGATCTCCGCTGAGATGCTCGATAGCCCCACCGGCAGGGAGGAGTCGCCGATGGATCCTATGGTGAACTGGCTGAACTCGGTTATCCCGTCGAACCTAACCTCGCCCGTGGATGCATCGGCGCTGATGGCGTGGGCGACGGGGCTCCACGCCCCGGTGCTCCTCGTGTCCCTCCTGAAAAGGATCAGGTTGCTCGGGTTCGCCTGATCGCCCGGCCCGATCATCCCCGGCCCCAAGGTGAAGGTCAAGCTCGCCTCAAACTCGCCGTTCGTCTCCCTCTCTATCACCCAGTATCTGTTCAACACGCTGGCCACGCCCGCGGGCTGTTCCCCGGGCGGCCTCCTCTTCACGAGGGTGACGCGTATTCTGCCCCCTTTCTTGTTCGAGGCAAACTCTATCTTGAGCTTAACCTCCTCGAACTCCACCGAGCCGCGTCCGGTCGGAGCCGTTCCCTCGCTCCCCGTCCCCAGCTCCATCTGATACCCCCTCCCCTCGTTGAGCTTCGCCTTGATAATTCTCAGCTCACTGGTCGCACTTCGATCCTGAACGACCGCGTCGAAAAGCACGTAGACCAGCACGCTGCCTCCCGAAAAAGGGTTGGCCCTTGTGAAGGCGATGGAGATGCTGGAGCTTTTGACTTTGTAAGCTGAGGACGAGCCTTCGGCGATCGTTCCGTCGAAATCAACGCCCGTCGCCTCCACCACGTCCGGATCGTAGCCGATCTCTATCTCGGCGGAGATGATGTTCATGCCGGTTAGATCGCTGATGTAGACCGGAACCTTGATATCCTCCTGCCCAGGCGAGGCGGAGATCCGCTCCGGCGTGGATAGAAAAACCAGATCCCCGTCGCTCAGCCCGATCGATGTCATCACGGCGGTTAAAACGAGGATGGATGCCCATCTCATTGGTAACTCCCCTCGGTTTATTTGAGCACGGTTATCGGCCTGAGATCCGTTTGATCCCCGGCCTGAAGCCGGCAGAAGTAAACCCCGCTCGCCACCCTCCGCCCGCTCATATCCCTCCCGTCCCAGAAGGCGGCTTTATCCTTGGAGAGATAGACCCCCGCTTCGCGTTCACCCAGATCCAGCGTCCTGACAAGCCGTCCCGAAAGGTCGTAGATCCGTATGGTGACGTGCGCCTTCTCGGCGAGCTTGAAGGGAATCCACGTCTCGGGATTGAACGGGTTGGGATAGTTAGGCAGCAAGCGGGTGACGGAGGGCGAAACGGTTATGAGTCCGTTTTCGATCCTGACGGGCACGGAATTGTTGAGATTGACGGCGATTATCGTCACGGGAGAAGCGAGTCCCTCCGCGTCGGGTGTCACCTCAAAGGTGATCTCCAGCAGTTTCCCCCCTCCCCTGAGCGGGGTCGGCGTTGCGAAGGCAAACCTTATCTCGCCCAGCATTTCGAGGTTCACCCGCCAAAGCGATCCGTTGAGCAGGCTTGAGGGGGTGGCTTCAACGGCTTTTAAAACGGACGGGTCGTATCTCAACCTGAACCCGCCAGCATAAAGGCCGGTGGCGTCTTCGATGTAGAGCGGAACCCGTATCCTCCCGCCGGGCTTGGCGGAGAGACGGGGTATGGCGACGGCATAGCTCGGCCACGCCCTTACCCCTTCCGGGGCGCCTATCCGGTCCGCGGGAAACTCCTCTATCAAGCCGACGACGAACTGAAGTATGAGACCGGCATCGTAGGCGGAGATGGTTCCATCGCCGCTGGTGTCGCCCGGCACCTCGTGGAAGGCGTATCCTATCCGCGAGCGTGCTCCATCATATCCGGTATACCACATGTGATAGGTGACCCCGTTTAACACCACCGAAGGGCCGCTCACCCCGGAGCCGTCCCAGGAGCCAGCCGGCCCTAAGTCCAAGACGGGGTTGTATGACCGCTTGCTCCAGGTGATCCCGTCGCCGCTTGTCGCGTAACCGATCCGCAGATTATCCCCGTCATAACCGGCATACCACATCCGGTAAGCCTCCCCGGCGTAGATGACCGACGGACAGCTTACGCCGGCGTCGTCCCACTCCCCATCAGGGCCGGGCTCGAGAACCGGGTTAGAGGAGTGTTTATTCCAGTGTATCCCGTCGCTGCTTATGGCGTAGCCGATTCTAACCTTTACCCCGTCATATCCCGCATACCACATGTGGAAAAGCTCGTCCTTCACGATCACCGTCGGGTTGCTGACCCCCTCTGAGTCCCAGGAGCCGGCTGGCCCTAGGTCGAGGACGGGGTTGGCGGAGCTTTTGCTCCAGTGTATGCCGTCGGCGCTGACGGCGTAGCCGATCCGGGTGTGTTCTCCGTTATAACCCGTATACCACATGTGGTAAAGATCGCCATGCCGGACCACCGTCGGCTGCGAAACCCACTCACCATCCCATACATCGCCTATCCCATCCGTGAGGACGGGGTTTCCGGGATACATCTCCCAGTGAACCCCATCGACGCTCCTGGCGTATCCGATGCCGCGCTGGGAGCCGTTATCCCCCGCAAACCACATGTGGTATACCTCGCCGTCGAAGATGACGGCGGGGTCGGAGACGTGAACGTCGTTCCAGCTCCCCTCCTCCCCCAGATCGATCACCGGATTGGCGGGATATTTCTCCCAACCGAAGCTTAACCCGAGGATCGATGTGATGAAGGCTATAACGACGGCAATATGCTTCACCGCCACACCTCCTCATCGTGAGGAAGCAGGGGCGGCAAGGCGCCCCTACTTCCTGATGATCATCTTTCTCGTCGCGGTGAACCTCCCGGCTTTGAGCGTGTAGAAGTAGACCCCGCTTCCGACCCGTTCTCCCCTCTCGTTTCGCCCGTCCCAGTGGGCTGCTTTTTGCTTGCTGATATACCTTCCCCTGGGTTGAACGCCCAGATCCAGCCTCCTGACCAGCCTGCCGTTCATGTCGAAGATCAGTATCTCGACCCTGCACTCCTCCGCCAGCTCATACGGTATCCAAACCTCGGGGTTGAACGGGTTGGGGTAGCTCTGCAGCAAAGCCGTCCTCTTGATAACGGGCAGGACCGTCACCGTGAACTCATCGCTGCTCAGCTCGGCGCCGCTCCTGAAGAGAACCGTCAGGCGGTAGGAATAACATCTCTCCTCCTGAACCTCTTTGTCCACGAACTCCCTCGCATCCGCCGGCAGCTCGAACCTCACCGTTCCATCCTCGCCTCTCCTCTCCAGGACGTATCCCTCGACGAAGGGGTTATCGTCCATCCGCCACCGGACGATGACCTCTCCCTCTCCCGCTTCGACCTCTATCTTAGAGGGGAGGGTCATCTCGAACCGCTCCGCCTTGATCTCCAGGTTGATCTCCGTGATCCTCCCTTTGGAGGGCAACTCGATGGAGCGAACCTCCCTCATATCGAGCCATTGGGCATCCGGGATATCGGTCCTCCTGATGTAGAGCATCACATCGCCGGGGATGTTTTCGATCGCCTCATCCCATCGCAGCACCATTTTGGAGTCGGGCCTGTCGGTGAAGACTGTCAGCTTCCACACCTCGCTTTGGCCTGGTCTCAGGGATGGCCTGATATCCCTGTCATACCCTCCGTTGAAGTAGGCGGCAACGGTTTTGCTGAGGGTTGGCGGCTCGCTGCGGTCATACCTATCGCGTCCCTCCTCAGCTTCGGGATGTGTTCCCAGGGTGGTGGTGATGTCCGAGGCAAAGGCGGATGTTAGTTTGAAGGTGAGCTTCAGGTCGTATCCGGAGTCCAGCGGTTTCCCGGCCTCGGCCGCTTTCGGAGCCATGGGCGGTTTCAGGTAATCCGGCACGGGCGCCCGGTTCGGCAGGTCGGGGGGCGCGGGTATCGTCAGCTTCACGTTCGGCTGGTTTGTCTTCAGCCAGTAGCCCTCCCACGGTTTCAGGCTGTCCTCAACGCCCACGGCCTGGTAGCCGTCCGCGCTTGGAGCGCCGGTTTGACCTCCGGCGAACGCCTCCTTCTTGCTGACGACCCTCCATCTATACAGCGTTCCCTCCACCGCTCCTGCCGCCACGGCTTCCTCGAAGGGTTGGCCGTTGACCTTAAGGTCGGCAACCCTCACCTCTTTTATGAACGGATTGCCTATGGCGTGCCAGCCGGCCGCCTCCAGCGTGATCACCACATCGCCTTGGTTCATCGCCCCTCCTACATCCACCTCCACATCCCCGTTCAGCCTCGTAAAATACCCCTTGCCGGTCTCCAGCCCCACCTCGCCTATGTCATACGGATAGACCTTGTATCCCCCGCTTGCCGTGTCATACTGGAACATCTGGAACGGCTCTATATCGTCCCCCAGGTTCACGAACGGCTCGGCTTGTCGAGGGGTTATCGGCACCGAGAAGAACTTCCATCCCGAGGTGCCCACTTCCCACTTCGTCGCGATGAACTCCGCCTTTTGAACGTCCAGCCTGAAATATCTGGATCGCTCGCCCTGATTGACGTATTGGTATGCCACCACATATCCCGGTTGGCCTGTGTTCGGATCGACCTCCGCCTGGGTGGGGTCGAGATCTATTACGTTCGAGACCTCCCCGTTCTGGTCGAACTCGACCAGCCTCAAGATTTGATACTGCCTGGTGGCCTTGGTCAACCTGGTCGATGGCTGGTATTCTATTGTGACCGTCGAGCCGGGCTTGGCGTTATCTATCACGAAGAACCAGTGGTGGGCGAGCCTGCCGTCGGCGGGGCGGATGTCCCTGTCGAACTCGTTCCTCTCCCTGTCCAGGAAGCACATCCTCATCTGCGATCCCAGGGTCGGGACGGCCCTGACATCCTTTTCATCCTCGCCGTCTTCGGCCCCGTATTCCACCCCGCAGACGTTGTTCGAATCGACTGTGACCCCGTCCGAGACCCTCCAATTTATGGACCAGGTCGGCTCAAACGGCACGTCTGTCGTCCGGAACGTCCACACGAAGGTCGTATCCAGCGGGTTGCCGGCCAGGTCGTGGACGCCCCTCTCGTCCACCTCGCCATCCCCGTCCGTATCCACGTCGGTTTTTATCTCCACCCTGTAGTATCCGTTGGGCCTGAACGGCTTTACCGGGACGAAGACCGCCTTTCTCAGGGCGGGGCTGTAGGAGACGTATCCCGCCACTTTCTTCCCGCCATCGAGGAGGTCGGTGACGTAAAAGGTTCTGTCCGAAAAGTCGGAGGCCCTCATATCGTCGGTGAAGGTGACGCTCAGCTCCCCTCTGTAGATCCTTTCGCTTTCCCTTGCCTGATAGTCGGGAACGGTGCACAGAACCGAGGGTTTGGCGTCATCGACCATGAAGACCACGAACGGGGGATCGATATCGGTGTTGGGATTAGGCGTGGCCTTATCGGTCGCCACGGCCCTTAAGGCGTATTCACCCACACCGAGGCTCCGTATCTCGTCCTCCGACCATTTGAAAACGAACTCCCTGTGGGGCGGTCTCCTGTCAAGCCTGTCGAAGACCGTAACGTTGGGGTTATCTTTCCCTTCCTCCCACACCATCCCCGAGAGGTTCCTCCAGGGTTCCCATACTCCATCCGGTTGCTTCGACCGAATCTGAAGCTGAATTTTAGCGATATCTGTATCCTCGGAGACCACCCTGATCTCGAACGGATCCTCCTCCGGGAAGAGTACGGGGCTTATACGCTCACCGTCGTAGGGCGCTTTGATAACCGCTCTAGGAGCGCGCAGATCCGCGAATTTCGGTTTCAACGTTATCTCGCGGTGTACCTGTTGATCGCCGCTCTCCTCGAGGATGATGGTGACTTCGTACTGTTTCTCCTCAGAGTTGTTCAGGTCCCGCTTAGGCGGTTTTATTAGAACGTCAACGACAGCAGTGTCTGCCTCTGAGTCAAGCCCTATTGAGTAGGGTCCCCAGTATCCGTTGAACTCAACGTATGCCTGATTCGGGTTCAAGGTGGGCAGGGTGAACATGATGAAGTCGAATCGGAAGGCATCCAGGCTTCTGAGGCCCGTGTATTTAACTTTGATCTTGTAGTGAGCGCCGTCATGGTAGTCCATCGGTCCCGAGGGTTCCTCCAACAGCTCCATCGTCGCGTCTATCCCCTTGTTCGTGCCCGGCTCCCAGGGATCGGAGGTTATGCTGCCGGGATCTTGGAGGAAGAGAGGCGTTCCCCACCTCGGGTCCTCGAAGACATAGGTGATGATGTTATCCCCGATGTCGTCATCCTTGAGGACGAATCCGACCGTCTGTTCGGCCGAACAACCGCTCTCCCATTCCGCTCCGAACTCCGTGCTGCTGCCGATGGAGGCGGATGAGCCGGATTTCAGATCGATCTCCACCCCAAACCCTACGAGTGGGACCGAGAACTTTTCCTTTATCACCAATTCATGGCTGAATTCAGAGCTTGATTCCACGGATATGCCCAGCGAGAAGGAGACGGTATGCTCTACGGAGACGGTTCTCGAGTATTCGAACGAGGGACCGGCGCTGATGATTAACATCTCATAATCCTTGCCGTCGATCGCGCTTGAAAGCCCGTTTTGCTCAGCGAACTCCTCCAGGGAGAGGGGGTTATCCGAGGTGAGGTTGTCTCTCCATTTCCGGGCGACATTTGCATCAAGCAGCGTCTGCCAGATTTCCCTCGCATTTTCCAGCTTTTGGCGCTCGCTCTCGTCCTCCGCCTGTTCGATCTTCGCCTCCAACTCTTCGATGAGGTTCTCTATATCCCTCACGGTATAGACATACTGGTTCGTCCTCTCAAGTATGTCATAGGTCTCTATCTGCTTGGTTTCTAACTCCCACTCCTGTGTTTCGTCGTTCCACCGGATACCCAGGCGGTATTTGGTCTGCAGGCCGAGCGTCCATCCCTCGCCGAAGTAGATGTCGCCTTTGCCGGGTCCGAGTATGTCGGGGAACTCGTCCTCAGAGGGGGTTTCAAGGCGACGCCCGGGGCTGACCTCGTATGCCACGATGCCTGACGATGTTCCGACTGGTGTGATCGAAGCCGCTTTAGCTCCAAGCTTGGCTAGCTGAAGTGCGTACCCAAGCGGCCCCAAAGCTACGATTCCAGCCCCCGTTGCCGTCTCAACTACAGCCGCCCAGGTGAAGTGACCCAGGGTTGGGACGGAGTCCCTATATCCGAGCAACCCCCTGTCCTGCATATCATATTCACTTTCCTCCCCCTCCTCCTTCCCGAAACTGAAGTCCTTCACCTCCCGCTCCTTGCTCCACGGGGATGGGTAGACCGGGATAACCTCTTCTCTGATTTTAATCTGAAGCCCTACCACCAACCCCTTGGTGGAGACGGAATCGTCGAGGTAGGCGTAGCTTCCGTCACCCGGCGGGTCGTGGAGAACGAGATAGTTGACCACGGGGATCGAGACGATTCTGGCCGCGCTTCCCACGGGAACGTCTCCCAAGACTATGACCTCATCCTCGGCGATGTCGCTGTCCTCATACCCCTCTTTAGTCGCCTTGAACTTGATCTTTTTAGGTGCCGCTAAGGGCGGGTCGTCGTCCGTCATCTTCGGCAAACCTGCCACTATTGTGTATTCATACTCGCTGCCTTCAACCTGTATCTCCTGCTCTTCAGGTGGATCTTCGGTCATCATGCTTATCTCATCGGTAACATAGAGGGTGAAATCCTCCACAGGGTGTCCGTTGGCGGTCGCTTTGATCGTATAAGTGAAGGAGCGGGGTTCAGGCGGGTAGTAATACATGTAACCCTCGGGGTTATCGTCCTTGGACAGTCCGAACAGCTCCAGAAACTCATCGGGCGCGTCGAACAGTTTCGGCCGCCCTTCGATGACAAGTTCTATCTTAACGGGAATTGTCATGATGATCTCGTTATCCCCTCCCCTCAGGTCAACCTCCTTGCTCTCAGGTCTGGCTCCCTGGATGGTGACGGTGTACTTTCCGGGGTTGAGCGTGAACTCTATCTCCCCATCATCGTTAACGAACCCCTCATCCTGTCCGTTATCCCCGCTCACCGTCACCTTTATCGGATCTCCGGCGTTGCTGAAGTGGCTCGGGTATTTGGAGATGGGGTTTTCGCCCGGGTCTTGGACGATCACTTTGAGTTTCCTGGTGGTGTAATCGATGAAGTCCACGTCGGTTCGAGTTCCTTCGATGGTTATCACACCTGTATCGGGATCGTATCCGGGGGTATCCTCCTTAATCCGGATATCATGGCCTTCTCTCTTAGCTAGCATGTAGTATTTCCCGGCGAAGAGGGGGAGGCTGTAGTTGGTACCGGTGGCCGTGAGCGATTTTGTGCTGGGGACGGATTCGATCAGGCTGGTGGAGCCGATGGGCTGAGCTATCACCTTCACATCTTTGACCAGCACATCCTGCCCGTTCTTCTTGATGCTGTAAACTATTCGGCCCCCCACGGGGTAGACGCTCAGATCCACGAAATCCACGGCCAGCTGGTTCGGTCCGTTCAAAGTAAGCTCAACCGTCTGAACCGCTTTTTTAAACTCGTGCACCATATTCTCATCTTTCTTGTAAGCGATCACCTGATATGTTCCCAGGGGCAGGTGTGGGAACTCGTAGTATCCCTTATTGTCCGTCTCCGTTCTGAGCCATCCCTCATCGGTGGTGTAGACGTTATCCGCGGTTTCAGCTACCCTCGCCAGAGCGTTCTTATCGACGTGGGCTGATTTCAACGTCAGCCACACCCCCTTGACAGGCGTCCTCAGATCGGCTGCCTTCACGTAACCGGCTATCTTGCCGTCTACCACCGTCACCTTCGTTATCGCCATCGTGCTCCACTTGCCCGACTCGGCCAGCACCTTGAGACCCACATCGTAGGTGCCAGCTTTGGGGAACTCGTAAACGGGGTCCCATATGCCGGTTACGGCTATCGGGTGTCCATCAGGCGAGATGGAACAGTTGTTCATGATTCCATCGTTCTTACCGGTGCGATCCTTGATCGTATCGCCCTCCACATCTCCGCTCTCGAACCTCATGTAGAGAACCAGTCCATCCTCGGTACCGATCAGCTCTCTTCCCATATCCTCCCTGATCTGCTCCGCCGTCCTCACCACCCTCCAGATCATCACCTCGTCTATGTTACCTCTAAAGGCCTGCTCTATCTGGAACCCTCCTCCCAGTGTGTCCTGGTCTTGCCCGATCACCAGTGTCCCTCCTCCCTCTATCGTATCGCCTTGAGCGATCGTCTGGGTGTATACCAGAGCGCCGTCCTTGTAGAACTTCATCTCTCCCGTGCTGCTCTCCCATGTCATGGCTATGTGATGCCATTTGCCGTCGTTTGCTGATATGTTGATCTTGCCGCTACCCACCCCGGCGACCCGGACGTCGAAGTTGGTGTAGTTGTATATACCCAGCTCATTGGCATCGCTCGCCGATGCATAGGAGATAGGCGTTCCGGGGTTCTGGCTGTCTGAGCTCTTCATCCAGAACTCTATGGTCACGGCATCGGAAGGGAAATCGGAACTGACGTTGTTGACGATGACATAACTGTCAGTGGTCCCGTTAAGCTGTAGCGACTCGTTGCTCTCGTCCGAGAAGAACCAGACCCAATCCGTTATCTTGCCCACATCCTCCGCCTCGACGAAGTCGGGGCGGTTTCCTCTGAACTGTATGGGGGTGTAATCGCCTCCTTTGAT
>Ga0180302_10001755_pt1 | contig 10377 bp, 8 predicted proteins | sample GuaBasSediGuay17_FD_121794 | JGI IMG/M metagenome (GOLD analysis project Ga0180302, IMG submission 121794) | Subseafloor sediment microbial communities from Guaymas Basin, Gulf of California, Mexico - Guay17, Core 4571-4, 12-15 cm | ecosystem: Environmental > Aquatic > Marine > Hydrothermal... | reverse complement strand
CTCTTATCCGAAACAGAAAAGACGCTTGCTCTGGCGGCGCAGTTGACGGGGCAGAACCCCGATAAACTGATGAGCCGCTACGCCAGATTCCGCCAAAAGATAATCAACTGCAAAAACGCCTATGAGAGACGCCACCTGATGAGCAGTCCATATGTTCTTGCCGAGAGGATAGGACGGTTTGCGGCGATGCTGGTTGAGGTGGAGAGTTGGCGGCTGCCGGGGGTCTGCGTTGTTGAGAAGAAAAGACGCAGATACGCGGGTGAGGCGTTCGGAACGCTGACGGGCTATATGCGGCTGATAAATGCGGAGGAGGCAAAGAGATTGCGCGCAGAAAGGCGGATAATAAGTCGCGGCTACAACCCGCCCTCAACCTATGAGCGCATAGCCTCCGCCGACTGCTATTTCTGGGACGAAAAGGTGGGAGCGTTCCGTCTTGAGGCGGCGCTTGAGACGAGACTGCGCGGAAGAAAAGGCGTAAGGCTGCTTGAGCGCGACATTGAGGACGGAGGATACCGAATCCTCAGCGAGGTCAGGGCAAGGCAGGGGGAGGATGTGCGTCTCAACATAGACGCGGACCTGCAGAAGGCAGCCTATGAGGCGCTGAAGAAGAGGGGATGTCGCGGTGCGGTTGTCCTTGTTGACCCAAACGACGGGGCGATTCTTGCGATGGCATCATACCCTTCTTTTGACCCTGCAAGGATAACGAGCCCGGGATACTACAGGGAGGTGATGGAGCGGGGCGGTCTGATGGAGAGGTGTGGTGGTGCGTGCTATCCGCCGGGTTCAACGGTGAAGCCGCTGGTGGCGGCGGCGGCTTTAGCCGAACGCCTCATAACTGCCCAGACAACGATAAACTGCCGCGGATACTACCGCTCAAAGAAAGCCTTCAGATGCTGGGTCTACCCCAACGCTCACGGTCCGCTGAATGTCACAGCCGCTATTGAACGCTCCTGCAATGTCTTCTTCTTTGATGTTGCGGAGCGGCTTGGCGGGGCAAGACTTGCCAGATGGCTCGCTCGTTTCGGGCTCGGCGAGAAGCCTGCAGACATTCCCTGGAGCAGGCGCGGTTTTCTGCCGTCCCCGTCCAACACCCATCCGTGGTATCGCGGTTATGCTCGTCTTGTGGCGATAGGGCAGGGGCAACTGCTTGCGAGTCCGCTGCAGATTGCGCGTGCGATGTGCGCCATAGCAACGGGCAGACTTCCGCTGCTTCGTCTGTTCAGCAAGACGCCGCCACAGTCGCGCCCCTTGGGTATTCCCCAGTCGGTTCTGAATGTTGTGCGCTATGGAATGCGTCTTGTTGTGGAGGGCGAGCATGGAACCGCGCACAGAACAGGGCTTTCCGCATTTTGTGCAGCCGCAAAGACGGGCACCGCGGAGGTCTCAAAAAAGAGACGCCTCAACCACGCCTGGATTGCCGGTTTCGCTCCATATGATGCGCCCCGTGTTGTCTTTGTCGTTCTTGTGGAGAGGGTGCGGGGTCACGGCGGGCAGGTGGCGGGACCTATAGCGGCGGAGGTTCTGAAAGCCTTTTTCGGGGAACGAAAGCGTGCTGAGAGATAGGTTTGATGGGGTTGTCTTTGGATTGGCGCTTGCCGCGAGCGTTGTCGGCATAGTCTTTATATGGAGCGCCTCCTCAACGGCGGGCAGGGATGGTTTCGCGTTGCGGCAGGTGATATGGCTTGCTGTTGCGGTGGCGGGATATTTCGGGGTGGTGCTTTTTGGTGGGTGGCGATTGCGTCGCGCCGCAGTTGCGCTGTTTGGCGTTGCGGTTGCGGCGTTGCTTGCTGTTCTGATATTTGGCGAGGTTGTGAAGGGAGCGCGGCGGTGGATTGTTGTTGGACCACTTCGCTTCCAGCCGTCAGAGTTCGCCAAGCCCGTCTTTGTGCTGCTGCTCGCTCATCTTATGGCGTTGAGGAAGCCGCAGGGTGTGCGCGGTCTGGTTCTGCCGCTTGGCGCAACCGCGCTTGTGGCTGCATCGGTAGCGGCTGAGCCTGACCTGGGCACGGCGCTGGTCTTTCTCCCCGTGGCAGGAGTTGTGCTTTTTGTCTGCGGTCTGCCCAGAAGATGGCTCCTTGTTGGGGCTGCACTTGTTGCGGTTGCAGCCCCTTTGGGGTTTGGGATGTTGAAACCGTATCAGCGGCAGAGACTTCTTGCCTTCCTGAATCCGCACAAAGCCCGGTTGACGGAAGGTTATCAGATTCTGCAATCGGAGGTGGCGGTGGGGTCGGGAGGGCTCTGGGGAAAGGGGCTGCGATGCGGGGTGCACAATGCGCTCAATCTGCTGCCCGAGCGACATACAGATTTCATATTCAGCGTGGTGGCGGAGGAGTGGGGCTTTGCGGGGAGCGTGCTGGTGTTGTGTCTGCTTTTCGGGCTGGTGTTTTTGGGTTTCAGGTGTGCGGGGGTAGCGGACAATCGGTTTTCTGCGGCGCTGGGGGCGGGAGTTGCCACCCTGATGGCGGTTCAGACATTTGTGAATGTGGGGATGGTGACGCGGATGATGCCGATAACGGGGCTGCCGTTGCCGTTTGTGACATACGGCGGGTCGGCGCTGGTGTCGTCGTGGCTGTGTGCAGGGTTGTTGAGTGTGGCGCGGGCGTGCCGCCGCGAGCCGCTCATGGACGTGTGATCAGAAACGGCTCAGCCGACATCGCAGGCGGCGCGTTGAGCCACAGCGGCGCCGCCTCCACGAGAATCTGCGACCACGACTCCCATCGCGTGCCTTCAGGCGGCGTCAGAGTTGAGGCGTCCACAAGTCCGCCGCGCATCTTCTCCGTCTCCGCCACCACAGGCGCGGCAGCACACTCAACCCGGTAGACGAAACCGAAATGCACCGACCCCACAGAGTTTGAGTCGTCATTGAGGAATCCGCAGAGGGTGGCACGCCAGGGTGTTCTGACATGCACCTCCTCGCTCAACTCCCGCAGAAATCCCGCAAGCAGCAGACGGTCAAAATCGGCAGGGTCGCCGTCTGCAGGCGTTATGTGCCCGCCCACGCCAACAGAAGCAAGACCATGAAGCCGCGCTTCCGACTGTGTCTTCTTGCGCACCACAACCAGTATCCTGCCCTCCCAGCACAGAACGCAGTAAGGGATTATCTGCTTCAGTGTGGGGTCGTTCTCAACCTTATGGCGGGGGGCGAAGAAGGAGTGTCGGCGGCAGGCGCGCAGATAAGAGAATCCTTTCTGAACGGGAATATAGCCCTGCGGTTGTTGCGCGCCGAAAAGAGACTCGCGCCGCACAACCAGAACTTCCTCCCTCATCTTGCCCGCTCCATCGCAAATCCAATTAACGAGACCATCCTTTTGCGCACACCATCTGATGTCACATCAAGGCGGATTGTGTAGTTGATTCGCGCTTTCTCAAGCAGCCCACTCTCATAGCGCAGTCTTCCATTAAGCGATGCGGAGAAGGTGTGGCATTTGACGCCGTCAGCCGGCTCAAAATGAGCCTTCTTGAGCAGCACCTGCCACGCCTCCTTCCTCTTCTTAAAGCAGACCTTCCAGGAGAACAGTCCGATATGCGGAACAGACAGCGTTATAGAGCGCTCTTTTTTGGGCGGATGCAGGGGAACAAGCGTGTTTTGCAGAGATGGTTTGGCGTTGGGGGCGAGCATCTCCTTGAGCCTGCGCCAGCCGACAGGATTCCTGCCGCCTGTTTCTGCAGTGCTGTCCCACACCCCATATGTGGATGTGGCAAGATAGGGAGCATAGTTGGACAAAACCTTCCAGGACGGCAGAATCGGATATGGATGATGAAGATACGGACGCGCATAGCGCTCAAGACGCACATTCTTAAGGATGAGGGTTCCGTTGCGAAGAATCGCCTGTCCCTTGATTATGGCGTCTTCTGTGGAAAGCGCCGGAGGACTGCCTTCAGATGCCCAGACCAGATATTCTGTGCGAATCTTCTGCTGGAAGGAGAAGACAACCTCGTCAGACGCCTTCGGCAACAGCAACCCCGCCGCAAGAACAACCAATACGGCAGCCCACCTCACCTCCCATCTCCTTCTATGGCGCTAAAAACGGTCACGGAACCCTACCGCTCCTAACTACCTTGACTTTTCCGGTTCCGGCTCTTTTTTAGGTGGAGGAGGCAGCGGAACAGGAACCACAACGCCACCTCCGCCTATCAGTCTCACTTTCTTGGGATTGCATTTCGGCTTTTCTTTCAGAATCTCGCCGCTTTCTTTAATGTTCGTAACTGTCTTCACCACCTCCCCTGTTGTCGGATTGGTTATGTTATGCGTTAGCCGCACGGTCAGGTTGTGTTTTATTGCCATTCCTCTGTCAATGTCAAAAAGAACTGTTCCTCCGCCTTTGGCGTCAATTCTTCCCGTAATGACTGGATTGACCTTGAGTTTCAGCAACTCCAACTCAATAACAGCCAGTTTGCTGCCGTCAACGACTTTGACTTTTTTCAAGGTGCACCTGAAGATCGTCTTCGTCTGCTGTTGCCTGTCGCCGGACTCCTCAACTGTCCAGGAATCGCCCACTTTCACAGGCTTCTTCGGCAGAAACCCAAGACTGGGAATATTTCGTATCCTGCCTGATACCACCCTACCTGTTCTGGTCATCTCAACGCTCACGCCGTTCTCAATGAGGGCGTTGAGACGGGCAGCCTCATTGCGGATGATTCCTTTCGCCTTGCCCTTTTCGCTGTCAAAATAGCCCTTGCCAAGCAAAGGAAAATCCTGCTTGGTTCTGACGAGCAGCGCTTTCCACCTGCTGTGGATATTGCCGTTTTCCGTGACCTTTTCCACCTTGATGTGCCAGATAAACTCCTGCTCAATCCTTGTTTGTCCCAGTACTGATGTGCTGTTTGTGACTGTTTTTGTGTGGAGGAAATATTCGTCTCCCTTTTTCGCCTTGAACTGCAGGGTGAAGGTTTGCTTTTCGGCGGTTGGCTGATTTTCGTTCTGCCCTACAAGAGGTCCTGCCATTGCAAGCACAGACAGCAGAGCAGCCCAGCGCATGGAAGATCTCCGAGAATCTTGTGTTATTATACACAGGAAGATAGTTCGTTGAAGGTCAAGGAGGGAAGCGCATAAAAAAGGCGGCGGCCGGATTCGAACCGGCGATCAGGGATTTGCAATCCCTTGCCTTACCACTTGGCTACGCCGCCGCATTATTTTTGTTACACACAAAGACCGTCTTGTCAAGCCGCTAATCGGGTGTCCAGGTCTCCTTCAGGAATTTCGGCAGATACGCCGCCTCCTTCGGTCCTACCACCACCTTCCAACCCGTTTCTTCTTCCAACTCGCCGCTCATCACCGCAACAAGACCAGGAATAATCAACTTGCGATGGCTGACGACCTTTTCGGCTCCGGTCTTTTTGAGTGCTTCTGCCACCACTTTTGCGTTCAACTTGTCACCGGAGTAGGCGGTGAGCACTGACAAGCCTTCGGTGTCCACCGCCAGAATCCACGACGGCACGCGGCTGGCTTCCACCTCCGACTGGACGCTGAAATATGTGAGGCTGAAGTTGGTCGTGAACATAAGCGGTGATTTGTCGTCTGGTTCGCCAACAGCATAGAGTTTCTGCTCCACTGCAATCGGCTTTTGTGGGTTGGTGTAGATATTCTGACGCGTTACGACAATCGGCAGCACGAAATGGGGTTCTGCCAAGTCGGTCACCACAATGCCTGCGTATTTGCAGACAAGGATTGAGGCGATTGTCGCCTCCTGATACGGGTCGTCGTCAAAGGCAAACGCAAGAGTGGGATATCCTAATGGTCTGAAGGTTTTCTTGAGGGCGGCGCGGCGGATTATTGTCTGCGCCTCCAACTGCTTCTGAATGTCGCCGTTTGTCTGAACGCACAGAACCAGGTCTTCCACGCCTGCGCCCTTTATCTTCTCTGTCAACTCCGCGAGCGCCTCGGGGCTTTCCGCCTCCACCACCAGTGGGCACTTGCACGATTTGGCGATCTGCGCCATCTGCTCCCAGTTGTCGGCTTTGGCGGAGCACAGGAGCGGATTCGTCTCTTTGACAGCCTCCGCTGCCGCCTTCAACTGGTCCACACCACCTATAAGGACAAGCGGCAGACCTGTCGCCTGATGTGCGGTTTTGGCGCATTCTGCAAACCTCGCTCCGTCGCCACTGCGACACTCAACCGCCACCAAGTTCACACCTATCTGAAAACCTATCCGCTCCCAGTTGAGTTTCTTTATCTTCTCAAGACGCTGTTTGAACTCCTCGCTGTCAACATCGTCAAAGACGCGCACAGCGATTGCCGTCTCGTGATAGAACCTGTCGTCGTGGCGGAACATCACCTGCTCTTCGCCTATCTTGACGGCTTTCTCGCCGGTTCCGATTGTAATAAGTTTTTGTGGCGGTGCGGACTCCGCTTCCAGAATCCTTTTTGCCTCCTCGCTCAAATACGGACACTTGGAGAGTTCCACCTTCTTCTGTGCGACTTGCATGGCAAAAGCAAGGCAGGTGGGGAAGCCGCATTCTCTGCAGTTCTTTTTGGGGAGCAGTTTAAAGATTTCAAGACCTGTCATCGCCATCTCCGCTACCTCCAACACTCTTGAGCACACAATTATTGCCGAAAACGATGCTTCAGTCAAACAAAAAGCGTCAAGCGTTTTTTCGTGCAGGCGGTGAGAGGAGGAGGATAATAATTAAGGAGGCTTATATGCGATGGCGCGACAGGCGTTGGCGATTGTGATATTTGCTGCAGTGACGGTGGTGGCTGGGTTGGCGGCGGCGGGATTGCGCATTGACACATCCCCCAAAATCGCCTTCAGCGAAGACGACCCGTCTTTTGTGCGGTATCGTCGTTTTCTGGAGCAGTTCGGCGGTGACGAACTGGTTGTGGTGGCATATCGCGTTCCCGACGAATGGGGCGATGCGTTCTCTCCGCAGAACATACGCTTGCTTGACAAGATGACAACGCGTTTGGCGAAGGTGGACGGTGTTCTGGATGCGATGAGTCTGACGACGGCGGTGCGGTTTGTTGCGCGCAACCGTCGCGTGCGGCTCACCAAACTCTTCAGCCGCAGAAACGGCAGTATCGTGATACCGCCACCTGATGAACTGGCGAAACTGCGCAGAGATGTCCTGCAGAACCCGATTCTCTCGGGCAACATCATAAGTCGCGACGGAAAAGCGGTGGCAATCGTTTGCCGTGTTGAGACGCGACCAGAGCAGCCTAACTTCAAGCGGCACCTGAAGCGCTCTGTGGAGGAAGTGCTGAAGGACGCACCAAAGAACATCACCTTTTATGTCGCAGGTCCGCCCATAGCGGATGTGACACTTGAGGACTGCATATTGCAGGATCTGGTCGTCTTTCTGCCACTGCTTATCGCGATTCTGGCTGTTGTGCTGTTTTATGTTTTCCGCGATGTGAGGGCGGTGGTGTTGCCGCTTGTGACGATAGGTGCATCGGTTGTGTGGACGGGCGGGTTGATAAAGGTGATAAGCGGGGCGATAACGCTTGCGACGGTGGCGGTGCCGCCGATTGTGCTCGCCGTGGGCGTGGCGCTGGTCGTCCACTTCCTAAGCAATTATCGTGAGCAGAGGGAGACGCTTGAGCGCGTGGAGGCGGTCAGAGCAGCCAGAAAGAACATCGCGGTTCCCTGCTTTCTGGCAGGACTCACCACCGCTATCGGATTCCTCTCTCTGTCCATCGTGGATGTTCCTGCGGTTCGGGAGATGGGCTTTTACTGCGCGTTTTCGGTGATGGCGGGGGTGGTGGTGACGCTCGTTTTTGTGCCTGAAATTGTGCTTTTGTGGAGGCGGCGTGTCAGGAGCCATCAGCCGAGCGCAATAAGGGGTTTTCTGGGGCTGTTTGCGCACAACAGAGCGTGGCGGCTCTTTATGTGGGCGGTGGTGACGGCGGGACTGGTGATGGCGTCGTTGGGAATTCCCAAGATTCGCGTTGAGACCTCGCTTCTTGAGTATTTCAAGCCGAACGACCCTGTACGCGTGGCACACGAGTTTGTGGCTAAGAACTTCGGAGGCGTTGCCACAGTCAACATCCTCGTCACCGACAGGAAGGGCGTGATGCGCGTTGACACCATAAGGAGAGTCGCACGGCTGAGGGAGTGGCTATGTCGTCAGAGTGAGGTCGGTCAGGTGCTCTCTATCGCCGAGGTGCTGGCATGTATGAACGCGGCTCTTTTTGGGGAGAAGAAGGCGGTTGTTGAACCAGCCGAGCCGCTGCTTGCCCAGCATCGTCAGGCGCTCAAGCGCTTCAGGCTGCATAAAGGCAGAGGAAGGCGGAAAGGCGGAGCGCTCGCTGCCCTCATTTCGGAGGATTTCAAGACGCTGCGCATCAGTGTGCGGCTTAAGGAGTGGTCAAGCCGTGTTTTGCGCCCGTTTATGGCGCGTCTTCGGCGGCAGGTCGCCCAAATCTTCCCACAGCAGCAGGAGCAAAGCACCGAAATCGTCGGCACATCGGTGCTCTTCCTGCAGGTCGCCACGAAACTGGTGAACGGCGAAAAGCAGGGATTGCTCGTCGCCTTTTTCGCCGTTCTCGCCACAGTGCTGATATCGCTGCGCTCGTTCAAACTCGCCGCAGTCACCATGATACCAACATCACTGCCCATCTTCGCGGCACTGGGTCTTATGGGCTTCCTCAATGTGCCCGTCAATGTCTCCACATCCATGGTGCCTTCGGTGGCGCTTGGGATACTCGTTGACAACGCGATTCATTATGTCTGGCGCAGCAGGAGGGAGAAGCAGAAGGGAACGCGCGACGCTACCATCGCCGCGCTTATGTCGGTTGGGCGCCCCCTCACATTCAACGCCGTTATCATCTCCGCCGGATTCGCCGTCCTTATCGGCTCATCGTTCCGAACCAACCGCTTTCTCGGCGCCTTCACCGTCGTGGCGCTCCTCTTCGGGCTTGTCTGCACCTTCCTTTTCCTGCCTCCTCTTGTGCGCATGTGTCTTAAGAAGGAGAAGTCCGCCCAGAAAGATTGCGGCAACCACACTTCCCAGAACGACGAGCCGTAGCGGTGCTGACAGCGACACCCACATAAGCGGACGCCGCACACCCACACCCCACAGGACCACACCCGCCCGCGCCACAACATAAAAGCCAGCCAGCATCACAGCAGAGCGCTTGCCTTCCGCCACGAAAAAAAGCAGCCCGAACGCCGCGCCCGCTAACAACAGTGCTCCCAAAAAGCCCACTCCTGCCACCAGAAAAGAGTTCCAGCATCTGAAGCAGGCGCCTATTGTGTGGACCGCATCTGCTATCAGAAAACCTGCAAGAAATGTTCGCCACACTGTCAAGGTGTGCTACCTTCCTTCCTGTATGGGCGTGATGGCAGCCTCATAAGTGTTCGGCTGTAACCGAGATGCTCAACCTCCTCGTCTTCTATCCGCTCCAGAAGTCCCATCCCATGCGGGTCGCCTGCCGTTACCGGTTCCAGATGGCATACCTCTATCGCGACTATTTCCTCTCCTGGGGCGCCTTCTGCCAACTTGCGTCTTACAAGTTCCTGATACTCCTCTTCGGTTGGTTCGCGCTCGCTTTCTTTTACATCCTCCACCGAGACGCGCTCAAAACGCACCACACGCACCACCTTGCCGTAGATGTAGACCACCTTGGGATGGCGGCGCTTCTCCAGTTCACTGTAACATTGTTTCAGAAGTGGGTGTTCCCGCAGAGATTGCAGCACCTCACCACGCCCAACGCCGCCAAGCGCCAGCAACTGATGAACCACATCTGCCGTTAGCAACTGCGGAACCATCTCCTCGGGTATCTTGCCGCCCTCACGCTTATAGGCATTGTAGCCGAGCAACAACTGAGCATATGTCTGAACCCCTTCGCCGCCTTCTGTCGCAAACAGCCGTTTCCTCTCCGCCTCCGTTATCCGCCGTGTGGGGTCGAGCAGACAGGTGAAAAGCGAGGTCTCAAAACGGAGAAACTCAAGCGGCGCCTTCCTCCCCGCCTCATCTTTGAATTCCTGATTGTCAAAGTTGCCTTTGTAACCCCTCATCTCCACCTCTTCCCGTTCCTTCTCGCATGCTTTCTGCTCAAACTTCACAGACGCGTAGTCGTACTCTGCGAACTGCTCCCACACGACCGACAACTCGTCCACAAAGCGCACATATTTGCCAACATATTTCTCAAGATTGGTCGCCAGATCCGCTCTGTCCACGTACTTGAACATCCACCGCTTCAGCCGTCCATTCTCGTCAAAGAAGTTTGACCAGTCCGTTTTGGGTTGCTTGAAACGCTGTCCAAAAGCGGTCCCGACAAAAAACAGGCAGGCACAACACAGCAGAGTTCGCATTGTTCCTCCCCTACATCGTGTTTGATTGTATTGCGGGCGCTGCTGTTTTTCAAGCAGTTTTCAGCCGACATCGTCCAACTCGTTCTGCTCAAAGACGGTAAGCGGCAGAGGTTCGTTCAGGTTG
>Ga0180302_10001754_pt1 | contig 10379 bp, 11 predicted proteins | sample GuaBasSediGuay17_FD_121794 | JGI IMG/M metagenome (GOLD analysis project Ga0180302, IMG submission 121794) | Subseafloor sediment microbial communities from Guaymas Basin, Gulf of California, Mexico - Guay17, Core 4571-4, 12-15 cm | ecosystem: Environmental > Aquatic > Marine > Hydrothermal... | reverse complement strand
GGCCATGTCAGCTATAAGCCTTATCGTCCTGTCGAGGTATGAACCGCTTCTGAGGGCGAGTGAAGCCCGGTACTCCAAAACCTCTATCATGTCGTCTAGGCCGTATTTTCTGAGCTTCACGATCGACCCTCGGAGGTAGGAAAGCGTTGCATGGTTAAGGTCCCTCATTAACCCAGGGTCCCTTAAGACGAATACGGGGAAGAGGCGTCTAGGCATCTCCGGTTTAGACTCGTATACCCTAGTTAGGGCGTATACCGGTGCAGACCCCTCTTTCACGAGCAGAGAATCTGCATCATCCAGGATCAGCAGCACGTATAGGTTCTCATCCTCTAGAAGCTCTAGCAGACTGTCAAGCAGCTCGTTTGCCCCAAAGCCCCTACGCGGGAAACCTGGAATTATCCTTCGAACGGTCTCGACGAGTATCATAAAGAAGCTTCCACGCAAAATCTGACAGTTTACATGTATGCATTTGAAGTTTAGACCTCTGGCTCTAGCCTCCTTCTCAAAGTCTATACCGAAACGCTGAGTCAAAGCCGTCTTACCAGAGCCTATTCCCCCGGTTACGACTGCCCGTGGGGCTACGGAGCCCGGTTTGCGAAGTATAGGCTCGAACATAGACCTCAGAATCCTAAGCTCCTCCTCCCTACGCGGCAACCTCGGAGGAACATAACTCAGGTCTAGGAGGGACTCATCCTTAAAAATCCTCGAAACACCCAAAACAGACACTATTTAAACATCTACGACGGAGGGGCTCTTAAATTAAACCATAGACTCAGCGTCTTTTAGGCCAAAGCCTTATCGGGATCTCCATGCCACATCTCGGGCATCTACCTTCGTCTGTGAGCCTAATCCTAACGGTGGATAAGCCGAACCTCTTAATCAACAGCGCCCCGCAGTTTGGGCAGTAGGTGTTCTCGTACCTGTGGCCTGGCACGTTCCCTATATACGGGTAGTTCACACCGTACTGCTTCGCTAGTTCGTAGGCTTCTTCGAGCTTCTCGACCGGGGTAGGTGGTGCGTCGAAACGGTAGGCGGGGAAGTATGCCGTGAAGTGTATAGGCGTATCTGGGCCGAGACGTTTAACATGGTTTTCGACCACCTCTCTTAGAGACGATTCATCGTCGTTAACCCCAGGTATTATGAGGTTCACGACCTCCACGTGCATCCCCATCCTCTTAGCCTCCTCCGCGTTTCTCCACACCACCTCCACATCGGCTTGACAATACCTCCGAACAGCCTCTTTACCGCCTTTAACATCTACCTTAAGAGCCTGTAGACCCGCCTCCTTGAGCATACGTAGAGCCTCGACCGTCATGTAGCCGTTACTCACGTAGTTCGTGTATAATCCCCTTTCTAACGCTAGCGGAAAGATATCTAGCGAATACTCAAACAGAAGCGTAGGCTCCGTGAAGGAGACAGAAATCCCCTGGCATGCACTCGCCACGGCGAGACGAACCATATCCTCCGGGCTGACGTAATTAGCCCTAGACGGATCTGGAGGAAACTTAGAAAGCCTCCAATTCTGACAATTGTGCGTTATGAAACCGTTGCATATGAAAACTCCTTTATCGGTTTCTAGGTTGTAGACAAGCTCCTCTCCGATGGGCTCGATCTCCTCTATCATGGTCGTCGTCAGCAGCGACCTACCTATGAGCCTTCCGGTTTTCCTCCTAATCTTGGGATGGGTTCTCATGAAGAATTTCGCTATGTGACCTATTCTGCCGATTCGTATAGCATCTACTTTCCCGTAACTCTCGTAAACGTAAGGAATTCCAAGCCTTTCCAATCCCTTACAGGCTAATTCTAGGAGCTCTTTATCCGTGTTTTTAATCCTTAAACATCCGGCTTCTGAGAGCCCACCCTCCGCATCGAACAGCCCGGCGAGAAAGCCTCTATACCAAGATAGAGAAGAGCCAGTTGTCATGAGCTCTTCGATTCTGTGAAACACATTTTTTCTCCCTGATACGAGCTCACGCGTAACCTGTCTGTAAAGTCCACAATAAACTCTCTTAACCGGAAGCGATATCCCAAACACCTCTAGATACTTCTTGACCGTCATCAGGAAATCTTGGTCTTTAACGGCGAACTTGAAGAACGGAACGAGTTTACCTGTTCTACTGTGGACGTAGTGGGTTAATGAGCCATCTCCCCTCAAGGCACCGGTTAAGTATCCTCTGATGTAGTTTTCATCCTCGTCGAACGTCTCAGGCTTCACAGTGAATCTGATGAGCATACCCTCCCTCATCCTAGTGCTTTTCACAGGAGCCCTATCGGGTTCTATCGCAACCCATCTCCTTCTATAATCTAGGATCGGATGCTCAGGTGTAATCTTGATATCGCCCATCGAGGTCACCACCTTGTAGACTTCAGCTCTCCTCGCGACCTTACCTATGACCTTCGTAGTCGAAAGCCTCAGCCGTCTCTTTCGGTCTCTTGGGAACGATACGGAGAGAACAGAATCGGCCTCTCTAACCTCACCTATCCTAACAGCTACCCAGTTATCTAGGAGGATCAAACTATCCGCTGTTACACACCAGGGGCAGGTGAAGTTGCAGCTCCAAGTCGAGAATGTTAGGGCCTTAGTTCCCGGGTAGAAGTGGAATAGGGGCTTTTTAGAGGGCCAACCCCGTTTGGAGGGTTAGCCTTTCTCTATCGGGTTCGCCGATATGGCGTTTATATCCCCATATACCAGCGTGTAGAGCTCCCCGCCGATGTTCATCCTAGTCTTGCAGAAGCCGGTCGAGCCTTCAGGTATCAGGCATCTCCTCTCGCATAGAAGGCATCTGACACGGCTACTCCTGACTATCTCGTATAAGAGAGCCCTCCTCACCGTAGGACCCTTCACTTTCACCCCCACCCTCGAAGTCTAGAAGTATTATCCCCCTTATAATATCGTTTTTAGCCGGTTTGAAGCCTAGAGAGCTTACCAAACCCTCTATGTAGGAGGCTAAGAGCCTCGTCTCCTCCTCAGAGAGCTGGGGGGCAACGCATCTAACCGATAGTTTACCTCCGCTCTTCCCCACGTAGACCTCCTTCACATCCCATACATTAGCGTAGAGCAAGCGTTCGAGAAACTCCAGGGGGTCTCTATCGTGAACCCTAGCGACTATGTACTTTCCGAACCAGCTCCCGGCCTCGTAGAATCTACGGGTAAGCTCGTCCCTGTCGGAGCGGTAGACCTTCGATATAAGATACCGGATTATATCCCTGGGGACTACGGAGCCCCCTCCTTCACGGCTTATCTTCGTGAGCATATAGAGCTCCACGACCTCAGGCAGGGTAAGACCCATCTCGTAAACCTTTATCGCCTGCTCGAAGACCTCGTTCGCGAACGTCGTTATCGTTTTACCCTCCCTGTTGGCTATCCTAGCCACCTTAGCCAGGATATCTCCCCTGACGACCACAAGCTTCTTAGGGGGCTTCTTCGAGGACATGGCTTACACCAACCTATCCGGCTCACCGCTTCTTAATGATTTCTCCCTCCTAAGCGTTAACAGTATCACGCCTCTAGCGACGTAACGCTGAACCGTTTTAAAACCCATAGACAAGGCTACGCCCTCCGCCATACGGGCTAAAAGCTCGGTGTAGGACCGTGAGAACCGGGGGCCGATGCACCTCACTATAAGCTGGTCTCCGTTCTTCAAAACCGCCACCTCTGAAGCCGCCCAAGCCACCTCACGGATTATCATCCTAAGCATGTCTGGCGGCTTAAGGTCAGGGAGCTGGGCCTCGAGTACTCTGCCATACCATTCGCCGAGCCTCAAGCCTAGGTCTACGGTTTCTTTGGGGTCGTCGTTGAAGATCTGGTCTAACGCCTTATACGCTACGTCCTCTGGTAAAGGTATGAAGCCTAGGTTTTTGAGGTTTCTCAGAATCATGTAGGAGTCGACTATATCCTCGAGCTTGAGGTTCATCCTGTAGACTTTAAGCGCCTGTTCGAGTATACTGTTCACAAGCCCATATATCGTCTGGTTCCTAGACCTCGCCAGCTTGGATATCTCCTCCACGAGGTCAGCTCTAGCTGCTAAAAGCTTCCTAGCCAAACGACCACCGACCGCCGGAGTTTTCAGATGTATATAGTTGAATACCCATGTATATAAGTGCTTTTAACTGGAGGCTTCCCTAAGCCTCTTCAAAACCCAGCTTTTATCCAGCATCGCCAGATAGGGAGCTATCCTAGGGCCGCTTTCTTCGCCGAAGAGGACTAGGTAAAGCGCTCTGAAGAGCCTACGCATCTCTCGTCTAGACAGGGTCGACGTGAACCCGACCATAGCCTTCTTGATAGAGTCTTCATCCCAATCCGTGCCCTCGAATATCTCAAGCATCTTCCTCAGCATGGCTTTATCGTCTTCGCCTAGCTTAGCCTCGACCTCCTGGGTAAGCTCCTTTAGAAGAGATACCTTAAACCTCTCAGGTGCATAGCTCCTGACCCAGTTTAAAGCCAGTCTGAGCCTAGACTCTATCCTAGAGGCGGACACGGGGTCGGGGTCTCTCTCAAGCATCCCCGTGGATTTAAGCCTTTTAACGGCGTTCTCCAAGAGGTCGTCTTCCGGAAGCGTCTGGACGAGGATCACAGCGTGTAGATAGCTTAGCTGAAACGGCATCTCTTCTGGAAGGGGTTTAAGCTGAGCCAGCTCGAAGCTTCTACGGATGTTTTCAAGCTCCCAACTAGGCCTATCGGGTTTCTCCATACCGTAATATATACGCTCGGCCATGTCGTACATGTCGACGTAGCGGTAGACGCGGTCTAACCCGAGGGTCAGCCTCTTCATAGGCTCGTTGACGAGATAGTAGTATCTGAGAACCTCGGGCTCGGCGACCCTAACCCAATCCTCAGGAGTAAACCCTATAAAATCGCTGCTACCCATGTCGCCTAGGTCTTTACCGCCGACCACGTATCCGACCCATTCGTAAGCGACCCCTATGGGAGGCTTAAACCCTAGGACATTCTGAGCTAAGTCCTTGCAGCTATCCCTTGAGCCACCGGGTGTAGCGTGGTCCTTACCGTACGGCTCGAACATGACACCTAAGGCTTTCCATATGGCGGCCCACTCAATCCTCCAGTTGAGCTTCCCGTCTTCTAGGCTACACCATCCCTCGTAGCCGCAGTTCAGGCATACATACCGAACCTTGTAAGACTCGAGGTCTACTTCGAGCGACTTGGCCGAGTCGATCCTGCGGCAGTTTTCGCATAGGGGCTCGTAGGGGATCCATCCCTCGGGGTAGGGCTTTCTACGCCTATACTTGTTGATAACACGTCTAACGGCCTCGCTTTTCTCCAGAACCTCGCGTACGACCTTCTTCATAGCGTCCATCTTGTAGAGGCTGGTCGTCGTATGCACTTCTACGGATTTAGCGAACTCGTCGAGGTAGTCTCCGAAGCTTCTCCAATAGTGTTCGACCCAGTTCTTATGACAGCCTTCGGGGTCCGGAACCTCTATCAGCCTCCAACCCCTATACTTCTCAGCCTCCTCAGGGCTCTTAAACGCCTTAAGCTGAGCCTCCTTACCCTTCCAGTTATCCTGCGTATATAAGACCAGGAGATGACGGACCCGTCTACCACGGTCTTCGAGGACCTTTCTAACGGCGTCTACGAGTGTTATCTCACCCCTTAAACGGCCGACGTGTTGAAGCCCAGAAACAGATAAGCCACCGCTGCAGACAACTTCACCCTTGGAGCCCCAATACTCCTCTATACTATCGGCGGCCTTCTCGACCCAGTGTTTAAACGCCTCCGGGTTCAACCGGTTTCACCACCGAGACTTATGGCCCCTATAAGCGTGACGGCGGATAGAGCCGATAGAGCATAGGCTAAAACGGTTATTAGAAGGTTCCCAGGCACCGACGCCAGGAATAGGAAGACCACGATGTACAGTATCGAAGCAGCCGCGACCACCGGTTTGAACAATTTAGGATAGCGTGTAATCAAAGCCGAAGATGAAGCACCTAGGATACCTATCGCCAATACATGCGGCGTCGTGCTGGGATAAAGCCCCAAGCCCACGAGAAACAGCCCTAAACACAGCGATATCAAAGGTATTATCCTAGATATCCGCGACCCCATAGCAGGGTTAAGCCTAGTTTAAAGGAGGTAAAAAGCTTATCGCATCGACATCCTAAGCTAAACGTTAAATCTTGAGACAGATAGAGATTCGGCTAAAGGAGGGATCTGGGTTTGAAGGTTATGTTAGATGAGATGACTTGGCGTGAGGCGGCTGAGAGGCTTAAGAAATGTGATGTAGCGTTCTTACCGGTCGGAACGGTCGAGGGGCATGGCCCGATCCCGCTTGGATGCGACTCTTACATCGCTACAGCGGTCGCGAAGCTTATGGCCGAGAAGACCGGGGGGATAGTCTTGCCGCCGCTTATGTACAGCTTCGCTGGTGCTACTTCGTCTTTCCCGGGGACTGTAACGGTGACGTTCGATTCTCAGATAGCGATCCTGAAAGACATAGTGAGGTCTCTGTGGAGACAGGGGTTTAGACGGATATTCATATTGAGCGTCCACGGTCCTAACCTCATGCCGATCGGGGTGGTCGTGAGAAGCCTTTTCGAGGAAGACCGTATACCGGTCGTCTACTTAAACCCCTGGAACACCGCCGTTAGGATCATCGGCGAGATGAATATCGAGGAGGACAGTGCTTGGCTTGAGGCTACCCTAGCCTTCGGAGCTATGAAGCTCCTCGGAAAGGAGCATGCGATACCTGACGTTGAAAAGCTTAAAGACCGGTATGCCGAGGCTGAGGGGAAAGCCCTGCCAGAGGAGGTTAGGGCTGTTCAACGATACGGGATGGTGGGATACCACTATACGCATGAGCTTCAGCATCAACCTCCCAGAAGCGGGGTCGACCCAGACTTCGGCGTCGAGCTTCTGAACAGGGTCGCCGAAGCCCTACTTCCGGTCGTCGAAAACCTGAAGACATACCTCGAATATGTCAAAAGACCGTTCAGATATGTCGAGCCTGAATGAAAGAGCCCGTTTACGGAGAAAGACCTCGGAAAATTTACTAAAGGGAGGAGTGCATGCTTATTCAAAAATCTTTTAGAAGCTGGTGAGTGGTCGGTTGAGCTATACGGAGCTTTACACGGTTAAAGCCGCGAGTTTTCTAGGATTTGAAAGCGTCCAGGAGCCTGAATACGTCGTCTTAGGGGTGCCTTATGACGGAACCTCCACCTATAGACCGGGGTCGAGGTTTGCCCCCGACGCCATCAGAGAGGCTTCTATGAACATCGAGACCTACAGCCTTAGGGCGCGTCTGGACGCTGAGGCTATCAAGGTCGAAGACCTCGGGAACCTCCACGTAGCCACCGATGTCCACGAGACTCTCAGGAGGCTCAGCCTCGTCGTCGAGGAGCAGGCTTCAAGAGGACGTAGGCTTCTGATCCTCGGTGGGGAGCATACGGTCACCTTGGGAGCTATGGACGGGTTCAAACACGGTTACCCGGCGGTTTTGTGCTTCGACGCCCACATGGATTTGAGAGACGAGTATATGGGTTCTAAGGTTAACCACGCCACGGTTTTCCGTAGACTCTGCGAGCGGCTGGGAGCCGACAAGATCATGATGGTCGGCGTCAGAGCGTTCACCGGAGAAGAACTTGACTATGCCCAAGAAGCGGGTTTAAGGTTCTTCACAAGCCTAGAAGTCTCTAGGGACATAGGATACGTAGTGGAGAAGGTTAAAAGCTGGGTCGATGGAGTTGATAGATTATACATAAGCATAGACCTCGATGTCCTGGACCCGTCTCAAGCCCCGGCGGTCGGAAACCCGGAGCCTGAGGGATTGACCACGACACAGCTTTTAGATATGCTCTGGGAGGTCTGTGGGTCTAAGGTGGTGGCGGTCGATATAGTCGAAGTTGCGCCGGTATACGACCGGGGGGTAACAGCGATACAGGCGGCCAAGATAGCCGTAGAGGTCCTATGCTATCTGGAGGCTAGATAGCGTTACAAGACCACGACGGATGTGCTGTTAAAATTGATCCGTAGGTCTAGTAGGAGGAAGGGTACGGTCATATATCCTTCCACCCTGAGCTTTAACTCACCCTTCATCAAGGCCGACACGATCTTAGCCACGGCTTCGGCGTCGAGATTGCTAACGGTCAACCTTAACGTCGTATTCAAGCTGGTCTTCGACCCTGCTGGAACCGCGAAGTCGCTTACGGGTTCTAGATAGCCTAGTTCGATATCTTCCAGGTATAGCTTAGCCGTCAGATTCTTGACGTTGACGGGTAATAGACCCTTGTTCTCGACTTCGACCTCCACGGTGAATTTTAACACGTCAGATAACGGGGATAGCCTCCCTGAGTACCTTACAGAGCTCAGGTGAACGGTCAGAGAGCTGACAGAATGCCAGTAGCTAAGTATGAAGCATGAGAATAGGAGAAGTATTATCATCAGCGAAGCTAACCAAGGGGGAAATCCGCCGCTGTAGCTCGATAATTTCTTCGACCTACCCATGACCTACTCATCCACCCTGAAGCAGCTTCTCCACGTCCCTTAGAAGCCCGGCCACCTTAAGTCCTTTCTCAGTAGCCGTTATAAAACGGCGGAACGGAAACTCCTTCTCCTGCTCCTCGACGACGAGGCCTTTAACCCTTAACCCTCTAACCGCAGTGTAGACGGCAGAGGGGCTTATCCCGGTGTGCCGCCTGATCCCCGTTATCGTCAGGGGTCCCTCCCTAGCTAGGGCCATCAGCACCAAGGCCTCAAACTTCGATAGGGGCATACAAAATCCAGATCCACGTTTAACATATAACATCTACATAAGCCATTCGGTAGTAGTGCGCTAAAGCCTTAAATCGAGTCTTAAGGCTCTATAGGTTTAGATTTGGTGAAATCTATGACTCCGCGTGAGAGAGTTATAGCGGCTTTAGAGCATAAGGAAGACCGGCTTGACCGTGTTCCTATACACGATAGCCCGTGGGCTGCGACCGTGGACAGGTGGAGGAGAGAGGGGTTGCCAAGCGGGGTCTCGCCGGCAGACTACTTCGGCTATGAGATCGCTATCTTCAGCGCCGATACGTCGCCGCAGTTTCCAACGGAGGTACTCTACGAGGACGATGAGTATATAGTCGAGAAAACACCCTACGGGGGAGTGCGTAGAAACCATAAGGACTACTCGACCACACCAGAGGTGATAAGCTGGCCCTGCAAATCTAGAGACGACTGGGAGAAGATTAAGGTTAGACTCAAGCCCAGTGAGAGGAGAGTGGACTGGGTTACAGGATTGAACCAATATCATTGCGAGAGAAGCCGCGGCAGGTTTATAATGTACGGTGCAGCGGTCGGGTTTGATAAGATTCAGAACTACGTTAAGACCGATGAGCTTCTGAAAGCTGTCTTGAGGGACCCGGAGTGGGTGGTGGACATGTATTGGACGGACGCTAGGCTCGTTATGGAGATGTGCGACGTGATGATACGCGGAGGGTTTAAGTTCGACGGAGCGTTTCTCTACTGCGACCTGGGATATAGGTGGGGTCTCTTCTTCTCGCCGAAGCATTTCGAGGAGCAGCTTCACCCGGTCTTCAAAGAGCTGTGCAGGTTCTTCAAGTCAAGAGGCATGTACGTCTTCCTCCACAGCTGCGGCAGGGTTAAAGACCTCATCCCATACTTCATAGAGGAGGGGATAGATGTCCTACAGCCTCTAGAGGTTAAGGCCGGGATGGACCTCGTCGAGCTTAAGGAGAAGTATGGCGATAAGATGACGTTCATGGGCGGCATAGACGTCAGGCTTATGGCTCTGGACGACCCAAAACCCATAGAGGAGGAGATTAAGAGGAAGATACCGGTAGCCAAGCAGGGCGGCGGATACATATACCACTCAGACCACTCGGTCCCGAAGAACGTGAGCTTCCGAAACTATAAGCGGGTCATCGAGCTCGTGCATAAATACGGAAGATACCGGTAGTCTCTCACGTCGCAAGCTTAATACACGTAGGGCTGGGTAAGATAAGCGTGGAATGGTTCTGAAGATCGCTGTGGGTAGTAGGAACCCTGTGAAGGTTAAGGGCGTAGAGAAGGCGTTTAAGGTATTCTACCCAGACGTACGCGTGGCAGCGGTTCCGGTAGAATCTGGAGTCCCCGCTCAACCCATAGGGTTTGACCAGATCCTCGAAGGTGCTAAAAACAGGGCGTCGAGGGCTTTACAGGCCTGTAGAGGCTTCGACCTAGGCGTCGGGGTCGAGGCAGGCATGTATACAGTGGGGGGTTTATGGTTCGACGTTCAAGTTACGGCTATATCTGACGGGGAAAACCGTGTGACCTACGGGTTCTCACCCGCCTTCCAGCTTCCGGAAGGGTTTGCCCATAGACTCGTCGAGGGGGAGGCTGAGGAGCTTGAAGAGCTCGTCGACGAGTTCTATGGGACGGCCGGTATAGG
>Ga0180302_10001753_pt1 | contig 10381 bp, 9 predicted proteins | sample GuaBasSediGuay17_FD_121794 | JGI IMG/M metagenome (GOLD analysis project Ga0180302, IMG submission 121794) | Subseafloor sediment microbial communities from Guaymas Basin, Gulf of California, Mexico - Guay17, Core 4571-4, 12-15 cm | ecosystem: Environmental > Aquatic > Marine > Hydrothermal... | reverse complement strand
CAATCGCAAAACTTGTAGGCCTTTACCTCCTATTCACGGTCATCTGGAAGGTAGAAGTATAATGCGACGTAAATATAGATCACATGTTGGGGTATTATTAGATATCCTAGAGACAATCGACTCAGAGGGAAAAGTCGTCGTCTCTAGGATAATTATGCTAGCTAATATCCCTTATGATCGTCTTAAGCCGTATCTTGATAAATTAGTGAATGAGGGTTATATTAGGATGATAAATGAGGAGAATAAGTCATATTATGAAATTACAGAGAAGGGTTATAAACTTCTCAACGAATTAAGAGTCCTCAAAAAAATTTTTGAAAAATTAGGACTTATTCTTTAGTTAAACCATATATTGAATCGCCTCCTCCTCATATAAGCATTCTACGCGACCTGGTATATTATCCGACAATCAATCTTACTATAAATCTAAGAGAATATACTTCGCGGAGTTCGCAATCTGGGCAAAGCGTGTAAAAATCTTCTGGAGGTACTATTGGGAAGTCGAAATATGAGCATTCTGAAAAATCGAAATCATTAAAGTTACAATCTCAAAACACTGTGAAAACTTTCCGCGACTTTATATTAAAATAAACCATTGAGTCTGTGATCTAGACATAAGATCTCTATATTAAACACTTCGCGAGATTTACGCTGTATATGCACTCTGAGCATGTCGGTGAATTCCCGTAGCAATCCATTAAGTTATCCTTCACATACCAACACCCTAATGACGAGTAAAGACAATCACCGCACCAAGGCATACTCTTTGAAATATTACTTACATTCTCTCTAAATCTTACATACTCTTCTTTATTCCAAACATCTTTAACAGTTTCCGTCTTTAGGTCGCCAAAGGTTACTGCATAGATCCATTTATCGTGATCATTTACATAGAAGTTATGATCGTGAATATAATTCATACAGGGTACTACTTTTCCGTCCCATCTTATTACCATTACCTCATTCTTTATGTAGGGACACTCACGTTTTCGGCTATCAGGGAAAAAACTAGGTAATTCTAATCGAATTCCATATTTCTTAGCAATTCTTCGCGACGCCTCAAAGATTTCCTCAATTCTCCTAAGATAATCTATTAATGGCTTCGCCTCTATCATCATCGGCAGATTTATTTCGAGATTCATATTCCTTGCCTTCTCCCATATTCTTCTTAACGCTCTTGAAGCTGATAAGGATATATAATGCCCATAGGCTAGGCCAAGCTCCTCATATATAGCCTTTAGAACCAGAGGCCATCCTCTCTCTATCAGTTCACTAGCAATTATGAGAGCATCGCCCGTGAATAATGGGTATAGTATTTCCCTGTACATGGATTTTGAGTATGGGAGAAGATGAGAAACCACTATGTAATCTATATTTAACTCACCAGCCTTCTCGACGAGATCCGGCAAATCCTCAACATTTGATTTCATTACTACACTTGAAATCCCTATCTTCAAATCATTGTTCTTCTTTAAATCAAGAAGATGAGCTAGATTCCTAAAAATGATCTTTGAGCGCGCCCCCAATCTAATTTTCTCAAGCTTAGAGAAATTTGTCGTATCAATTGAGAAGGCAATCTCGTCCACATGATATTTCTTAATAATAATATTGCTTATTTTCTCATTAACAAGAGAACCATTCGTTACGAAGAATATTTCAGAATCCTTAGGGAGATATCTCCTAGCGATATCTAAGAAGTCAAGAAAATTAGGATGCATTAACGATTCTCCATCACCATAAAGAGTTAACCTACTAATATACGGAAATGCCTCTTTTGCTATTTTTTCATAGAGCTTTGGTACCATGTATCCAACTTCGGACTTCCAGAAGTGTCTTATGCAGAAGAAACAATTGAAATTACATGCGTTAGTAGGCTCTATCTGAATAATACGTGGATAATCCAATTTAAAACACCACTTCAATTTGATTTAACTCAAAAATAAACTAAGTCATAGAAAAGTACTTATAAAAAATTAGTTACTAAACTCCTCGTATCAAGATTCAACATCATCAAAGAGAAAAATATTCGCAAATAAGATACTCTAAAAAACGCTTTTTGTCATGATTAATAGAGGGGAAAAAGCTACCCACAATAATGTGAGATGGGACTTCATAGGCTTCTAATTCATGAAGCACCTATAGAACAATTATCAGAGATGAAAGAGAAAAATGCACCTCTTGATACGCGCTTAACTGCCAGCTAATGTTGGTTTTTCTGACTATTAATTTGATAAAATATTTTCAAGCTATTAATATAAATTATCGAAAAATTCGCATGGAATTTAAAAAATTTAAAAAGATCCGAAACATTAAAATAGAATATATTCTATTCTACAAGTGATATTGTATTCTATTATAATTAACCCTTCATAAAGCAAATAAAAAAAGGTGAAATGTACTTGCCTGGCGGTTATATGGGCAAAATTCTCGAAGTAAATCTGACCGATAAAACATTAAGAGACATTCCCATTAATGAAGAAATAGCAAGAAAATATCTTGGAGGTAAAGGATACGCACTATGGATTCTCTATAATGACTTAAAGGAATTAGAGAAAAAAGGAATATCGCCCAAGGATATAAATCCATTTGGTCCCGAAAACACACTAATTTTCGCAACAGGACCTGCAACTGGTACCCCCTTCCCAAGCTCTGGGAGATATCATGTTATGACTTTAAAATCTCCATTGACAGGAAGCGTAGGAAGCGCTAACTCTGGAGGCGAATTTGGCCCCTACCTAAAGTTTGCTGGTTATGACATGATTATAATTCGGGGAAAATCTGATACTCCCGTATATTTAACTATTATCGATGGTCATGCAGAAATTCATGACGCATCCGATCTCTGGGGCAAGAATGTATTCGATACAATAGATATATTGAAAGCTAGACATGGAGAGAAAAACTCAAGCGTAGCATGCATTGGCCCCGCAGGAGAAAATCTAGTATTAATTGCATGTATAATGAATGATTATCACAGAGCTGCTGGAAGAACCGGCGTGGGAGCTGTGATGGGTTCAAAGAAACTTAAAGCGATCTATGTACGTGGATCACAGAGACCTCCAATTGCACGCGAAAACGAATTGAAAGAAAAGGTAGCAAAGTATTTGAAGATAATGAAAGAGAACTCCGTTACCGGTCAGGGATTACCTAAGTATGGAACCGCAGTGTTAGTAAATATAATTAATGGAATTGGAGGATTACCCTACAAGAATTGGCAGGGCGCATGGAGTCCAGACGCTGATAAAATAAGTGGAGAAACATTAGAAGCAAAATACCTAATAAAGAGAAGACCTTGTTGGGGTTGTCCAATCGGTTGTGGAAGAGTCACAAAAGTGGAGAAAGGTCCCTTCCAGATATTATATAGCGAAGGACCCGAATATGAAAGCATATGGGCGCTTGGTCAGACAACTGGCGTATTTAATTTAGAAGCTTTAATAAAGGCTAACCATTATTGTGATGAATTCGGCTTGGATACGATCTCTATGGGTTCAACAATAGCTGCTGCGATGGAGTTAGTGGAGAAAGGATACATACCCAAAGAAGAACTTCAAGGTCTTGATTTAAGATTCGGTAATGATGCTGCATTAGTAGAAGCCGTATGGAGAACCGCTTATAAATCGGGATTTGGAAAATACTTAGCATTAGGATCCAAGCGACTAGCGGAATTATTTGGAGCACCCGATCTATCCATGAGTGTCAAGGGTCTAGAAATGCCAGCTTATGATCCAAGGGCTGTCAAAGGTATAGGGTTAAACTACGCTACTGCTAATAGAGGAGGATGCCACGTTACAGGGTATACCATATCTCCTGAGGTTTTAGGTATACCTGAACAAATAGATCGATTGTCATATGAGGGCAAAGCAAAATGGGTAAAACTTTTCCAAGACTTCACCTGTGTAGTTAACTCTGCAGTTGTTTGCTTGTTTAATACATTTGCATTAGGTGCTGATGCATATGCAGATATGCTCTCTAGTATAACTGGTTGGGATCTAACAGCGGATGATATTCTTAAGATAGGAGAGAGAATATATAACTTAGAGCGATTAATTATGGCTAAATACGGATTTAGTGCTAAAGACGATACATTACCAAAGAGATTGTTCACATCGCCCTTACCCGATGGGCCTTCAAAAGGAGAAGTCGTGGATCCAGAAAAATTCAAAAAGATGCTAGAAGAGTATTACAAGCTGAGGGGCTGGGTCGATGGGGTCCCCACTCCAGAAAAATTAAAAGAACTAGGTATCGAAGTTTAATCCCCTTACCTATTTTTTATCTATCCTCCGCCACCCGGCGGGAATATGTCGATTATGTCATTGTCTTTTACTTTTGTTTTCAGGCCATCTATATAGACTATGTTTCTTCCATTTAATAAGATTATTAATTTTGGTCCCTTCTTTGTATTCCAGAAATCCATAATCTTCTTAAATAAATCCGCACTCACTTTTTCTCTGATGAGATTAAGGATATCATGTATTGTATGATCGTTTCCTGGGAGTTCTACTTCAATCTCTTTTCTCTTAGCTATCTCTCTTAAAATAGCGTAAAAGCGTACTTTAATGCGCATTCCTGCGACCCTAATAATAGCAATTAAATGTTAAATTATAGCAAAATTGTAAAAAAATTTTGACTCATTAGTAACTTTTTGGCACCATTTATTCTAATTCAGACTAAATCTTTTGATTATAGCTCTACGATAATCTGATACGATAGGTAACGTATACTCTATTATTATGAACTTTTATCGATAATTTTAAGCGATTATAAAATTAGATATCCGAGATTACATACATTACTTTTAATTAGTTAAAAACTACCTTAGAGAGAATTTACTTAAAACTGTGTAAAACTTAGATTACACTTCTAATCTAAGTGATTTACTAAGAGATGTTGCGAAAATTAGGAAGCAAATGAATATTAGAAACAGTTCAAAATTAATCTCCGAGACTTTGTGGGAGAAGTAACTAGATAGCTTCTTTATTCAACCCACAAAAATGCTTTATTCTATTATAGTCGATGTTCTAAATAAAATATAGGAGAGACAATTAATGAGAAATCATACGAAATTATCATAGATAAATGAAAACATATGAGTAGGTTGCTCATTCTCCTCAATGGGGATAATATTAGCTTAAAAGATGATTTAGATGATCGCGCATTAGATAGTGATTAAATTGCCATATTTCCACCGGGAGTCCGAGGCTTCACAATTTCTTAAGATATTCTTTTAGAGCATCATTTAAAGGCCCTTTAAATCCTTTCTCAATTGAAATACCAACGCGTTCAAAAGCCTTTACATCCCTCTCATTTATACCTTGGGTCAATAATACATTGACACAAAAACCAGCTAGATAAACAGATATATCTGATGCGCTTTTTCCAATATACTTGTTCTCCATGTAATTAATTCTAATTGTCTTACCTTCCCGCACATCTACCAGAGCAAAATACTTAGCTTTCTTAAAATCTTCAGAAATCGAAGCATCTTCCCTTTTTTCATTGACTGGAATCGCGATTCTTAACAAATACGTTCACCCGTAATACGATTGATATACGTTATTAAAAACACTGGTCTTTAAAAAATATTCGCATTGATTATAGATTTGAGTAACTACATGTAAGATAGTTATCATCTACTTAGAATTAAAATTATATGTTTGGTAAACCGATGTGGTTCGCAATTATCACATTCTATTGCATTATTACTGCATTATTACTAATCCATTAAGAACTCGAAAAAACCGATCTGATTTATAACGTGAGCTAGAATTACTAATCCAATCGCATCTATTGTGATTTCTAGAAGCATTATCCGCTTATCAGAAAGGTTCGCCTTAATAAATGTTATAATGCTCTCTTTTTGCGGATCTAGGTTTGTTTTCTTTGCCAATATTCTCAACCCTAAACTCTTTTTAGAAATGGGATAGAAGGGATAGACTCCCCAATCAATGGAATCTAGTATAATGTGTACTGTAAATGAAGCAATAAGCGAAAGGGAATACATAAGACTAGTGAAACTAAGAAAAATAGAAATAATGGCCCAGAATAGAAAATTATGGAAAGGGGACCTTCTATGCTCTCTCGTAAATAAAATATCCAAATCTATTAAGAATCCACTTATCAGCATTACTAAGAACATCATTTTGATGTGGATTTTTAGCACGTAGAACACATACCAAATGATGATGACCATGAAGAAGTGCGCAGATGGTAGCATTCTCATTACCTACGACTTTTTACGGCGATATACATCTTCATAGCGAACAAGTGAATTTTTAAAACAACCCATGGTGCTTCTAGAGCGATTTTAACATGTTCTATTCCATATCTTCTTGCCATGATAAAATCCCTTATTATTTTTCCATAGCCGTTTTTTATGAGAAAATCGATAATATCGCCGAGTTTCGGGGATATATCAGCAGCGTATGCTAGTGTCATAAGAGACCATTTTATAGATTCTAGACTAAAGCTCGAGCTTTCCTTTTTGAAGGATATGAAAAAAGCCCCCATGGCTAGGAGAAGATTCATTAAAAAGCTCTTTAATATTTCTTTGTAACTATAATTGATAAACTCTTTCTCGTCAATTTCTCTAAAAATATCCTTGCCGATTAATACCTTATAGTTTCTTAATACATTTCTAAATACTACTTGCGTCGGCGCTAATAATTTGCTCATGAACCTACTCGTCCCAAAAATTTTATGAAATTTTTTCTTCATAAAATCTTCTAGCGTGCAAATAAAACCTGAAATGAACATTCCGGTTCGGGCTTCTATTGCTCTTAAGATCTTATCTAATAATCCGTTAGTAGTCCAACCCATTTCTGAGTTAATGGTTATAAAAAAATTCTTCAATACCTTAATTGTCTTCTCTTCTATGTCATTAGGTACTATGAGAAGCACATCATAATCTGAAGACTTGCACGCCTCTCCACTTGCTCGGCTTCCGAATAATATTATGCTTATGATACGATTATTAAGAAATACTTTTGCAACTCTGATTATTCTCTCTAGTATATCATCATGTCTCACTAATATCATCCTTAAATAATGAAAATTCCGCTTTGAGAAATTAATTAAAAAATTCATAAAAAAGTTGATATTCTATCAGGTCCCCGGAGGGAGTATTTTTGACCCTTAAAGCAGTATTGTTCGACTTTGGAGGCGTATTGACCAAAGCGTGTTGGGATACCCATGAGATTGCGAAACTTGTGGCGCAAGCTCTGATAGACGCTGGCATAACTCCCCCAGAGGAATTAATAGACACAATGAGAAATACGTTAGATCAACGTTTACTTAAAGTAATAAAAACGCAAATTGAGGAAAGAATGGAAGATATAATAGTTGAAGTTTTAAGGAAACTTGATGTCCCCTTTAACAATACTGTGATTTCTAGAGCACTCGATTACATCATGGATGCTCCCTTTTGCCAATTTCGCGAAGAAACAGACGAAGTTATTAAAACCTTAAAAAAATGGGGTCTCAAATTGGGGATAGTCTCGAATTCTCCCATAGCATTTCACAGGAGAATACTAAAAAAACGTGGACTATTGGCTTACTTTGACGCCATTATTATATCATGTGAAGTAATGTATAGGAAACCTCATCCAGAAATATTTCGAATTGCGCTAAATCGTCTAAAAGTAAAGCCTCAGGAGGCTATATTTATTGGCGATGATCTAGAGATCGATATAAAAGGTGCTAAAAGAGTAGGAATTAGAGGAATTTTAATCAGAAATGGCGATCCGTATTGGCTGTCACGAAAGAAGTACCTCAAAATAAGTTCGGATGAAAACATTGATCCCGATTATATAATAAATAGTTTAAGGGAAATGTTAGATATCATTAAACGAGAAATTTTCTAATTTTTAACATTGATATCTTTGGCACAGATAGAAATATTTTGTTAATTTTTGATAACATAACATTTCCTATTGCCAAAAATTTATAAAATACATTTGATACAACATCAACAGCCTTTTTCTCCGGTGATTTTATGAGAATAAATCAGATAACATTAAGTCCTGATGAATTACCCCGCGCTTGGTATAACATATTAGCTGATCTTCCCGAGTCATTGCCTCCCCCAAAGAATCCCGAAAGTGGACCTGACAGATTTGAAACCCTCCAAAAAACGATGCTTAAAACAGCCTTAGAACAGGAATTCATCAAAGAGAGATGGGTGAAAATACCAGATGAAATTTTGGATCTTTATATTCAAGCAGGAAGACCACGCCCTCTCTATAGAGCCCTTCGATTAGAAAGAGCATTAAAGCTCCCAGAAAATAAAATTCGATTGTATTACAAGCGTGAAGATCTCTCCCCCACCGGAAGTCATAAGGTCAATACGGCCCTAGCACAGGTTTATTATGCAGCGAAAGAAGGCTTTGAAGCTGTTGTTACGGAGACGGGAGCTGGACAATGGGGTTCCGCTTTATCATATGCAGCCTCTCTGATGGGATTAAAGGCTATAATTTTCTGGGTCAAATTCGCTCATGACTGGAAGCCCGATAGAAGAACATTAATGAAGTTATATGGTGCCGAGGTCTATCCAAGTCCTAGCGACAAAACCGAGGTGGGTAGGAAAATCTTGAAGGAGAATCCAAATCACCCCGGAAATCTTGGAATAGCGGTATCAGAAGGGTTAGAATACGCCCTTACACATGAGGAAGCAGTATACTGTTTAGGTAGCGTATTAAATCACGTACTTCTCCACCAAACAATTATTGGTTTAGAAGCGCTTGAGCAATTCAGAAAAATAGATGATTACCCTGATATCATGATAAGTTGTCTTGGAGGAGGTAGTAACTTCGGAGGATTCGTCCTCCCATTTATTGGAGAAAAATTGCGAAGAAAAGCCGAAAAGGATACTAAATTCATCGCAGTTCAATCTGAAGCATCTGCTAGCTTAGTACGAGGAGAATATAAGTACGACTTTGCAGATCACGCTGAAATGACTCCCTTACTAAAGATGTATACTTTGGGACATCGCGTAGAGATGCCCACAATATATGCTGAAGGACTTAGATATCACGCTGCAGCTCCTATCATAAGTTATCTACGAAATAAGGGAATTGTAGACGCTGTGGCTTATCCTGTTGATGAGAAACATGTATTCGAAAGAGCAAAGCTATTCGTACAAGCAGAAGGCTTTATACCCGCGCCAGAAAGTGCATATGGGATAGCGTATGCCATCGATCGAGCTCTAGAAGCAAAAGAAAAAGGCGAAGAGCTCGTCATAGCATTTAATGTTAGTGGACACGGCTTCCTAGACTTATTCGCGTACAGAAAAATCTTATTTGGCGAGAAATGATTACCAGAAGTTCCAAACGAGCTGCCAAGAAATACACCATTTTAAATACGATTTTTGCTATACTATCTTCTATAACCCTCTATATATTCTATGAACTTACATTATCCCAATGACTCCTTTTAACTGCTCTTTTTTACATTTTAAGAAAAACTAACCAGGATTCAATGATATATCTTCATTACGGAATTTGAGAAGGGAAATACGCTTAATTGAAATGAACATTTCGGAAATGTTTGTCCTAAGAGCCTCTATTATATATGGCCTTATTCTTCTTCCATAACCTCCTTTAGTATTCGTTCCACGGCTTCTAATGAAACTCTCCCCTCTGAGATTCTCTCTTCTGGAATTTTTACTCCCTCCCTCTCAGCTAGTCTCCTCAGCAACTCCTCAGCAGCATCTTCAACTTCTTCATCACTCACTGATAAGGTTTCAATACTTGTTGCTAACATTTCTTCTCCAACGCTCATTTTCTCAGATGTTTCCATTATCTCTCGCATAGCTTTAGAGAGATCAGCATCTCCAATCGCCTCAGCAATTTGCGCCATATAAGGTACTAAATTTTTAATTGTGTCCACAAGGTCTTTCATGATTAATCCTCTCTCGACTTTATTCCTTATTTCACTAACTTTAGTTCTAAGTTGCATAACATTAATTAGATCTCTATCTAGGAGAATAACTTGCCTTGCTTGTTCTCGTGCAATCGCTATATCTCCCTGCTTTAATCTCGATCGTACGCTTTTTAAAGTCTTTTTTCTTTTCAAAGAGAGCTCCTTTTCGTATCTTTGGAGCCTCATTTCTAATAATTTTAGATGAGTTCTTATCTCTGATAAGGAAGGTTTTGGCTTCTCTCCCTTTAGCCACTTTATGAATTTAATGAGCGTGCTCATTAGACGCACCTCAAATAAATATATGCTTAAAACTTGCTACATATTTTTATTGGTTTAGCCGCTTTAGTTCTTCCTTTATGCGTTGCATGAGAACTTGACTTACTGTTTTACCATCAATCCTCCCTCTAACGATCTTCATCACATCACCCATTAATGCTTTAAAGGCCCGCTCACCTCTCTCCTCAAT